>ERZ860508.427-NODE-427-length-34869-cov-2.788361_pt1 | contig 34869 bp, 35 predicted proteins | sample MGYA00509976_ERZ860508 | MGnify/ENA primary metagenome ERZ860508 (study PRJEB30046, sample SAMN00715242) | human gut metagenome | study: EMG produced TPA metagenomics assembly of the A metagenome-wide association study of gut microbiota in type 2...
CCACCACCGCCATTGGATAACGGCGATGATGACGAAGATGACGATGCTTCTGACGATGAGGACGAGGACGACGAAAGCGACGAGGACGAGCAGCAGCAGGAGCGCAATAACAGCAATCTGGCACCCGAGGAGCAGCTTGCCGATATTGACAAGAGCTTCCGCCTGCCGAAGATGCTGCTGGATTTGGGCAAGGACCGCAATGTGCGCCGTGGCAGCGGCAAACGCAGCGTGACCAAGACTGACCTGAAGCAGGGACGTTATGTGCGTGCCGAACAGCCTAAGAGCAAGGTTACAGACCTGGCATTTGACGCAACCATCCGTGCTGCAGCGCCGTTTCAGCGCTTGCGTGAGGATAACGGCTGTGCGCTGAACATCAAGGAGGAGGATTTACGCCAGAAGGTGCGCGAAAAACGCATCGGCAACACCTTCCTGTTTGCTGTGGATGCCAGCGGCTCCATGGGTGCACGTGAGCGTATGCGCGCCGTTAAGGGTGCCATCTTCTACATGCTGCAGGAGGCGTACCAAAAGCGTGACCGCGTAGGCATGATTGCTTTCCGTCGTGATAAGGCGGATATGCTGTTGCCGATTACCCGCAGCGTGGACCTGGCGCAGAAGCGTCTGGCAGAAATGCCGACCGGTGGCAAAACACCGTTGGCAGATGGACTGGCGCTGTCGCTGCAGACGCTGGCCATGCTGAACAAGCGTGACAGCGAGCTGGAGCCGATTCTGATTGTTTTAACCGACGGACGCGCAAATGCCGTGCATGAGGGTGAAAAGGATCCTGTAGCAGCAGCGATAAGTATTGCCGAAAAAATCGCTAAGGCTAAAATTCCCTCTGTAGTGATTGATACGGAAAGCGATTTTATCAAGCTGGGCCTGGCAAAGAAGGTTGCCGCCGCTATGCAGGCCAATTATTATACGCTGCAGAAGCTGTCTAAGGAAAATATAATTCGTATTGTAAGAAATTTGAATTAAAGATAAGAGTATAGTATACTAATAGATATATTAGCATACAAAGGAGTGGAGCTTTTATGAAAAAATTGCTTATTTTATTAATGACCTTATTTTGCTGTGCAACCGCATTTGCTGCTGATGTAGACAAAAAGCCTGCAACTCAGGAGGGTATGAACTGGGAAATCAGCATGATGCCTAAACCGAGCGAAGAAGAACAGGAGCAGGCACGTTGGTCTATCGTTGTAGAAAATAACGTAGGTATTTATGCTTACGATATGGATTCCCTGACCTTCAGCAAGGTTACTAACGGTGTAGCAGATAAAAATATTATCACTGTGCTGACCAAAACCGTCTTCACTGATAAGGATATACTGAAAAAGCTCAATGAAAAATACAAGGCTTCTCTGGCTAAAAAAGAGAAGGTGCAGTACTGCGAAATAGTTATGACCTTTAATCTGCAGGATAAAACCTACGGCGTAGAGGGCATGGATGTTTATGGCAGCAAGAAAACTCTGCTGAGCCATCAGGCTAAGGAGCTGAAGTTTGTTCCGGTTCCGGCAGGCAGCTTTGCTGAGGCTATGCTGGAAGTTTGCCAACAGGCAGTGGCTGCTGATGCGCAAGCAGCAGCGAAATAATGCTGCGCCCCGATTTTACTCAGGCAAAAAACTATATATTACAACACAAACTCCTTAGTCTGCTTGCTATCTGTGTGATAGGCATTACTTTGACACTGGGCCTCAGGCATCTCTCCAACCAGTCTACGTCAAAAAAAGCAGTAATGAAACCTATTGTGCACACGCAGGTAGTGAGCAGGCGACCATTGTATAAAAGCATTACCCTCTTTGGACAGCTGAAGGCCAAGGCACAGATTGATATCATCAATAAGTATGCCGGTATCGTCGATGAGGTTAATGTGGATTTGGGCAGCAAGGTGCAGGCCGGAGATATCCTCCTGGTGCAGCATCTTGATGATGCCCGCGCCGAAATGCTCAAGGCCCAGGCACGCTATGCCGAGGCCGGAGCCAATGCGGCAACTACGGATGTGAGCTACAGCACCAGCCTTACTCGCTATGAGGCTGATTATAAGCTGGCGCAGGTCAACGCAGAGCGTTACCGTAAGCTTTATGCGCAGGGCGCTGTTTCCAAGTCCGAACTGGACAGCATGGAGCAGACGCTGGCTAATAAAAAGGCGCAGTACGATGCTTTGGCGCGGCAGGAAAGCTATGATGGCACACCGTCGCAGGTCTACCGTCAGGAGCAGATTGCTGCCAGACGCGAGCAGGAGTACATTATTGCGCAAAACAAGTATCACGATCTGATTTTTAAGGCACCACGCGCAGGTATTATTACCTACCGCGATGCAGAAGTGGGTGGCTATGCGCCTGCAGGGAGCAGGCTGCTTACCCTTTTGGATGACAGTGGTTTTACAGTGGACTGCGATATTACAGAGGCCGAGGCTGCTTCTGTGACCGTTGGCACGCAGGTTGAGCTGAAGCTGGAGGCGATTGGCGAAATATGCCGGGGTACTGTTGTTTATGTGAGCCCTGTAAGAAGCAGGGAAACAAACAAATTTACCCTCCGCATCAGGCTGGATGAGCCTGGCTCCAACGTAAAGGCAGGCTTGTTTGCCAAGGGTGAATTGCGTTTTCTGCAAAAGCCATCCACTATATATTTACCTAAAAATGCCGTTCTGGAACGGGATGGCAAATATTTTGTCTATGTGCTGGGCAAGGGTAATAAGGCTCTGAAAAAGCCTGTTACTACCGGTGCAAGTAATAATGAAAGTATTGAAATAGTGCAGGGTGTGAAGATAGGCGAAACGGTTATCCTTGATAATCTTGCGCGTCTGCGTGACGGCATGGTGGTTGAGGTGGCCAAGGAGGAGGCGAAGTAATGAATATTACACGCTTTTCTATTAAACGGCCTATCGGTATCTGCATGATTTACATATTAGTCTGCGTCCTCGGTCTTATCAGCTTCTTTCGCATTGGCGTGGAACTGTTGCCGGACGTAGACTCTAAATTTATCAGCGTCATTGTCAACTATCCGGGCGCCAGTACGGAATCCGTCGAACAGCAGGTGACGAAGCCGATTGAGGACGAACTGTCCTCAATTTCGCACTTTAAGCAGGTGCGTTCCGCTACCCGTCCCGGACGTGCGGAGATTTTTGTCGAGCTGGACAGTCAGGCCGATGCTGATATGGTGGCTATCGAGGCAACGAAAAAAGTCAGCCGTATCCGTAAGAATTTGCCGGAGGATATTGATGAGCCTGCAGTGCTCAAGCGTTCTTCCGAAGAATATCCGATTATCCAGATTGCAGCAACGTCCAAGGATAATCTGGACGATATTTTTGCCTTGGCAGACAGCAGCTTTAAGGAGCGCTTGCAGCAGGCAGTCGGCGTAGCCGATGTTGACGTTACCGGCGGACGTGCCAAGGAAATCGCAATCGAGGTTGACAAGGATAAGCTCAATTATTACGGTTTGACTCTGCAGGATATTATTACAGCGGTGCGCAAGGAAAACGTTATTGTTTCTTCCGGCTCTGTCTATACTGATGCTTTGGAAAAAACCGTGCGTCTGCAGGCGCAGTATAAGGCTCCGGAGGAGATTCAGCATCTGCAGCTTAAGGGTACAGGCGACAGATATATCGAGCTGGGGCAGGTGGCTAACGTGCAGGCCAAGGATAGGCGTGCTGTGGCCTATAGCCGTGTTGACGGCAACGAGGCGGTATCACTGGAGGTGTATAAGGCCAGCGGTGCCAATATCGTCGACACAGCAGACGGTGTGCTGCAGCAGCTGGAAACTCTGCGCAAGGATTATCCTGACTACGTTTTTACTGTTGTCTATGACCAGTCGCATTTCGTGCGCGATTCCCTGAGCAACACGCTAAAAACGCTGCTCGAAGGTCTTGTGACTACAGGACTTGTTTTATATCTGTTCCTGCGTGGCTGGAAGTCCTCTATGGCAGTTATGATTGCTATCCCTACATCGCTGATTGCAACCTTCTTCCTGATGTATCTGGCAGGCTTTACCTTCAATATGATGTCACTTATGGGTATGGCGCTGTGTATCGGTATTCTTGTGGATGACTCCATTGTCGTTTTGGAGAATATCCATCGTTTCCTGGCGATGGGCAAAAGCGCCGACGTGGCGGCTGAGGAAGGACGTAATGAGATTGGTGTGGCGGCAATCGCTATGACGCTTTGCGACGTGGTGGTATTTTTGCCGATTGCCTTTATGCAGAGCGCGACAGGCCAGTTCTTCAAGCAGTTTGGCATGACGATTGTTTTTGCTACGCTGATGTCGCTTGTCGTTTCCTTTACGCTGACGCCGATGCTGGCTTCGCGCTTTTATAAAAACGGCGTGGAGGAGCCTAAGGGCAAGCTGTGGAGCAGGCTGGATGCCTTTGAGGCGCAGACAATCGCAAAATATGATAGTCTGCTGCGCAAATGCATCGAAAAGCCGAAGAAGTTGGTGCTGGGAGTGCTGGCAGCCTTCGCGGTGGCGGTGGCGCTGGTGCCGCTCGGTATAGTTGGTTCAGAGTACATGCCGCGTACCGACGAAAGCGCGATTCAGGTGAATATTGAGCTGCCTACGGGCTTTAACGCCGACCAAACCAACGAGGCTTTGCTGCTGTTTGAGGATTATTTGGCCAAGGTGCCGGAAATCGAGCATTATATGACTAATGTAACGACCACACAGAGCATGGGCAAGCTGGTTATCGCGCTCAAAAGCAGCGACGAGCGCAGTAAGGATGTCTGGCAGGTAGCACAGGGCATCCGTAGCTTTGCCAAGCAGAATCTTGGCGAAATCAAGGTGCGCGTCAATGAGATTCAGTCATCCGTTACCGGTGTTTCGGGCGGTCGCAACCTTGTGCGCTCGCCGGTACAGGTGGAGCTTAAGGGCAGCGATATGGACCAGCTTGTGGCTGATTCCGCTAAGGTGGAGCAGATTTTTACTTCGACTGCAGGTCTGAAGGATATCAAAAACTCCTATGTCAAAGGTATGCCGGAGCTGAAGGTGACGGTAGACCGCGACAAGCTGAAATATTATCACGCGACAGTCAATGATGTGGCGCAGTCCTTTAACGCCGCTATCGGCGGACGCAGTGCCGGCGTTCTGGCGAACGATGTGCAAAACCATGGCAATGACACCGATATTGCAGTACGCTTTGCCGGTGGCAGTGGCTATGATATTGAAGACGTGCGCGCTATTCCGGTGCAGACAGGCAGAGGAAGCGTCTTTCTTGGCGACCTTGCTGACGTAGAAGAGGGCGTAGGCCCGATTACTATCCGTCGCGTGAATAAGGAGCGCATCATCAACATCCAGTGTAATCTGACGGACAGACCGCTGAATGAGGTAGTCAAGGAGCTGACGCAGAAGCTCAATGCCGCAGGTCTTAAGAGTAGCTATGCTTTTTCCGGGCAGGCGACGACGATGAATGATTCATTTGCCGAAATGGCTATGGCATTGTCACTGTCACTGCTTTTGATTTATCTGCTGCTGGCAGTGCTCTATGAATCGGTATTCACGCCGTTCATCCGTATGTTTTCGCTGCCGCTGGGCATTATCGGTGCCATCTTCTGTTTGCTGCTGACGCATAATACAATCAATCTGTATTCACTTATCGGTATTCTGGTTATGGATGGTTTGGTAGCGAAAAATGGCACGTTGCTGTTGGACTATACGCTCACGCTGATGCATGAAGGCATGACGGCGAAGGCTGCGGTAATCGAAGCAGGCAAAACTCGTCTGAAGCCTATCTTTATGACAGCACTGACGATGGTGGTGGGCATGCTGCCGACGGCGCTGTCGCTGAGCGCAGGCTCGGAAACGCGCGTTAGCATGGCGTGGGTTATCATCGGCGGTATGATAACGTCGACGGTATTTACGCTGTTGGTGCTGCCGATACTGTTTTTGTGGTTGAAAGAAAAATTTCCTAATCGAATTTAATAATAAATAGGAATATATATTGCGTCAAAACAATTTATATAGTATACTATTTGTAAGTAAGAAGAAGTTCTAAACAATTATAATTTTGTTAGAGCTTTTCTTATATACTATCAGTAGAGCAACTTGCGCCTTTGCTGATTATAAAAGCAAGGGCGCATTTTTTATAGCTATATTGCCGTATAGCCTGTTAGTTTGCTTGATGCGCTTAGTAGCCTGTGGCCATGCAAGACTGGACGGGGGAAGGGTGGTCAAAATAAATATTTGTAAGGAGTATGAGTAAACATGAAGAGTAATTTTTCCAAGGGTTTATTGATGACGGCCCTCATTACCGGTAGTGTAATATGGGGGGGTACAAACGTATTTGCTGAAGAGCTGCAGGAGTATACGCTGGACCAGATGGTTGTAACGGCGACGAGAACGGAGAAGCGTGATGTCGATGTTCCTGCAAGTACAACTGTAATTACTTCAAAACAATTGGAGGATTCTGGTTCCAATAGTATTGCTGAAGTTTTAGGCAAACAAGCAGGTATCGAGTACAAATCCTTTGGCCCTTTGGGTACTTCGATGGGTACAATGATTAATGAGGTTAATATTCGTGGTATCAGTAATGGTACATTGGTATTAGTCAATGGTAATCCTATTTCTTGGCGTGGTAAATATAATTTGGAATCTATTCCTACGGACAGTATTGAGCGTATCGAAATTGTAAAGAGTGGTGGCTCTGTACTTTATGGTTCTGAGGCAATGGGTGGCGTTGTTAATATCATTACTAAGAAAAAAGGCAGTAATAAAATTAGCGTAGGTTATGGTAACAGAAGCCATCAGAATTATAGAGTAAATGTTGGCGACGAAAAATTTACTGCTGGTTACTCTTTGGAAAAAATGGGAAGAGTTAATTATCGTAGCATAAGTGATGTTAATTATCCTAGCAAAAAACCAGTTTTGAAAGGTAAAACAAGAACTGATGCGGATGATATTAAGAAACAGAGCGTTAATTTAGGGTATAATTTTAATGATAGACTTAGCTTAGCTTATAATTACTATGAGTCTCAAGTTAACTATGAGAGAATATTTGTTGATGTTGAAAAGGGTGATGCGAAAATCGATGATCAGTTTAATGGTCGACTATATACAACAAAACAAAATAACATTCAATTAAATTATAAGGATGATGACTATAAAGCTAGTATTTACTATAATATCACTAATATAGAATCTGAAGGACCTACTTTTTATGATACTAATACCAAAACTGGTGGCGCTAAGGAGTTCAGCCTTTATCATACGAAAGAAAGAAACTCTACAGTTGGTACAGATTTGCAACGTAATTGGAAAATTGGAGAAAAAGCTCAAGCAGTTCTTGGTGTAGATTATCAACATGAAATGTATGAGAAATCAGTATTCAGTGGTGGGTCATTAAGTCGTGATATTTGGGCAGTTTTCGGTCAGTGGGATCAAAAATTTGATGATAAAAATTCTATGATTTTTGGCGCGCGTGAAACTTGGACAACTAATGCGTTCAGAGATCAAAACTATAACAACTTTAGTGGTGCAGTACAATACATCCATAAATTAGATGATGATCAGACAATTTATGCAAGCTATACAGAATCTTTCATTATGCCGACTTATGCTCAAATGAATGGCGCCAGTGAAACTGCAAAACCGAATCCTGATTTAAAACCACAAACAGGTAAAAACTACGAATTGGGTTGGAAAAAAGTATCTGATAGCCATAGCTGGAAAGCAGCATTGTATCATATTGATATAAAAGATAATATTTCTGCTACATGGACTGCAAGCAAGGCTGAATACACTTACAAAAATGAAGATTTTAAAAATACCGGTATAGAACTTACTTGTGACATTGAAGGTGACAACGGATTCTCTTATAACTATGGCGTGAACTATAGCGATCCTAAGGTTAAAGCTAAAACAGGCAAAACTTACTGGGATAGAAAATTTGGTCGTTGGCAGCTTAATGGTGGCATTACATATGCTAAAGATAAATTTAGAAGCAGCTTAACTGGTAGCTATCTGGCTGATCGTGTAAATACTCCGAGCAGTGCACATTCTTCTAAGACTAAACCTTATTTCATCACTACTTTAAATGCTACTTATAGCCCTGATAAAAATAGCGATATAACTTTAACTATTGATAACTTGCTTAACAGACAAGATAACTTGAACCATTCTGGCTCTGATTATTATGCTGTTCCGACAAGCTTCCTGCTTACTTACACATATAAGTTTTAATAATACTTAACCTTTACGGCGGCGCGCTTGCGCCGCCTTTTTTTCTAAAAAAACTTGCGTTCTTAGAAAAAAACGGCTAATATATTATTAAAAAATAAATTAGTCGAAAGGAGCACCTTATGTATATTCATCGTCACTTGGAAAGCATACTTGAAAAAGCTTCAAAAATGTTTGGCGCAGTTTTGGTAACAGGTCCGCGTCAGGTTGGTAAAACAACTTTGCTACGCAGGTTCGCCAACAGTGCTAATTACATAAGCTTAGATGATCCCATGCAGCTTCATGCTGCAGTTGAGCAGCCGGCTACTTTTTTTAAAGATAATACTCCACCGGTTTTTGTGGATGAAATCCAGTATGCGCCTAATCTGTTTCCTTATATTAAAATGCAGGTAGATGAACAGAACGGCAAAGGGATGTTTTACCTTTCCGGGTCACAACAGTTTAAACTGATGAAGAATGTGGGCGAATCGCTTGCTGGCCGCTTAGGCATTCTTAATCTTTTGGGGCTTTCGCTGCGTGAGTATCAGCAGATTAAATTTAATGATGCATTTTTGCCAGTTGAAGAGTATTTTACTGCACGCAAAAAGGAACTAAAGCCTATAACCTATGAAGATTTATGGAAAGTAATTCATAGGGGCAGCATGCCGGATTTATTGCTTAATGAGGATTATGACTGGCAGATTTTCTACGCTTCTTATGTAAAAACTTATATTGAACGTGATGTGCGTGAATTGACACAGGTTGGTGATGAAGTGAAATTCATTACGTTCATGATTGCTGTAGCAAGTATTACCGGCCAGTTGCTTAATATTTCGTCACTTGCCAAGAATGTGGGAATTAGTGTATCAACCGCCGAACGCTGGCTATCTATTCTTGTTACTTGCAATATAGTGTATTTGTTGCGTCCATATGCGAATAATGTGTTAAAAAGGGTGGTCAAAACGCCGAAGCTTTATTTCATGGATACTGGTTTGGCAGCCTATCTGACGAAATGGACTACTGCTGATGTGCTGAAAAACGGAGCCATGGCAGGAGCGTTTTTTGAAACGTTTGTCATTGCTGAAATAGTTAAGAGTTATTACAATAAGGGGATAGCAGAGCCGCCTTTATATTTTTATAGAGATAAGGAGCAAAAGGAAATAGATTTACTTATCGAATGTAATGGAGTGCTCCATCCTTTGGAAATGAAAAAACATGCTGATCCTAAAGCAGCAGACATCAAAGCCTTTTCTGTGTTGGATTCTATCCCTGGAGTTAAGCGTGGCAGTGGCGGTGTTATTTGCACGTATGATAGAATAGTTGCGTTGAAAGATAATGATAAGGTTATACCGATTTCGTATCTGTAATTTTTGCAGGCGTATGGTTTTATGGCGGCGCGTTTGCGCCGCCTTTTTGTATACAAGAACAGCTATTTAACACAAAAAGTATGATGTGCAGTTATTTGACTTTGCATTACGTTTGTTATTATAATATATAAAAAATTGTTGCTGAAAAAATTAGATACTTTAAAGAAGAGAAGGAGGGCTTGGATAAAATGGGCGATGTAATGGAAAAACTTATAGCGAAACGTGAAAAAGAAGCTATCAAAAAGACGGAAAAAGAAGCTCGTATTAGCTTTGCTAAAGAAATGCTTGCCAATAATGAAAGCATAGATAAGATTGTTAAGTACTCTAAGCTTTCGGTGAAGGAAGTACGTGCGTTGGCAGCTAAAATGAGCGCCTAGGGATACAAACTGACAAAAAATGATCACCGCTATGATTGAAGACGAATCTGGCGGTGATTTTTTATTTGCAAAAAATTCCGCAAAAATCTTGCCTATAAAGTAGCTATATAGTTTAAAATAAGATATAATATTAACTGAATGAGTTGATATACAGATATTTTTTGCCGATTGTGAAGCTTGTTGCATATGACCATGAAAGACTGGGTGTGCTGGGGCTTTTCAATAAATATTTTTGATAGGAGTATGAGTAAAATGAAGATGACAAAAGGCTTATTGATGACGGCCCTCATTACTGGTAGTGTAATGTGGGGGGGTGCAAACGTATTTGCTGAAGAGCTGCAGGAGTACACGCTTGATCAGATGGTAGTTACTGCAACAAGAACAGAAAAAAAGGATTTGGATATTCCGGCTGTTGTTGAGGTTTATTCTGAAGAACAGATTGAAAAAAGCAGTGCTGCCAATGCTTACGATGTATTACAAAATACGTTAGGGGTTAATACACAATCTCAAGGTTTCAATGGTACTGGTATGGGTACAATGACAAGTAAGGTTATGATTCGTGCCGTTGAAAAGGGTACTTTGGTTTTGGTGAATGGTGTTCCTATGAACCAAGATGGCAAATATAACTTGGAAGATATTCCTACAGAGTCTATTGAAAAAATTGAAGTTGTAAAGGGTGGCGGTTCTGTTTTATATGGCAGTGAAGCTACTGGTGGTGTAATTAACATTATTACCAAAAAAACAATGAGTAATACTGTTAAAGTAGCAGCAGGCAATTTTGGTAGACAACGCTATAATGTGAGTGCTGGTGCAGATAAGTTTAATGTTGTTGCTGGATACGAGCATAGAGGGTTTGCTGATAAAATGAGTGGTCCGAGTCCTACTTCGACATCCAGAGCCATGTATGATTATGGTAAAGGTGAAAGAAAAAGCATTTTGTGGGATTGGAAGATGTTGGATGGTTTAACTTTTACTCATAGCTATTCCAATAACAAGCATCAATATTGGCAAAAGAACTATGATACAAAAGTTAGAACGCAAAACAATTATTATGAAGATACCGACAATATGTTTTTGTTACAGTATGATAAAGATGGCTTGAAAGCTAATTTGTCATATGGTACTCAAGAAAAATCCTATGATCAAGCTCGATTCACTAATGGTGTATTAGGAACTACTACACCTTATTCTTCAAGAAAAGGGCATAATACGAACTTTGATATTCAAAAGCAATTCGAATTAGGCGACAATACATTTTTGATTGGCGCAACATATCAAAAAGAGGATATGGATGCCTATGCTTCTAAGGTAACCTATCCTGGCAGCAAGAAAACTTTCAAAGCTAATTCTAATTATCAGAGAGATAACTACTCATTATATGCATCTTATGATTGGCACTTAACAGATAAGTCTAATTTGATTTTTAACGCACGCCAAACTTGGGCATGTGGTTCTGATGGTTCTCAGACAAATCTTGATAAAAATATTACCACAAATGTTTCAGCACAAAATATGAATAAGTTTACTCCTGAGATTCAATATGTATTGAACTTGACCGAGGATAGCAGTTTTTACGCTAAAGCTGGTAAATCTTTCAGATTGCCGAATTTAACGCAGATTTTTGGTACTGGTAATATTAATCCTGGTTTAGACTTAAGACCTGAACAAGGTACACATTATGAGGTTGGTTATAAGGCTAATATAGGTAAAGGTAATTTGCGTTTCGCATTATTCAATTTTAAAATAAAAGACTCTATTGATGCTGACGTAAAATACGATAATGCCGGTACTATCGAAGAAGTAAATTACTTCAACGAAGATGTGAAAAATACTGGCGTAGAATTATCTTACGCAATGAAACACGATGATAACTGGAGTACTCGTTGGGGAGCTACTTACCAGAATCCTAAGGCACAGAATAAACACACTTATGGTGATATGGGTTGGCATCATATCTACAACAATTATCAATTACAAGGTGCTGTAGATTATGCATTTAGTAAATTTACTGCTAGTATGTCTGTAAATTTTGTGGGTGATAGAGTTTCTACAAGAGCGGCGTTTAATAAACCACAACGTGAACTCAAACCACAGTGCTTTACTGATTTGCATTTCACTTATGCCCCTGAGAAAAATCAAAAGGCATTTTTACACATTAATAATTTGTTTGATAGACTTGACATTACTACAAATAGTACAGCTAACTATTATTCCTTAGGCCGTAACTTCATGGTTGGCTATGAATACAGCTTCTAACTCTTAACCCTACGGCGGCGCAAATGCGCCGCCACTTTTTAACTTGCTGACTTACCTCGGAGGTGCAAAATGAAAAAGATAACACTTTTAATCTGCCTCATGCTCTGCGGTCTTTTTGTTGTTGGCGGAGCAACTGCCAGCGCTGCAGGCAAGAAGCCTATGGATAAGGAAAAGGCAGTGAACGGCCTGCATGACAGCTTTCTCTTTGACAAGGAAGAGCTTGGCGAGCTTTTTGACAGAGGCATCAGCTATATGGAGCTGAAAAAGCTCTGCCTGCATGCCTATGCAGCGAAAAAGCCTGTGAAGGAGGTTGCGCAGCTGCGCGATAAATACGTGTGGACGCGCGTTGATTATCTGCTGGGGTTGACGCCGGAAAAGCTGGCGCGTGCCGAGCATGAGTACAAGGTTGACCGCATTCACCGTTTGTTCGGCCTGGATAAAAAGCTGGTGGATAAATACATGCGCATGGGTTACGCTTCGCATCAGGTGAAGCGTGCGATGTTCCTGGCACGCCACTGCGACAAGAGCGTGGAGGAGCTGTTGGCGATGAAGACACGTCAGCAAAAATGGGGCGATATCTGCGAGCAGCTGGGGTTGCCGCGTGATGCGTGTATGAAATAGTATGTTTTTACCTGAAGCCTTGGGGCGGCGCGAGTGCGCCGCCTTTTTATTTGTAAAAGAAAATTTTAAACCCAAAGTTTTTCGCCTGTAGAAGAAAAAGTGCATAAGAATCTAAAGTTTTTCGTTTACAGAAGAAAAACTTTGGGTTTTTGATGAGTTTTTCTCATGGAGAAGAAAAACTTGCGTAAACTTTGCCTTGCTTGCTCTTGCGCAGTTATTTTGAAACTGTAACCTGCTTTACATTATTTGCTGTAAAATAATTGGAAGTACGCAAAGTGTAATATTTTCTTGACTCTATCAAGGTAGAGTGTTACACTAGGCACAACTTCAAAAAAGACCACAAACCGTTGAGACGGAGATCAAGTCAGCAGATGCGCTTACAGAGAGTCCGGGAGGCTGGAAGCCGGATAGAGATGCAGGCTGATAAATGGACCGTTGAGGGTGCTGTCAAATCGCTTCGGCGAGAGTATTCGGCAACGTTACACCGGCGTTAAGGGTGAGGAATGTGTCAGCATTCTGCGAGAGAGCGCCGATGTACGGCGAAGCAAGGTGGTACCGCAGGTATAAGTATTTATAGCCTGTCCTTGATATTGCTCAAAGCGAGCAGTACGAGGGCAGGCTTTTTTTGTTGACACGGGTGAAAATAAGCAGATGAGGTGACAAAATGTTGAATTTATCTTTGGAGCAGGTCATGCAGTATGCGCAGGACTACAAGGCTGTGCCTGTAGCTAAGGAATGCCTGGCGGATATGCTGACGCCGCTGGCGTTTTTGGACAATGTAAGACGCAGCAGCCGCAACTACTTCCTTTTGGAAAGCATTGAGGGCGGTGAGCACTGGGCGCGTTATTCCTTTGTAGGCTATGATCCTGTGCTGCGTTTGAAAATAACCGACGGTAATGCGGAAATCATCAGCGGTGCTGCCGTGAAGTATCAGGAAAATGATCCTTTGGGCTGCATCCGCCATATTCTGGAGGAATACAAGGCACCGCAGATTGAAGGCCTGCCTAATTTTACCGGCGGTCTTGTAGGCACCTTTGGCTTTGATTTTATGCGCTACTGCGAGCCTGATATGCGGGTGAATAAAGAGCGCAAGGCGGAATTTGCCGACGTTGATTTGATGCTGTTTGATAAGCTGATTGCCTTTGACCATCTCAAACAGAAGATTTTCCTGATTATAAATGTCAAAACGGATAATGCTGCCATCAACTACGCTAAAGCAGAGCGTGAAATTGTGGCGATGGAGGAAATGCTGCTGCAGCCTGTGCAGCCGAAGAAGCCTGTAAAGGCTAAGCTGGGCGAGTTCACCAGTAACCAGAGCCGTGAGCAGTATAATAAAAATGTGCTCCGCTGCAAGGAATATATCAAAAACGGCGATGCCTTTCAGATTGTTTACGCGCAAAAATTCAGCGTAACCTATGACCAAAGCCTTTTCAGCGCTTACCGCTATTTGAGAACGACGAATCCTTCGCAGTACATGGTGTTTTTACATAATGACGATATGGAAATCGCCGGCAGCTCGCCGGAAACGTTGGTGAAGGTTGTAGGCAAAAAGGTCATCAGCATGCCTATTGCCGGCACACGCCGTCGCGGACGTACGAGCGAGGAGGACTTGGCGCTGGAGCAGGAGCTTTTGGCAGATGCCAAGGAAATCGCGGAGCATAATATGCTGGTGGATTTGGGGCGCAACGATGTGGGCCGTGTCTGCGACTTTGGCAGCGTCAAGGTGAGTGATTATAAGGCGATTAAACGCTTTTCACATGTTATGCATATCACGAGCAAGGTTACAGGCCAGCTGAGCGCCGATAAGGATGCACTGGATGCGCTGCGGGCGGTGTTCCCGGCAGGCACGCTGAGCGGAGCGCCGAAGATTCGCGCCTGCGAGATTATTGACGAGCTGGAGCCGGAGCGCCGTGGTATTTACGGCGGTGGCATGGGTTATCTCGATTTTGGCGGTAACATGGATATCTGTATTACCATCCGCACTATGGTTAAGAAGAATGACAGGGTTTATATTCAGGCCGGCGGCGGTATCGTTGCGGATTCCGTATTGGACAATGAATTTCAGGAAACCGTGAATAAGGCCGGTGCCTGCATGACAGCGCTGCGCATGACGGCAGAGGAGGATTAAGGAATGATTTTGATTATAGATAACTACGACAGCTTTACTTTTAATCTGTATCAGCTGATTGGCGAAATTAATTCTGATATCAAGGTTGTGCGCAATGATAAGCTGACGATTGAGGATATCAGAGCTATGCAACCGGATCATATTATTATTTCGCCGGGGTCGGGCAATCCCAAGCAGGCAGGTATTTGTCTGGAGGTAATCCGCCAGATGGCCGGTGAGTCCCCGATTTTGGGTGTTTGCCTAGGGCATCAGGCAATTGGTGAAGCCTTTGGCGGCAATGTGGTGCATGCGCCGGAGATTGTGCACGGTAAGGCGGATAAGGTGTATCTGGAGGCTGCAAGCCCCATCTTTAAGGATATGCAGGATGGCTTTGAGGCAGCGCGCTATCATTCGCTGATTGTGGAGCCGGAAAGCTTGCCGGAATGCCTGGAGGTTACGGCAAAAACAGCGAAGGAGGAGATTATGGCGCTGCAGCATAAAACTCTGCCGGTGTATGGTGTGCAGTTCCATCCGGAGTCGATTATGACGCCGCAGGGACGGACGATTTTAAAAAACTTTTTGAGCCTGTAAAGTAAAACGCAGAATGTACTGAGAAGATGAGTACATTCTGCGTTGTTTTATTATATGAAATGAGTGTTACTGATTTGCAATCAAGACCATGTTAAACAAAAAAAGAAGCAGCAACCACTAAACGTCATGCTGATGAAATCAGCCCTCAGTATACGTCCGAAACCGGTAGTGGTAATACTGCTTCTATAAATGATACTGTATCATCAAACAATCATGAAGTCAAGTATTACGTTGCTTCTCCCAAGCACAAAATCGCTGCCGCCTTTACCGGTACACCCGCATTGCTTATGCCGGTACGTGGAAGTCATTGAAGGCAAAGTTGATATGCAGCAGTAACGTGACCAGGTGCAGGAAGCTGGCGATAAATGGCTGAATAGCTTGCCAGAATCACGCAGGGCGCAGGTGTTGGGGCGTAAAGGCTTGAAGGCATGGGAAGATGGCAAGGATTGGCAGGATTGTCTGCGAGGCTGGCAAGGATTAGGCGAGCAGGAGAGCAGAGTATTTGAGCTTATGTTGCAGTTTCACGCTGATGAGAAATAGCAAGCTGATAAAGATAATGGTATAATAAAAGAAAAGCTAAGGCTTGGCGAAATTTCTAAAACCATTAATGCTGACAAGCAAAACATGCATATTAAGGGTAGTAGAGGCTATAGTGACGGAAGAAGCTAGTTGGACGGTGATTTAGCAGAGGCTCAATGGTTAGCTGATGAGTTGAGTACTACTGGCGAGGCTGTTTTTGACAGCAATGGTAATTGGAAAAATAAAGAAAGGGTTGTTAGTGATAAAATTATAGGTACTCATGTAGATAATGAAAATGGTAAAGAAACGAGGACTAAAGCAGCGGTTATAGTTTATTCTAAAACTGGTAGTCATATTTATCTTAAAAAGGTTGAATGATATGCAATTAAAAGAAACTTTTGGGAAAAAAATTAAAATTTTGTGCATAGATGGAGATGCGATTGAAGGTCGCGTTATTGACTATATTCCAACCATTGAAGAGGATGAAGAAGAATGCATTATTATTAGAAATGAAAATAATGTACTTATTGAAATTGCTAAGCATGAAATTACCGAAATTGAAATGTTTTAAAAGCTCATAGCTATGCTGTGGGCTTTTTTATGTAGTGAATAATTTAATATTTAGCGTATTTTGTGAGGTTTTCACAGGATACGCTTTTTATATGCCCAGGAGAGGGCACAATATAGGGCGGAGGCCAATGATATGGAGGTATCAGAACAATGGAAATGAAACAGGTTTACGAAGCACTGGAGAAAGTTGAGAACGGTGCTGACCTCATCGCTGCTATCAAGGGCGAAATCAATACTCTCAACAACGAAGCTAAGAAGCACCGCACGGCAGGAGAGCAGAGTGCGACAAAGCTGAAAAGCATCTTGGAGGCTGTTAGCGTTCGCCGGCGAATAAAAATAACCCGCCCAAATGAGCGGAAATGAAAATTATTTATTTTGCTTTATAGCTTCACGTGTTTTTCTTAATTCTTCTAAACGTGTTTCTTCACGTACATCTTCGGCAAGTTGGTCGTAATATGCTTGTTTATTGGATTCGTTAAAGAAATCTTTAATCATGCGGTATAACATGTATATGGTTAACGGCGGGAAAACAGCAAGAGTTAAAATCATCAGAACCCAGTTGAAATACCATTTTTTTATTCCGAAAAGATACATAACTATCACCATCCTCTATTTATATTATAACAGCAGGAGGCGTTTATGGCTAGAAGAAGATGCAAGTTTCGTTTAGATAAATATAAAATTTTTATTTATGTAATACAACATATGCCAGAAAAATTACAAAACGATTTATAAAATGCTATAGACAAATGGCCAGAACGTACATAACGGCGGCAAGGATATTATCAGCAAACAGGAGCTGCCGAAATATCTGCAGAAGGTGAGGGAGGCTACAGGCAATGCCTGCAGACGTTGGCTGAACAAAGGCAGGCCATTGATAACATCAATCGTCTGGCTAAAAATGGCGCACCTAACAAGGCACTGCAGGCAGCCTATAATAAATTGCTGTAAGCAGTGCAGAAAGGCAATGAAAAGGCTATTGAAAAGGCTGTGAAAGTTGCTGTCAATGAAAAATCCCGCTATGTTGCCGAACGTATCACCAGAACCGAGATGGCGAGGGCATGGGCTGATGGCTTTATAGCTAAGATGAAAACAGACGCTGATATTGTGGCTGTGAAATTCAAACTAAGCAGCCGTTACCCTGTTTTTGATATCTGCGATATGTATGCCAAAGCTGAAAAGCATCTTGGAGGCTGTTGGTTTGGAGGTGTTGTAGTATATGCGGCACTTAAAGAATAGTTTATATTTGGGGCCAACGCTGGGGCCAACGCGCCTAAAAAATCGCTGAAAACAGGGCGAAAAACAGCAAAAAATCAACAACTTAAAAACACTTTTTTTACACACAAAAATACCTCGCAACCTGCATGGTTGCGGGGTTTCTATCATGGTGATCCAGAAGTGATTCGAACCAGAAGGCCGTTACTATATTCTTGAACCGATTGACCGTATAATCTAGATGTAGTAAGCAAATTGCAAACATACTGGTAGGCTCCTAAAGCGTTTAAAGATACGTTTGCCAGTACTGCTTGTAATAGTTGCCCTGTATGCGTTGTGTGATTTTTCATATGATATAGTAGCTTCACTATTAGTATTCTTCATAGTAGAATATAATAGCTATTTCATGATCTATTACCTATTAATGAGAACTAATCCATCTAAAAGCTTCTCGTTCATCAACCATAACTTCATCAATCATTGCAGTAATATAGTAGTCATTAGTTTGATTATACCAATCGTACATACCGTAAGAATTCATTGTACCGTAGAATATTTCCCCGACTTCTGGAAATTGCAAAGCTCCAATAGTTTCGGCACAAGTTAAATTTCCGTAATTATCTGTCTGCATAACTAGCAGTTGCTTATTATAATCAGCATATACAACTACGCCAGCTTCAGCAAAGCAAGTTGACAAAATGGACAATAGAATAAATATAGTAGTTACAATTATCTTTTTCACTTCTTCACGCCCTTTCTGCCAAATATTTTATCAAGAGTTTTTCTAGCACGTTCGCCATCGAAGCGTTGAGTATATGGTTCGTGAGGTTCATCCATCTTTGATAGTATTGTTTTAATGTCAGCAAATAACTCCTGTTCTTTGCTTTCGTCAAATACGTTGACGAAATGTGGGCCTTCATCATCATCGTTTGGAACATAGGACAGTTTATTTAGAATGGAATCAAGTTCCTTGAAAGCTTTTTGCAAGCCTTCTTCGCTATAATCTAGTCCTTTAATTTCTGGTACGTCTTCGATATCTTTCATAGTAATAACTTCCTATCAAAAAGAGTATTGTCAAATCAATTTTCTTGCCCCATGTCTGCCGGCGCAGAGTGTTTTTTAGTGATATAAGGTTGACCAGAATTCGTTTGTAAACAGCTCCTATTTACTGTGCAAAGCTAACACTAGCACAATAAAGCAACCAATCGCACCAATAAAGGCAGACCAAAAGCCTTCACCAAACAAACTTACAGATATATATTACTCCTAGACTTGCTAAAATCCATAAGCAACCTATTCTATCATTCATACTTCCCGCATCCTTTTTACTTATCTTTATTCTGCTTTTTTTGGTCGCGCTTCCTATCATAATAGCAAACAGCTATCCATAATATGACTAAAGGTAATATATACGGTTTTTCGATAATACCATGAATCAACGAGCCGCAAGCTGCCAAAGCAAGACCGGCTATAAATAATATGATTCCGAAACCTGCAACTTCTTCTATTGGTCTATTTAAAATTTTGCTAAACGCCCACGCCAAAGCAAATAACCCCAAATAAACTATTAAATCGCCGCTTTCAACTCCTTCGGCATCTCTGTAAGCGTCAGCAGCAGAGGGAGTCGCATACACGACGTTAGAAATAGCGCAACAAAGCGAAGTAAAGAGGTATAAGTCTTTCATAGTTTCACCAACTTACGAATATTTTTAAGCCCCGCTATTCAGCAGGGCCTTTTTTATTTTACAAATCTTAATTAGTTCCGTTGTTTGTCGGCGTTGGGCACAAGGGGAATATCCTGTGTATGAATGTTTAATATATACTCTGTAGTTGCTATCACCCTTAACTGATGCTCAGCAGACAGGAGTAGTTTCTTTACATAGCAAATAGTTTGGCAAGCTAACAAATTTTTTGTGAGCGAATAGTGAATGAAATATATAGAAATAATCTATATACCTATTGTAACACATTTTTTATCTGACCACAACGCTGGGGGCAACGCGCCAAAAAAATCGCTAAAAACAGCAAAAATACATTTGCTGAATAAGAAAGAGGACAGCACTTAAACTGTTGTCCTCTTTTTAAAGCCTATTTATTTCAAAAATATATCCATCATGGTTCCGCCAACAACTACAAAAGCTAAGGCGACAAAGATGTATAGACAAATTACAATGACTATTAATTTTAAAACAAGGTATATGTAGTGAATAAATTCTCTCACAATAATCTCTCCTTTGTTTTGTTTATTGTCTACATTATAGCATATTTTATTTAAAAGGAGCATATCATGGCCAGGAAATTAAAAGACCTTTATGTGAAAAGAAATCAAAATCAATATCAACCAGCAAGCGATAGTTGGGAAGCAAGAGCGTCAGAACTGAACAATATGTCTGTAGGTGCAATGCAGAAGGAGGAAACCGCTGGCAATGGCGCACTTGGCTAGCTCAAAGATAGCGCAGATGCTCCCAGAACATCGGAAAATCAAGAGATTGTCGCACGCTTTAAACTTGGACAGTATTATGACAAGTGCGGCGCACGTGGCGCGGCTATTGCATGGTATGGTGGCGAGGGCGCACTGAATTACAGTAACGAGGCGTTGAACTGCAAACAAGGCGACAATGGCGAGTATCCTTCTATTAACGAGTACGCAGACGCAGTGTTTGGAAGAATGGGCAATGTAGCTGACAGCGCGAGAATTGACGATACAGAAGAGAATTACTTTGACGAGAGAATTTTTTCGGACTCTCTAAACCCAGTTCGCGGCTTTTACGTGAGCCATTTAGATAATTGTAAAGACGACAAATCCAAGGGATTTATGCCGATAGATTTGGAATTAAAGAAAGACACAAACGGCTATTATACCATCGTGTCTGCAATGCCGCATAAGGCAAAAATAAAAGGAACATTGATTTATGATGGTTCCTCCCGCCCATCGACTGCTACCACCGACAGTCTGCTTTCGTCGGACATCAACGGTAAAGGTGGAGATGATGTCGAGATAGTGCTTGCTAAATCAAATGTTCCTTTATCTACTAAAAGAGTAGCACAACCAGCGGAGAATGTCAAAAAACTCAATCTCCCTAAAGGGATTACAGCAGAAGTATCAATCGCGGGCGATAACTCCGATATAATTCAAGTTAAGTTTAACGGCGAACAGGGCAAAGGTAAGAAGGGCTCACGTTTTCAAGATTTAGTAAAACGACGCAAAAACGCGATGAGTTTGCTGATATGTCGCGTGATGAGCTGTTGGCGTTCGCCAGCAAATAAAAAAGTCCGCTCAGGTGTGAGCGGACAAAATGAAAAATATAAATTATTAGTCGTCTTTGAAAATATCCTCGTATGTTTCAATCAGAAATTCTATAGTTCGAAAGGGACTATTAAAACTGCGCCGAAGCCAATTACAGCAGGAATAATGTCAATCATGGTAATCACAATCATTTTTATCAACTCTGCGATAATATGTAGATATTGTGCCATCTGGATTGACTCGGATGAATTTTTTTAATTTAGGAATACTTTTTTTGTAATTAATATGCATTTCTATCATTGCATATATTGCAATGAAAATCAAGAATAATATTCCTGATACTATTCCAAAGAAATAAATCATAAAAATCACCTCTAAACACATTATATACTTTTCACGAAAGGGATTCAAGGCTGATGAAAGACTTCACATTTGGCTTTAAGTTGGCCGCAGTTCTAGCAGTGTTGTGTTGTATATAGGTCTAAAACGATAGTTTATATTTGGGGCCAACGCGCCTAAAAAATCGCCAAAAACAGGGCGAAAAACAGCAAAAATCAACAACTTAAAAACGCTTTTTTTACACACAAAAATACCCCGCAACCTGTATGGTTACGGGGTTTCTTTCGTGGTGATCCAGGAGGGATTCGAACCCCCGACCCACGGCTTAGAAGGCCGTTGCTCTATCCAACTGAGCTACTGAACCATATTAACTTGGAGCGGGCGATGGGAATCGAACCCACAACATCAGCTTGGAAGGCTGAGGTTTTACCACTAAACTACACCCGCATGGTCGGAGTGGCAGGATTCGAACCTGCGACACCCTGCTCCCAAGGCAGGTGCGCTACCAAACTGCGCTACACCCCGAATACAAAAGGTATTATACTATTTAATTAAACAGATGTCAAGAGAAAATATATACTTTGTTAATCATGAAGCAGAAGAAAAATATTTGAAATCATATTTTTCTTCTGCCTGACAGATTGCTTATTTCAGCAGCTCTTCCTTAAGCTCGTAATATTCGCGTGAGAAATAGGGCGTGAGCTGTGCTTCGCGGTGGTCATAGCCAAAGGCGCGTTTGGTGAGCGACAAAACCGGCGGTGCCTGAATGCGTTTGGCAACAGCAAAGCCGGCGAACAGCTTCCACCAGCGCTCCAAATCGGCAATCAGCGCTGCAACGTCGGGGCAGGCTTCGTTAATCGCTTCCTGCGTACAGCCTAGCTCTGCGGCCAGCGTGCCTGCCTTGTACCAGCGCAGGATATCTGCCGGAGTTGTTTTGTGCCAGTTTTCGATAAAGGCACGCAGCAGGTAATCGTGATAACCATACACCAACGGGTCGCCGCCGTTGCCTACTGTTTGCGCATCCGAAAGCTCGGCGCTGGGACGGATATTGAAGATAGCTTCGGGGATTACCTTGCGTTTGTAGATTACTTCGTTCAAATAACGGCCTAAGGCATATACCTGATGCTTCCAAAGGTCACCGATCATGGCCATAGCGCCGCAGATGTCACCGTAGAAGGTGGCGTAGCCGATAGCAAGCTCTGCTTTGTTGGAGTTGCAGCTGAAGGCACCGCCGAAGGCTGCAGACGCTGCAGCAATAACACGCGCGCCGCGGTCGCGGGCCTGGATATTTTCTTTAATCAGTCCGCTGAGCTGCAGATTGAAGCTGCTGCCGTCTGCCAGATGGGTGATAGGAGTTTCTTCCAGTTGCTTGACAGTCAGCTCATAGCTTTCGCTGATGGGCATTACGGCATAGTTTGCGCCCAATGCCTGCGCCAGCTGCTGCGCACTGTTGCGTGTGGCGGCAGAGTTGAAGCGTGAAGGCAAATTGAGCAGCAGCACGTTTTCCGGTCCCAAAATATCCGCATACATGACGGCGGTTACAGCGCTGTCGATACCGCCGGAAAGACCGACTGTCATGCGTTTGATGCCGCATTGCTGCAAGAATTTGGCAGTGCCGTAGCGCAGAGCGCGATACACGGATTCCGGTTCCTGGGGCAGCACGGCCGGCGGACAGGTGGAGATAAGGTAGTTTGCTTCTGTATCCCAGGTCAATTCCAAAAAGGTGTCCTCATACATGGGCGCGGAGCTAACCAGGCTGCCGTCGCCGTTGTAGGCGGAGCTGCAGCCGTCATAGGTGAAGATATTCTTGCCGTTGTTCTGGATACCGACGTTGTTGCAATAGATAAGCGGAATGCCTGCGGTGCGTGCCTGCGCACTGAAAAGGCGGTTGCGCTTACGGTTTTTGCCCAGCGTGTATGGTGAGCAGGAAAGGTTGCATAAAAGCTGTGCTCCGTTGGCTGCCAAAGTTTGCGGTACGTTAAGGTGATAGTTTTCCGTCCAGCCGTCCTCGCACAGCATGACGCCGATGCGCAGGCTGGTGCCTCGGATGACGATTTCCAAAGGCTGCAGTGCTTCGCTGACGCTTGCACCTTCTTCGGCGCAGAGCTTCTGCAGGCTGTAAAAATGACGGCAGTCGTCAAATTCGCGGTAGTTGGGCAGCGATGTCTTGATAAAGAAGCTGCGTCCCTGATAACCGCCGAGCAGCTTACCGTTTTGGCAGGCAAAGGCGGCGTTGTATTTGCGCACGCGTCCGTCCTCGTTGAACTTGCCTGGTTCGGTGGCAACGTTGCCGAAGATAACGCAGATATTTTCGGTGGCAGCGACGATTTTTTCGGCATAATAGGCGCAGTCATCCAAAAAGGTCTGCTGCTCCCAAATGTCGCCGATAAGATAACCCGGCAGTGCCATTTCGGGCAGAAGCAGGATATCGGCCTCAAGGCTGCGTGCTTTTTCAATAGCGTCAATGATTTTCTTATAGTTTACATCAGGACGGCCGGGAGTAATTTCCAGCTGTCTGCAGATAATTTTCAGCTTCAATTTATTGTCCTCACAATTTTATTTGCATTTTACATTACTATAGTGCTATTATAACAGAGATGAAGTAATTTCTCTAGCTTAGAGGGGGTTTTTCCTGATGAAACATAACAAAAAAACTAATGCAGCCCGCCGTCTGGACGAGCTGAAGATAGAATACCGTATTATGGAATATCCGGTGGACGAGGAGCATCTGGATGCTGTGCATGTTGCCGCAGAGGTTGGCATGCCTGCATCACAGGTATTCAAAACACTGGTAGTACGCGGTGACAAGAACGGCATTATGTTTGCCGTAATTCCCGGTGACGGCGAGCTTGATTTAAAGGCGTTGGCCAGAGCCAGCGGCAATAAGCGTGCCGAGCTGGTGCATCTGAAGGAGGTATTGCCGCTGACAGGCTATATTCGCGGCGGCTGTTCCCCCTTGGGCGCTAAAAAGAACTATCCTGTATATATGGATGAAAACAGCAATAACTGGCCGGAGATTGCAATAAGTGCCGGTCAGCGCGGTATGCAGATTATTGCGGCACCGGCTGATTTGCAGCGTGCTACGGCTGCAACGGTGGCACCGCTGATTTTTGCAGAGTAACTCTTGTTCCTTCCTATAAAATATGCTATTATAGTCTTGATAACCTATTTGCACAATTGTGTTTGAAAGAAATACGACTGTGCTGGCCTGAAGGCGTATTATTAACGCTGACGGCAGTATGACGTCAAAATTTAAAGAAGAAAGTAGGTTGAATATATGTTATATGTTAGTACAAGAGGGAAAACTGATTTGTTTTCCGCTGCACACGCGATAACCCGTGGCTTGGCAGCGGATGGAGGATTGTTTGTACCGCAGAATATTCCTGCGATGCGTATGGTTGATATAAAGGCGATGGAGCGCAAGCCTTATACGGAGCGTGCTGTTGATGTGCTGCTGCAGTATTTGACTGATTTCAGCGAGGACGAGCTGCGCGAATGTGTAAATGCTGCCTATGCGCCGGAAAAATTCGGTGATAATCCTGTGCCTTTGGTACAGGTAAATGATAACACCGGTGTGCTGGAGCTGTGGCATGGCCCGACGTCTGCTTTTAAGGATATGGCACTGCAGCTTTTGCCGCATCTTTTGACACGTTCGATGCAAAAGACCGGTGAAACGAACAAGGTTGTTATTCTGGTTGCTACCTCCGGTGATACTGGCAAGGCTGCTTTGGAAGGCTTTGCTGATGTTCCGGGTACGCAGATTATCGTTTTCTACCCCAGCGAGGGTGTGAGTGATATCCAGAAGCAGCAGATGATTACCCAGGCAGGCAAAAATGTTAAGGTTTTCGGTATTGAGGGTAATTTTGATGATGCTCAGCGCGGCGTAAAGGAAATCTTCGGCAATACTGCTCTCAGTGACGAGCTGGCGAAAAAGGGCTACACCTTCTCTTCTGCTAATTCTATTAACTGGGGCCGTCTGGTGCCGCAGATTGTTTACTACTTCAGCGCTTATGTAGATGCTGTGAAGGCAGGCAAGATTACTGCCGGTGACCCGATTAATTTTGTTGTTCCTACCGGCAACTTTGGTGATATTCTGGCAGGCTATTATGCTAAGCTGATGGGCTTGCCGATTGACAGACTGCTTTGTGCATCCAACAGCAATAACGTGCTGACTGATTTTATCAATACCGGTGTTTATGACAGACGCCGTGAGTTCTTTAAAACTGTTTCTCCTTCTATGGATATTCTTGTTTCCAGTAATCTGGAGCGCCTGCTTTACAGTGTGACAGAGCATGATGCTGCGCGTGTGGCAGATTATATGAAGCGTTTGAATACCGAAGGTCATTATGAGATTGACAGCGATGATCTGAAGCAGATTCAAAGCCAGTTCTTCGGTGCCTGGGTTGATGAGCTGGAAACGAAGGAGGCTATCGGCCGTATTTATAATGATTACCATTATCTGATGGATACGCATACTGCCGTTGCCTGGCGTGCGATGGAAAAATATCGCTTCCTGACCAGTGATGAAACCTATACCGTGGTGCTGTCTACCGCAAGTCCGTATAAGTTTGCCGACAGCGTGCTGGCAGCACTTGATGATGCTCAGCCGCAGGGAAGCAATCCTTTTGAGCTGCTGCAAAAGCTGCATGCCGATACCGGTACGGAGATTCCGCCGCGTATGCTGGCGTTGGAGAATTTGCCTGTGCTGCATTCCGAGGTTATTCCTGCGGACAAGATGGAGCTGGCGGTTGTGAAGAATCTGGTGTAATTGTGGCTTGATGTGAAGAATGCTTGCGTTGCGGGTATGTTTTCGCTATAATAAAATCGAAATTTAATATTTATATATGCAAGACTTAGTTTGCCGGGTGGCGGACTAAGTCTTTGTCATAAAAGGAGGTATAAAGTGGACTCCAGGAGTGTACTTGAACAGGTGCGCAGTGGCAAGCTGTCCGTGGCCGAGGCGGAGAGTTATTTTAATCACAAGGCGTATGAGAATTTAAATTATGCGCGTCTTGATACTTCGCGTGAGCAGCGCACGGGATTTGCGGAGGTGGTTTACTGCAGCGGTAAGCCTGATGCGTATTTGGCAGAGATTTATAAGCGTCTTTTGGCGGAGCAGGGTGAGGTGTTCGGCACGCGGGCAACGCCGGAGCAGCATGAGCTGGTGCGGCGGCAGCTGCCTGATATTGTTTATGATCCGGTGGCGCGGACGCTGAAGCAGGAGCGCCCGGATAAGGAGCGCTGCGGCTGCGTTGTTGTGTGTACTGCGGGTACTGCCGATATTCCCGTTGCGGAGGAGGCGGCGCAGACGGCGGAGTTTTTCGGGACGCATGTGGAGAGGCTTTACGATGTTGGCGTGAGCGGGATTCACCGTCTTTTGGATAAGGTTGATGTGCTGCAGCAGGCGAATTGCGTGGTGACGGCCGCAGGTATGGAGGGCGCGCTGGCGAGTGTTATCGGAGGCCTTGTGCGTAATCCGGTGATTGCGGTGCCGACTTCTGTAGGCTACGGTGCGAGCTTTCATGGTCTGAGTGCGCTGCTGACGATGATTAATTCCTGCGCTAACTGCGTTTCTGTTGTGAATATTGATAATGGCTATGGCGCGGGGATTATTGCGACGCAGATTAACAGGCTGGCGTGTAAGTGAGCTCCAACCCTTCCGTCTGCTCGCAAAGCTCACAGCCACCTCCCCTTTCAGGGGAGATATAAACTTTTATATGCTCCCTGCAAGGGAGCTGGCATCGCCGCAGGCGATGACTGAGGGTTGTGCTTTGCGATATATTAATTGCTCGTGTTGGCTTTTAACTGAGCCTTTCTTGCCTGCCCTTCGGGGAAGGTGCCGAGCTAAGCGAGGCGGAAGGGGGCTAGCTATGCGTTTAATTTGTTATGAGGGAGAAAAATATGCCAAAAGATAAAGATTTGGAAACACAGGCGGAAGCCAAGTTTGCCGTGCTGCAGCAGGAGCTGCGGCGCTTGGGCAGTGTGTTGGTTGCATTCAGCGGTGGCGTTGATTCGACGTTTTTGCTGCAGGCGGCTCATTTGACTTTGGGAGATAAGGCGCTTGCGGTGACGGCACGCTCGGGAGTTGTGCCTCAGCGTGATATAGCGGAGGCAGAGGAGTTCTGTCGGAAGCAGGGAATCCGTCATCTTTACTTTGATTTTGATGAGCTGCAGGTGCCGGGGGTTGCCGAAAATCCGCCGGACCGTTGCTATATTTGCAAAAAAACGCTGTTCAGTAATTTCCTGCGCATTGCACAGGAAAACGGTGCTGTGCTTTGCGAAGGCTCGAATATGGACGACCTTGGCGATTACCGCCCCGGTCTTAGGGCTTTGGCGGAGCTTAATGTACAGAGCCCGCTGCGCACTGCAGAGCTGACGAAGGCAGAAATCCGCCTGCTGTCGCATAAGCTGCAGCTGCCGACTTGGGATAAGCCTTCCTTTGCTTGTCTTGCTTCACGCTTTGTTTACGGTGAGCGTATCACGGCGGAGAAGCTGGCGGCGGTGGATAAGGCGGAGCAGCTTTTGTGGGAGCTGGGCTTTAAGCAGTTCCGTGTGCGTGTGCATGGCAGTTTGGCGCGCGTTGAGCTGTTGCCCGAGCAGTTGGAGCTGGCGGTGGCGGAGCCGATGCGCAGCGCAATTTACAAAGGACTGAAGGCTGCAGGCTTTGCTTATGTGGCACTTGATTTACAGGGCTACCGTACAGGCAGCATGAATGAAACTTTAAAGCAGGATTAAATTATACTTACAGCGAATTTTATCAGCAGCCTGCTACGAGTATGCAGGCTCCAGATTAGGAGGAAGATTTATGAAAAGCTTATATTTGGAATGTAATGCCGGTATCAGCGGCGATATGCTGGTAGCAGCACTTTTAGATTTGGGCGCGGACAAAGAGGCACTGGATAAGGCTCTGCAGAGTATTCCTGCGAAGGGCTTTGAGTATAAAATCAGCAGAGTGTCTAAAACAGGCGTTGACTGCTGCGATTTTGATGTTATTTTGGACGACGAGCATGCTAACCATGACCATGATATGGCCTTTTTGCATGGCAACGGCGATGCTGTAGTGCATAGCCATGAGCATGAACATCATCATGACCACGACCATGACCATGACCATGAGCATAGCCATGTGCCGCATGAGCATCATCATCACCATGAGCACCGCGGTCTGCAGGAGGTTATTGCGATTATTGATGCTACGGATATGAGTGCTGCAGCCAAGGAATTGGCGCTGAAGATTTTTGATATTATTGCGGATGCTGAGGCAAAGGCGCATGCTGTGGAGAAGAATGCAGTGCATTTCCATGAGGTTGGCGCGATTGATTCCATCGTTGATATTGTGGCGATTGCTGTGTGTGCCGACAGTCTTGGTGTTGAAAACGTAATTGTGCCGGAGCTGTGCGAGGGCCGCGGTACTGTTCGCTGCCAGCATGGCGTGCTGCCGGTGCCTGTTCCTGCAACGGCCAATATTATGCAGCGCTTTGGCTTTAATGTACGCTTGCTGCCGGTGCAGGGCGAGTTCGTTACACCGACCGGTGCTGCTGCCGCTGCTGCGCTGATGACTACGGACGAGCTGCCGCAGAGCTTTAAGATTCTGGGCATCGGTCTGGGAGCAGGCAAGCGTCAGTATGAGCGTCCCAGCATTTTGCGTGCGCTGCTGATTGAGGATAATGCGCAAAAAAAAACTCTCTAAACAATAATGCTTTGCCGACAGACTGCATCTGCCAGCTGCAGTCTGATATTGATGACTGCAGCGGTGAGCTTTTGGGCTACACGCTGGAGCGCCTGCTGGCGGCAGGAGCGTTGGATGCTCATTATCAACCGGTGTTTATGAAGAAGAGCCGTCCGGCGTGGGAGCTTACTGTTATCTGCCGCGAGGAGGACAGAGCGAAATTGGAAGCGCTGATTTTTGCGGAAACGACAACAATCGGCATTCGTCATGCGCGCATGGAGCGCACTGTGCTGCCGCGTCGCAGGGACGTGGTGCACACTGCTTACGGTGATGTGGCGGTGAAGCGCTGCCTGCTGGACAGCGGCGAACGCTGTTATGTTGAATATGACAGCGCTGCCAAACTGGCGCAGGAGCAGGAGGTGCCGCTGCAGGATATCTATCTGGCGGTACAGCTGGCGCAAAAAAACATAAATTAGCCACAAAAGTGTGGTATAATATCTCCATAATACGTCAGAGAATGGAGAAAAAATGACTAATGTTTTCGATTTGATAGAAGAATTTTATACACAGGATGAAGAATGGAATTCGGTACTGCAGCAAGCCTGTGCTGAGGATTTCCTGCGCTATAAAACCTGGCAGGGAGCCAAGGATGGCGAGCTGGTCAAGATTTGGGATTATATTACGATTCTTTGTATTTACCTTGGCAATTCCGAGAACTTTCTCGGTGATATGTCGCGCGAGGATTTTATTGACTGCGTGGGCTGGTGCTGCCGCAATGTTTCCGGCTTCCCGGCAACGGAGAGTAACATCGCACATTTCCTGGATGTTATGCAGGAGTTTTATGCATATATGAAAAAGAAACGCATTATTACCCGTGATAATGCGCCTGCCGAAGCTAAAGCAAAGCTGCTGGCTGACGGAAAACTGCAGATTGTCGGCAAGGATGGCAGCTTTTTGCCTGGGCATGACCGTTACAATCTGTATTCTACACCGGATTTGCCGACGAAAGTGTACTTGAACATCGGCGAGAGAATGCAGAATCTGCTGGATGATGTGCAAAGCTACTATACGCAGAAGCAGTTTTGCCGTGATTTGGAGCGGGCCGATTTTCTCTTCGGCGGTATTTTTCAGAACGGTACTGTTCAGGAAAAGCCGGGCACGGAGGAATATTCACAGACCTTTTGGGATTATTTTCTTTTTGACTATCGCTTGCTTGAAGATGACAAAACGCCTCTGCAGCATTACCGTGATGTAATTTGCCGTGATGCTTCCGAGATGGATACCTCCGTTGATATTTTGAATGAGCTTATTAAGGCAAAGCTGGTTCTCTTTGATGTGCAAAGACGCACGGAGGAGGGAATGTATGTCTGCAGAAATATTTTCACCAATGAAAAATATACGCTGATGCTGCCGGTAGATGATAATATTGACACAGAAGGCTATATTTTCATGGGCCATATTTTTTATGAAAATACTATGGTGATGAACTTCCTGCGCGGACTGGTGATGTCGCAGACCTCGCGTAAGCGGTTTTTCGAGGTTGTCAGTGCGGCGAAAGACTGGTTTGCCGTGCGCCAAAGCGGCGAGATGAGCTGGGAGGAGTTCATCAACCGTAATCCGATGTTCGTACGCCATGTTTCTGTTTTGTATGCAATCTATGTGCGTATGGAGGGCTTTAATTTCAGTACGCAGATAAGTAATTATCAGCCTGCGGCGCTGCTTGAGGACAAGACCTCGGCAATGCTGGAATTTCTTAGAGGAACAGGCCTTTTTTCTGCCTATGATATACAGCTGATGCGTACCATGTGGAGCGATTTTATGCTTCGTGGCAATGCTTTGCCTGATAATACAGACGCTGATTTTGAGCATTGGACGGCAGCGGTTATGTACTGCTTTGTTAAGCTGAATGATGTTTATACCTTTACGGAAAAGCAGGTTTTTGCTATGTGCCGTGCTACCGACCATGCAAAGCTGAAGCAGATGATAGATATGCTAAATGAAACCTTGCAGCTGGAGGCACACGACCCGCGTTATGTTAACGAAGAGGGTTTGTTGCTGATGCTGCTGCAGTGAGAGGAGGCATCAGAATATGAAGTGTGATTTTTGCGGCCACGAGGTTGCTCCCGGCACAGTGGAATGTCCGTACTGCCATTATCAGTTCAAGATTGATGCGCAGGTGCTCAGTCCGGAGGAGCGCGATACCTTTGAGGGCGTGACGATAGACGAGAGCGCAGGCACAGAGGAAAACAAAAGTGCCAGGGAAGGCGCTGTATATGACAGCGGTGCTGATGCTTATAATGAAAGACAGCAGCAGGTGCCGCCGAATATCAAGGTACATACCTTTGGCTGCGGCAGCGGCATTCTGATTACTTTTCTGATTTTGTGCGGCATTGTGGCAGTTATCTTCTTTCTGCTGCCGACGTTTATTGTCTTTGCTGCTGTCGGCGCAATAGTTTTGTTTATTATGCGTCTTTTTATGGGCTTTTAATGGCGTAAAAATGTATTTCTGACGGCCGGCAGTGTTGCCTTGGGCAGAGCTGCCGGCTGTTTTTGTCTGTTGTAGAAATTTTTTCAAAAAAATTTTTAAAAAGCCGTAAAAATATAGAGGATTTTTCTGATTGACGGCGAATAATATGCAGGTACACAATGTGTGAAAAGAATAGGAGGCATAAGATATGCATAGTTACAGCATGGATCTTGGCGGCAGAACTCTTACTATTGAAGTCGGCAAGATTGCAAAACAAGCTAATGGCGCTGTATTAGTTCGTTATGGCGATACCGCCGTAGTAGTTGCCGTTACCGGCACCAAGACCCCGCGTGAGGGTGTAGACTTCTTCCCTTTGACTGTTGATTTTGAAGAAAAAATGTACGCCGTAGGTAAAATCCCCGGTGGCTTTATTAAACGCGAAGGCCGTCCGTCTGAGCAGGCTATCCTGACCAGCCGTCTGATTGACCGTCCGATTCGCCCGATGTTCCCGGAAGGCTACCACAACGATGTACAAATCGTTGCTACCGCTGTTTCCGTTGATCCCGACAATGCTCCGGATATGCCCGCTATGATCGGTGCATCCTGCGCTTTGTCTATTTCCGATATTCCGTTCGAAGGTCCTATCGCCGGTGTGCGCGTAGGCCTGATTGATGGTGAATTCATCATCAACCCGACTGTTGAACAGGCTAAAATCAGCCAACTGAACCTGGCTGTTGCCGGCACCAAAGACGCTATCCTGATGGTAGAAGCAGGTGCTAACGAAGTTTCCGAAGAAACCATGCTGGATGCTATCTGGTTCGGTCATGGCGTAATCAAACAGCTCGTAGAGTTCCAGGAGAAAATCGTTGCTGAAATCGGCAAAGAGAAAATGGAAGTTCCGTTCTACGCTCCGCCTGAAGAAATGGCTGCGGAAATCGAAGAATACGGTGCTCAAAAACTCAAAGATGCTCTGATGGATGCTAACAAGCTGGAGCGCGAAGAAAACGTTGCTAAGGTTAAAGCTGAAATCGCTGAAGTATTCCTGGAGAAATATCCTGATAATGCTAAAGACGTTGCTTACATCACCCAAAAGCTGGTTAAGAAAATCGTTCGCCGCACTATCTCTGTAGATAAGATTCGTCCTGACGGCCGTCAATTAGACGAAGTACGTCCGGTAAGCTGCGAGGTTGGCCTGCTGGCTCGTCCGCATGGCAGCTCTCTGTTCACTCGTGGTCAGACTCAGATTTTGAACGTTCTGGCTTTGGCTCCGCTGCGTGAAGCACAGATTCTTGATGGTCTTGGCGCTGAGGAAACCAAGCGTTATATCCATCACTACAACTTCCCGCCGTACTCTGTAGGCGAAACAAAACCTCTGCGCAGCCCTGGCCGCCGCGAAATCGGTCACGGTGCTCTGGCTGAGCGTGCTTTGCGTCCGGTTATTCCTTCCGAAGAGGAGTTCCCGTATGCAATCCGTCTGGTATCCGAGGTTCTGGAATCCAACGGTTCCTCCTCCATGGGCTCTGTTTGCGCAAGCACACTGTCCCTGATGGATGCAGGCGTTCCTATTAAGGCTCCTGTTGCCGGCGTTGCTATGGGCCTTGTTAAGGATGGCGAATACTTCACTATTTTGACTGATATCCAAGGTCTGGAGGATGCTCTGGGCGATATGGACTTCAAGGTTGCAGGTACCGAAAAAGGTATTACTGCTATCCAGATGGATATTAAGATTGACGGTATCAACAAGGATATCTTCACCCAGGCTCTGGCACAGGCTAAACGCGGCCGTGAATTCATCATGGGCAAAATGATGGAATGCATCAGCGAACCGCGCAAAGAGCTGTCCAAATATGCTCCTAAGATTACTACTATCCATGTAGATCCTGATAAGATTGCTAAGGTTATCGGACCTGGCGGCAAGATGATCAAGAAGATTGTTGACGAAACCGGCGCTAAGATTGATATCGATGATACCGGTCGCGTATTTATCGCTGCTGTTAACACCGAGGCTGCTAATAAGGCTATCGAGATGATCGAAGGCATTACTGCCGAAGCTGAGGTTGGCAAGGTTTATACCGGTAAGGTTACCCGTCTGATGAACTTTGGTGCTTTCGTTGAGATTCTGCCGGGCAAGGAAGGTCTGGTACATATTTCCCAGCTGTCTACCGAGCATGTAGATAAGGTTGAGGATGTTGTAAGTGTTGGCGATGAAATTGTTGTTAAGGTTACCGAAATCGACAACAAGGGTCGCATTAACCTGTCCCGCAAGGCTGTTCTGATGAAGAGCGTGCAAAAATAATTTGTGAATTTAAAAGAGCTGTCGCATTTGTGACAGCTCTTTTTTGTAGATTGGAGGAGTGAGTTACTAATGAAAACACGTGGTTTTGAAAAGGTTTCCAGGTATATGGATGTTGAGTTCCCGATGCCGGGGCGCAAGACACAGTTCAGCGCCGGTTATGACATCAGCGCTGCCGAAGAGGTTGTACTGGAGCCAGGTAAGCTGGTGCTGGTGCCTACAGGTGTGAAGGCTTATATGCAGACAGGCGAGTTCTTGGGCCTGCATATCCGCAGCAGCATGGCGGTAAAGAAGCATCTGATGCTGGTGAATAATGTCGGTATTATTGATGCCGATTATTATAATAATGCTGATAACGAAGGTCACATTATGGTGGCTTTGATGAATATGGGTACCGAGGCTGTTAAGATTCCGCAGGGCGAGCGCATTGCCCAAGGTATTTTTTACAATTACCTGACGGTGGATGATGATGATAAGGTAGCAAAAGCAGTCCGTGGCGGCGGCTTCGGCAGCACAGGCAAATAATAATATCATACGATTACCTTCACTTGGAGATTCTGTTAAAAGTGTAAATAGTTTACAATTTTAACGAAAAAGTGTAGACAATATAGGGAAATATGATATAATTAGTTTAGATAATTTTGGAAAAATGGAGGTTTTCTCGATGCAGAAAATTGATCAGGCATGTGTAAACACTCTTCGCTTTTTGGCAGCAGACCAGGTAGAAAAGGCTAAATCCGGCCATCCTGGCTTCCCTCTGGGTACCGCTCCTTTGATGTACACCATTTGGGATCGCTTTATGAATTATAATCCGGCTGATCCGCAATGGTTCAACCGCGACCGTTTCATCCTTTCTCCGGGTCACGGCAGCGCTTTGCTGTATGCTATGCTGCACCTGGCAGGCTATGACCTGTCCCTGGATGAGCTGAAAAACTTCCGTCAATGGGGCAGCAAGACTCCGGGCCATCCGGAATTCGGCCTGACTCCTGGCGTTGACGTTTCTACCGGTCCTCTGGGCCACGGCTTTGCTATGGGCGTTGGCTTTGCTATTGCCGAAGCTATGCTGGGCGCAAAGTACAACAAACCTGATTT
>ERZ860508.428-NODE-428-length-34863-cov-4.259394_pt1 | contig 34863 bp, 32 predicted proteins | sample MGYA00509976_ERZ860508 | MGnify/ENA primary metagenome ERZ860508 (study PRJEB30046, sample SAMN00715242) | human gut metagenome | study: EMG produced TPA metagenomics assembly of the A metagenome-wide association study of gut microbiota in type 2...
AATCGTTATAAATCCCTGCCGGATCTCATCCTCATATGCATAGAGTGAATAGTTACTGATATATTCCAGCGTTTCCCTTATATCGGCAGGTGCTACCATATATGCTTTCTTACATTCTGTGGTTCGCTTTCCCTTCTCCGTCACAAAATATTCCCGATTATCATAGATCACGATCAAGGGTTCATTCATCCTAAGCCTTATCTCCTGAAGCTTGTTATAATCATATATCTCACTCGAAAATATTCTCCTTAACGCTACGGATAATATCTTCAATATTTCATTCTCTCTGCTTTTTTCCAAACCGATTCACCTCATGCATATGTCATCTGTAACCATTTTCACCTGTCAGTTCCATCATCTGCCAATACTCGAAAAGCATCTGCTTTTCTGATATGATCTGATACCTAAAGTAGGATGTTACACACTTCTGATAGTTATAATGTATGCATGACAAATGAAATTTAGAACAAAAAAATACCACATTCCTTTCTGAATTTTTCAGAGTGAAATGTGGTATCAAAACCCGATGCACAGATCTTGGACTTGAATTCCTCACAATGGATCGGCACCATGATCGTACATCCCTCGCAGCCCTATGGTGAATGGGATACAAATACGGAATCATCTAATGACATCAGTGCTGCCATACTGTTGATCTGCTAACACTGTAAGCCCTGCGCAAAGCTTCGATCTGCTCGCTTCAGGCACCCTTTTTGTAATTTTCTTCTACTTCTTTTCCTGTCGTGCCAAGGTCGTTGAGTCCTGCAGCGGTACTAAGATGCTGCTTGCGCACCACCTAAGAACCGGCGGACTCAAATGCCCCTGTTTTGGTAAGTCAAGATGCTTAATCATTATCTTCTCCATGGATGTCGCAAATGTCTATCATATATTAAATAACGTATTGATCTACCATCAGGTTGTTCTGCCAATCGACGAGATCGGCTAATGTGATGCCCTCTAATACATCCTGTATTGCCTGATCAAGTTTCTCCCAGATCAGTACGCTGACACACATACTTCTGTTTTCGCAGTAGGCTGCGTTATCGCCTATGCAGTCTGCCGGCGCCAGACTTCCTTCTACCGTTTCTAATATTAGCCGCACCGTATAATTCTCCGGTGAAGCATATAACATGTATCCTCCACGCGCTCCACGGACACTTTTTACCAGTGATGCCTTATTTAATATTGCAACGATCTGCTCCAGATATTTGTCTGAAATATGCTGTCTTCTTGCAATATCCTTTATCTTAACCGGCTCACCATTATAATAGGTGGCCAGATCCAGCATCAGTTTTATCGCATATCTTCCTTTTGTTGATATCTTCATCTTGACCTCCCTGTCGTTGTTATCTGATTCAAATGATTCCATACTTCTATACATCATCTGAATCTCATCTACTTTTTCTGCAAACATGATAAATTGTCGTTTGTATTATAGTATACTATTTATATAGGATTTATCAAGTACATAATTATTTTTTATGGTGATCTATCCGGTTGTAATAAAATATTATCTTCTTTAATGCATCTTCCACTGAATAATCCACGTCAAATGCAGCATTTTCTCATTGTTATAAAGAAAAGGCAGCTGCCTTATGCATGTAGACAACTGCCTTGCTCACTTATCGTAATCTCAATCTATCGTCTATCATGCATATGAAAAATAAACCATATTCATCCATACAGTCTGACAACAGCAACAACACATTCCCATATCATATTTTCTGTTTATCCTACTGTTTTCATATGTCATGATCGAACCTCCTGTGTTTTAATCCCTACTTATCTCATAGGTTTAATACGTTTAAATTTTATGAGCTGATTATATTACCAATATCTTCCCATCAATATATTTTCTCAATAATTTTTAAACTCAGCCAATTATTTTAAATAAAAAAGACTTTGTCGAAACAACTCATATCCTGAAAACTATTCTTCAGAAATTATCTTGTTCCCGGCAAAGCCTTTTCCTTTTTACTATTTAATTCATGTGTTCTTTGTTATTGATCGCTTCTTTCGAATTTTCTGCCGGTTTACTGGAAGAATCCGGCATCAGCGGACTTATTATAGATTCCATAACATCCAAGCGTAGTTGCATCAGTAGAACGAGTCTGCCACCAGGACAAGAATCCGTCAGGCAATTCTGAGACAGGTGCATCCGGAGTATAGAAATAAATCTCTGTTCCGCTGCCCATGCCGGATGGCTCTCCTGCTTTATAACGAATACCATCTTCTATTCGGTCTGCTTCTTTATCAATAACAACGCTGTCAAGCGTCATGGAATATGTATAATCATTTACTTTTTTGATATTTGCAAACTGTCCGCTGAAATTACAGAAATACACCGTTCCATTTGGATAATCATTCTCATCTCTTTCTCCCATTTCCGAATCGGAAAATGCTCCCGTAAATGATCCATCCTCAGATAACGTGAGCGTTGTACTCCACCCACCGGCTCCACTGCTAAATACCATATCCATCGGATAAGTACCCGGCAGAGATGACACATCTTCCGACTGTGCTTCCGTTGTAGAAGCTTCAGCCTCTGTTGTACCGGTATCTTCTTCAGAAGAAGCTGCCTCCTCTGTTGTCTGTGCCTCAGTCTCGGCTTCTGTGCTGACTGCCTCTGTTGTCTGGGCTTCTGTCTTCTCTGTCGTTACTTCGGTTGATACCTCCGTTGTTCCTTTCGTCTTTTCTGTCGACTTTGATCTTTCACCATTACATCCAACCAGCAAACCGGCTGCAAGCGTTGCTGCAAGTACTGCTGTCACGATTTTTCCTGATTGCGTTATATTCTTTCTCATGTTTAAAATCCTCCTGCATTCATTTATAAATACATTTCCGGAATTCTTATTGCGACTCTCATCACAAAGCCTTTCCTCGGCTGTTTTCGAATACAAAAAGTATATGCTTGTCATCCCGTTTTGTCAGCTTAATTATTCGTTATAGATGTTGCATTTTGTTTACGATTATTACGGTTCTTTAACCAATCTTTGAACTCCGGCAGGGTCTTTCTTCCGGCTTCCGTAACCGGCTTCACCCATTTGCCTGATCTGGTATAAACAAGCTCGATTGCCAGACGCACCAGCTCATCCGTATATACAAATGAGAATACCGCAAGGAAAGGCAGATGTAAGACCATGCCTGCGATCCATGTCGCCGGAACGCTGACCAGGAATAAACCGCCAATCTCCACATAGGTTCCGACTCTCGTCTCACCTGCTGCCCGATATCCCTCATTCATAATATAGTTACAGGTTCGAACGGCACCGAAAAACAGGTAAATATATAACATATACATGCCATACCGAAGTGCCTGATCACCCAGTCCAAATAAGCCAAACAGCGGTTCATGCAATAACGCACAGATCAGCACAATCCCGAAAGTAACTGCCGGACAGAATAATGCCGACCGCTTCATAAACCGGTATGCTCCCTTATGGTCACCGGCGCCGACAGACTGTCCGATCACAACACTGGTGGCATTTGACAAACCACCGAAGAATGCATAGACAAAGCCCTCGCAGACACGGAACGCCGCCATAGCCGCAATCGCGGATTCATTCTGATGTCCGATCACAATATTGATCAGCATTTGTCCTACTCCATAAAACAGTTCATTGCAAAGGATCGGAAATGCCTTTGACAGATATACTTTGATAAATCCGCCATGGAATAAGAACATCTGACTCAGACGAATCCGCACCTTGCATTCTGAACGCATCAGATAGATAAACAGCAGTAATAAATTGATGATTGCAGATGCAAGTGTTCCGACTGCTGCACCGGCTGCACCCATTTTCGGTGCGCCGAATTTACCGTATATCAATACAAAGTTCAAACAGAAATTCACTACCAATCCTACGATGGAACAGATAAGCGGAGCTTTCACCCGCTCTGTTGACCGTAGCAGGAAGCTGATAAGTACAGCAAATACCTGAAGCGGATATGCCCATCCGACGATCCGCATATACGGCTTTCCGATCCGAATAAATACTTCTTTATCTGTATATACCCCCAATAAGAATTCCGGTCTGATAATACACAGAGATGCAAATGCAAATCCCACGATTGCCATACAGATGAAAGTGATACCGAATGTACGGTTAATTCCCTTTTCATCATCCGCTCCCCAGTACTGGGAAAAGAACAGGATCGACGCACTGGCGAAGCCCCAGTAGCAGCTAAAGAACAGTGAGCTGATCTGCGAACAGATACCAACTGCTGCCACACACGACTCTCCCAGTCTTCCGATCATGATCGTATCTACCATACTGGCTGTTGTAGTTAATAAATTCTGTAATGCGATAGGAAATGCGATTGTTAACATCACATACAGAAAGGATTTTTTGTTTTTCATATTTCATTTATCACGTTTATGAAACCTTGATCGTTACCTTTTTCGTTTTGCTCCTATATACAGAGGTGCCCTTTGCTTTAACCGTAACGGTATAGGTTCCTCGTGGTGTTCCCTTCTTTACTGTTACGCGTCCCTTTTTTGTAACAGTAATATATTTTTTTGCTTTTTTAGCAACGGAATACGTTACCTTTCCCTTAGCTTTCTTAACACCAACTGTAAAGGTATGCTTACTTCCCAGTTTTCCGGTTGCTTTTTTCACCTTATATTTTTTTGAGGTGACATTTAATTTCATTGTGTTTGATTTCTTGATCACAAGTTTTGCGACATTGGATCTGGCCGTGTTGCTGTTTTTCGTTGCCTTTGCAACTGCCACTACATAATAAGTTCCAACTTTATATGGATATGATGCCAGTTTCTTTTTACACTTAGCATCTGAATAATACCGATATGCGATTGCTCCTGCTTTTCCTTTTACAACAGCAGCATCTATCTTCTTTTTCTTTCCCGTATAGGTGACAGTTTTATTTTTCAGTTTCAGGACAGGTGTGGTTTTCGCAGACTGATCCGATTTTTTATTTTCTTTTACAGTTAAAGTAATCGACGCCTGATAATATCCTGTCTTACCTGTAATCTTTACCTTACCACTTCCTACAAATGAAATTTTTCCATTTGAGTCTATGGTGGCAACACTCTTTTTGTCCGATGTCCATGTTATATTGCTGCTTGTAAATGGACAATAGATCTCAAATCCCGGGTTTATCAGCATCATTTTCGCATTCGTGTGCTTCCCAACTACATAGGAATCTGCGTCTGTCTGTATTTTAAATTTGTATAAATAAGTCTCAGCATCTCCCCACATTATGCCTGCAGTGGTAACCGCCTCTGTAAATTCGCCTTTGGGGATATTGACACTCTGTATTACCATCCGGTCTTCCTGTTTAACCGCTTCCTGTGTCACCTTTGATCCAAAGCATTGTACCCATGTATAAGTTCCATTAATATAAAAACATCCGACACCTATGGAAGTATAATCTTCATCTAAAATATTTTCTCTATGACCTGTTGAATTCATCCAGCTATCCATTACAGATTCAGACGTTGTCTGATTGATTGCTATATTTTCTGCTATCATATTCTTATCTGCCGAAAAACAGGATGCTCCATCCGGTCTGGTATGAGAGAATAATACAGCCTGATCGCCCGCTCTAACCATAGCAGTTTCCAAAAGACCCGTATCCATAGTCAATGCAGGTAATCCATTTTTTGCTCTTTCTTCATTCACCTTCGTCAATACTTCAAATGCTTTTGTATAGTCACGTTTTCCGGTAATCCGTATGGTTTCCACATATCGAAGTCCATTTGCGCCGAATTTGACCAGATCCTTATTCTCGCAATTTATGATAACAGTTGAAGAAAATGCATTCTCATCAACAAATTGCGTTGAAGCCGGAAGTGTTATCGACTGAAGAGACGGGCAATTTGCAAATGCTTGACGATATATAATCTTTACGTTTGGAAGGTATACATCCGTCAGTGAATAGCACTGTGCAAAATCAGCATAAGCTATTGATTCCAGTCCTAATCCACGGAATGTCTTAAGGTTACTGCAGCTGTTAAATACCGACCCTCCCCATTCCTTCATCGTCGCAGGAAGCGTTATTTCAGTCAATCCCGAACATCCTAAAAATGTCCGCATTCCAAGTGTTGTTAATCCGCCAAAATCAATAGAGCTTATATTTTCACACTCTTCAAACATAGAATAGGAACTCTCTTTTAATCCACTGCCAAATTTTACGGCTGTGAGCATATTACATTGCTCAAATGCAAAATAACCGACTTCGCTGATCTTATCTGAAATCGTCAATGTTCCCGATAACTGAGAATGATAGAATGCTCCTTCCCCCAGCGTAGTTACATTTGCAAAGTCTACTGAATTTAAACCTCTTACATTATAAAATGCATATGCTCCAATCTCCTTTACATTTGCCGGTATCGCAAAGGTTCCGACTCTGCTTTGGAACGGATACATAACAAGCACTGTTCCATCCTTTGAATATACAATACCATTCTGTGCAATATAGGATGGATTTCCCACTGCAACTGTATAACTCTCTATCGTGGTATTTCCGAAAAACACTAATGGTGAAATAGATGTGATACCTGCAGGTATTTCATATGTTACGGCACTTGTTCCCTGGAACGCATAAGCTTCCAGGCTTGTGACACCCGGCGTTACAATCTTTGTTACAGCCGAACAATCACAATATGCACCACTGCCAACTGTATTCACACCAGATGGCAATACAATCTCTGTCAGTCCATAGCACTCATAAAAGGCGGCATCTCCGATCTTTGTCAATGTATCCGGATAACTTACCGATGTAATCGATGACATCTGTAAAAAATTCCGGCTTCCTATACCTGTAATACCTCTCTGGATTATAACTTTCTCAACATTGAATGTAATCCATGGTGCTTTATTTGATGAATCAGCATCCGGCATATCGCCACTTCCTGATATCGTAAGCGTGGTACCGGAAAGGCTCCATGATATATTCCCCCATGTTCCGCTCTGTGTTGTACTGTCAGTGCTATACATAGCTATATCATAATCGGAATACAACTCCGGTCCCGAACTATTTTCTTCTATTTTTACATATCCTGCTGCCGGCTCCTGATCCGCCTCTGCCTCAGCTATAATATTCGATGTCTGTTGCTCTGCATGAACAAGCTTAACCGGAGTCCAAAGCATTCCGCATATGGCTCCGATTCCTAATGCTATTGTAAATTTAAATCTGTAATTTCTCATTTTTCTCCTCCCATATTCCTATATTATTCATAACTATACTGTATCTTTAAAATGTCCTTTTGTCTATAGAAATAATCCCATCTTTCTCCATTTATCCGTATGCTCTGTTTTTCATATGATCACCGGCGTAAAAATTCTCGTTCTAACCGTGTTATTTTTAAAAACAATTTATATAGCATTCTGTTCGTGTTTTTTGTTTTTACTATTGTCTTATTTAAAATAGAATGATAATGTAATACATAGAAAGCACAGTATATCTTTCATTAATCCGATTATATCGGATCATTTTCTTTTGTTACTATAAATAACATTTTGTCAAGGAGTACATTATGAAGAAATTATCTACTGCACAGCTTGCAGATACTATTATAAGACTACGCAAACAACAGCATATGACTCAGGCACAGCTTGCTGCCGAAACCGGAATCAACCGTTCCTTAGTTTCACGTATGGAGAAGCAGGATTTTATGCCATCGATCGAGCAATTAGAAGCTCTGGGCGATGTGTTACACTTCGATATCACAGAATTATTCATCAGCGACCTACCTGTGAAATATCCTTCTCCATCACCATTAAAGATCGCAATCGCCGGAACCGGCTATGTCGGATTGTCCATCGCCACGCTGCTTGCACAGCACAATCATGTGGCCGCTGTTGACATTATCCCTGAAAAAGTAGACATGATAAACAGACACCAATCCCCGATCCAGGACGAATATATCGAAAAATATCTGGCTGAAAAAGACTTGGATCTGACCGCCACAACCGATGGAGCTATGGCGTATAAAGATGCAGACTTCGTTGTGATCGCAGCTCCGACCAACTATGACAGCACAAGAAATTATTTTGATACATCTGCTGTAGAATCAGTGATTGAGCTCGTTCTGGACGTCAATCCCGATGCCATCATAGTTATCAAGTCCACGATCCCGGTAGGCTACACAGAATCTGTCCGAAAAAAATATCACACCAGAAATATCCTGTTCAGCCCGGAATTTCTCAGGGAATCAAAGGCTTTATATGACAATCTGTACCCAAGCCGTATCATTGTATCTACGGATAAGAATGACATCCGTCTGGTCGAGGCTGCCCATACATTTGCCGCCCTCTTACAGGAAGGCGCCATAAAAGAAAATATCGAAACGCTATTCATGGGATTTACCGAAGCAGAAGCCGTGAAATTATTTGCAAACACCTATCTGGCTCTCCGCGTATCCTACTTCAACGAACTTGATACCTATGCAGAGACCAAAGGACTGAACACCAGGGACATCATAAATGGTGTCTGTCTCGATCCCCGAATCGGCAGTCATTACAACAATCCATCCTTTGGCTACGGTGGTTACTGTCTGCCAAAAGATACAAAACAGCTTCTTGCAAATTACAATGATGTTCCACAGAATATGATGAGTGCGATCGTAGAAAGCAACCGCACCAGAAAAGATTTTATTGCAGACCGTGTTCTGAATCTTGCCGGATATTATGACTATAACTATAATGGAAATTATTCCGCAAACCGCGAAAAAGAATGTATTATCGGCGTATACCGACTGACAATGAAAAGCAACTCTGATAATTTCCGTCAGAGCAGCATACAGGGTGTCATGAAACGAATCAAAGCCAAAGGAGCAACCGTCATCGTCTACGAACCGACACTGGAGAACGGAACAACCTTCTTCGGAAGCAAGGTAGTAAATGACTTAAATGCTTTTAAATCCATGTCGCAGGCGATCATCGCCAATCGGTATAATTCTGATCTTGACGATGTCCGGGCAAAGGTCTACACCAGAGATTTATTCGAACGGGATTGATGGAGGTGAAGTGCACTTAATATGTCCACATAGACATCTCCTGCTCCGGTGATCACCACCAGCTGTGTATCGCACATATCTAAAAACATATCCAGCGAATCACACATGCGAAGCATCGTCCACACCTGTTGCAGACTGCGAAACATTGAATCGAAAAATACATCTCTGGTTGTATATTTCTCTCCTGCAAACAGTCTGGCAGTCACCATCTGGATATTGGCTGCCCGCTTGTTCAACTTATTCAGTACTTTTTCACGAGACGGATCAATTGCATGATATGTAACACGTAATGTACTTTCTAAAAATGTCTCAGTCATCATGCGATCCGTCAGGAAATCGTACTCCGGCATACAGATGCTCATCGCAATTATCTTTTTCTTTCCCGGTGTATAATCCTGTAAATAGTTTCTCTCTTTATCATATAAAACAAGAGCACCTTTCTCTTTTAAACGAAGTTTATGCCATAAGATCTGTTCCTGTGCATACAACATACCTTCCCCAAGTGTCTTAAGAACATCGACATCGTCAGCCTGTTCATAGCTGCCGGGAAGCGGACATTTCTTTATCTCGACAAACATCACCCGCTCGCTTCCCTCTAAGATCATATCGCAATTACGTTCCGGCAGATCTCCATCCGGCAAATATTGTCCTGTGATATATGGGAAATGCTTCTCCCGGAACATCTGATACACCATTTTCTCCAGCCGTTCGCCCTGATATTTGCTGAATACTGTTCCATATCTTGCAAATATGATCTGAAACATCGCCTCATAAAATGCATATCCCTCCATCCTACCATCCAGACAGAAATATGTGTCCGCATCCAATCTGACAAGCGGCTTGCGCCAGCTATTTGTCGCATCGAGATAATAAGAAAAATCAACATTTATGGAATCTGCATCATACGCAACATCCTGTAAGATCTGATCTAATTTGTATGAACTGATACCTAGCCGATCGGCAAATTCCTCTCTTTTAAATATTCTCGGTCCCCTTGCCTCCTGCATCACATACACGGCAAGTTCCTGATAATTATAAAACGAATATGCTCTCATCTTTTCTTTTCCGGTGCCATAATACGGTTCCAGCATGTTCTGTAAAAGGAGCTTTACATACTCCGGATGATATTGCCTTGGAATACACATTTTCTCAAAACAAAGATTCTTTGCCAGCTTATATGGGAAATCCTCTATCTCTGTAAAGACATCCTCCCAAGTCCGATATCCCTGTATCTGTAGCACTTCCAGATAATCCTGTGCAAGCCGGATCAATCCCTGATATCTGCGTTCTTTATATGAATCTGTAAAAATTGATTCTGTTTTAAGGTATTTCAAGGATAGTTGTAGCAAATACTGATATGGGATTCTTACTTTTATATTTCTTCTTTCCCCAAGTGATATCTTATTCCGATAGATCAGATACCTGTCCAGTTTCTCGTTATACTTTCCGGATATCTCCCGTGCAAACATCTGTCTGATCACATACATTCCACCAAGTTCTTTTACCCGTCTTTCTAAATCATCAATCAAACGCTGTTCAGAATCTGCATCAAATTCAGGTTCACCAATCACAATCTGAAAGGAATATCCTGCCTTTATCAGATTCTTCGTTGATTTGATCAATACATTTGTATCCTCAGACAGCACCGGCGCATATAGTTTATTTGCTTTCTTTGATGCCCGATAAAGTTGTCCGGCTGCTTCCATAATCTGTGGCAGATTGCTTACTTCGTAATAAGTACCATTTGAAAGATATGCCATCGTATGTCCAAGTATTTCTTCTTCAAGTTGAAAACTCCTGCCATTAATTGCTTCTTCAAGCTGCAAATGTACAATGAGTCGACGGAAATAAGTGCTTTGAAACCATGTTCCTTCGTACGTTTTTTCTCTGGCTTCATCCCGCTTATCTGCTTCGTTTGCTTTTCCATCGTCTATGAATATCGCCAAGCTTTTCAGCTCCGCCTCACATTCCTTTACTGACCGGTCGTTGTCCAGCCATGTATGTGTGCGGAATTTGTCTGCTAATTCTAATGTGGCATGATATATGTTGTTGAATGTTTTGGTGTTTGGTTGCATGGGTATCCTTTGTTTTTCTATTTTTTATAAATCTTCTGCCTTATATATAGTATAACCTTCGTAATAATAACTGTGGTCTATAAAACGCTACTTATCTTACTTGATCAATATATAATCATTTACTGACTATCTGTCTTCCAGTTTAACAAGCAAATTGAGTCCCAATTTTTCACAAATCTCATTCAAAGAACGAATCGTGAAATTATAATCCCTGCTCTCCCACTTTGACACCATACCCTGAGTGACTCCCATAAAAGCAGCAAAATCCTTTTGCGTCATTTCTTTATCAAGTCGTTTTCGCTCAATCGTTGCTGAAATTCTGGCTAATGCAACAGTCGATTTTATATCTGTTTTTGACATATCATCCACTACCCAACCGGTTGGTTTGGCCTTTGCTATTTTCTCTTCTATTTCCATAACTCTTATTCCTCCGCATTCTACTTATAATTATTTTTCAGTCAGATTCTATATTCTTCCCAAATATAATATTACTTATAAGTAATATTGTTGGGCAAAATCCTATATCCCGTAATTTTTTTCTTTGAACTAACAGCCTATTGTCTTTTTCATACATATTTAACATCATATCAAAACGTTAAAAGATTTTCAGCATCTTATAAAATACATCGAAAGGTTTTACATGTTTTTTAATTAGATACTTTTCCTTTATTATAAAATTATCATATTAAGACTTTTATACACACTTTCACTAACCACGGCGACATATAATAATTTTAATATTGTACCATGTTATTTTTAATTGCTATCTACTTCTTTTTTCTCAGTAAATAATATCTCAATAAAATCATCAAGAAATTCAATTTCTTTCAGGTCCTGCAAGATCGGAATTTCTAACATAACCCCTACAATTATTATTGTAATTAGAACAGATATTACCACTATAGAATAATTTGTATATTTCCCGCTAAATGGAATTGAAATCATCGCTATCTCTGTAGGTATTAGTATTTTTTCCTCGATGTATCGTCTTCTTTTTATTATTCTTATCATCCGTGTCAAATATCTATAAAAATCCTCATTTCCCTTTTGTTTATGAAATTTTGTCGTTATGTATTCTTTCCATTCCGTATATTTTTCAAATTTCTCATTTTCTTTTAACTTCTTATTATTTCCGCCAATATTACGATAAATATCTATTTCAAGTTTATAATTAAATCCATATGGGAAATATATTAAATCAGCATTTTTCTTGTTTACATGAAATATATTAATTAAACTAATTAGTATAATTATAATTCCTATTATCAGGATTGTAATTAAGCCTATTTCTGCATCAATATCAACATTTAGATATAAGAGATAAATTATTTTTATTAAAGCTATCGCAACAAAACCAATCCCACAAAGTATAAAAATTCTATATTTTTTGTCTGATACTCTTTGCATGTAATATTTCTTTTCATTTACCTTATTACTCATTTACCCCAACCTTTTTCTTCTGAATTCTGCGCTTCCTATATCCACCAAAAATAAAAAAACTATCAATTATCACAAATTATAGATATCTATCTGCAATAAACTGCAATATTCAATTAACTATTCTTTATTTTAGACATAATATGACTTTTTAACCAGCCAACTATCAGCTATAAAAGAAGATATTCCGATATATTTCACATTCCACCTACATGATAATCTTCTCAACCGAAGTATCCAGTTATTTCTTTATATATACGATTCATCATATATATTCTTTTCATTTTAATTTTTATTATTTTCTATATTAAAAATTTCTCTGCAAATCGTATTTCTAAATAATTATGCAACTCTGCACCAACCTCATCTATGGACATAACAATGAACTTTTTAGCCAGTAAATTTTTTTTGTAAAATTCTCGGTATGCTTTTTTTTGATTTTCTTTCTTTGCGAAAACAGGTAACAAATATTCATCTATACTGCTGTCTATATTATCAAACAATTCTTGTGTGCACAAAATAAGATGATAATTTTGGAACCATAATTCTTCCTCTTTTTGTTGCATTAGCTTTTTAACTTGTTCCATTGAAAACCAATTTTCAAGTAGATAGTATGAAATCAAGATTTGATTTCTGCTCTGTATCACCAACTCATTCTGTTGCCTTAACATGTCATCATATTCCCAAAGTTTCATTGCATAAAAAAAGTACAATTGTTCTTCATTAAAATCTTTTTTTAAACTCTCTTTATATCTCACTTCAAAAAATTGCTTAAAATCATCTGCATGGAAATTGGAAATTTCCATAATTTTATCAGCTGAATACAATAAACACTCTGGAGACAACTTAAACAAAAAACACAATTGATGAATATCATAGTCTTTAAATGCATACTTGGAAAGCATTATATCTTCTCGAAAATATTTTGTTCTAAAAAAACCATTAATTAATATTTTTCGCAATTTATCATCTTCTAATAATGAACATCTATATATAAGCTGATTTAAAAATACAAGTTTCTTTTGCACTTGAGGCTGTCTTGTTTGATTACATACTGAAATAATCTTCTTCCAATACTTCTCAACTACATTATAATTATTATAGGAAAAATAATCCCAACATTCATTTTTGTCTTTATTCCTTTCTAAATCATATTTCTCTAATACTCTGTCAAATATCTTAATTATTTCGCTTTCGTTCCCAGAATTAAAAAAGAAATAAAAATCATCCGAAAAATAACTAAATTCACATTCTATACTATTTTTATTAAACTCACTTTCCAAATCATGACTTATATCACTTAAATACTTTTCTGCCCAATACAAGGAAAGATAATTACCCATAATCAATCCATTTGTTGCACCTGTATTCATATCTGTAAGATATCGTTCATAGTTACCCATTCCCAATAAATGCGTATATATTCTACCATAAAATTCCTTAATATCTATCTTTAATAAATTGTCATATATACACAATCTTTCAAAATCTTTTTTTAAACCTTCTTCAAATGAACCTATACTAAACTCTCCAGCATTTACATTTACAGAAAGCCTTTTATGCGCTTCATCCAATTTTGTGGGATTATTAAAAAAAGGAAATTTTTTCATTTGTTCATATGCTGCTACAAAAACAAGAATATTAGGAATTTTAAGCGTTCTAAATGAATCAGCAGACTTTCTTACACGATATTTAAAAGGCTCTGACCAAGCAAGATTATCTATATCAAACGACTCAATATTATCAGGAAAAATTAATGAATTTATATTTATAAAATGTCTTATTGTATTTTTAAAATTATAAAGATTATTATAAAATGACATTTTTACCTCCTCGTATAACTATATATTTTTGAAAACTCTAAGAAAATCAACCTTTTATGTTTCAGTAAATACGCCGCTACCATAGATATTTCGAAGTATCTAATATTGAAACAATGGCTTCAGGATATATAAACACTTGTTAAATTCTTTACTTCATGGATTTTAAATAGATCTGTCCAAAATAGACACAAAAGAACTCCCCCCTATTTAATTATTTATATTTTATATATTAGCCCTATTCATACGCAAAGTCAACATTCTTCGACATAAAATCATGTTTTCTTTCAATCATAATAAAATAAAAAAGCCAGAACAACAGGCCCTTACCTCCCCAAGGGTCTGTCCATTCCAGCTTAATTTCATTATCTTCGCAGCAAGATGCCATAATCTTATCTTCTGTTTAGGCACAAACTGAATCTTAAAAGTCCTTCTCATGCCCTCTGTTAACCTTTTCAATAAATTAACAGGAGAATTTTTCGTTCCATACTCAAGTTCACTGATATTATAACTATATATACCCCTACCCCACCGGGAAGCCATTTTTGAATACATATTCATTGCCATACGAATCATGAATCGTGATAACAATCTTATTATTGAGATCAATCATATTTTCTTCAATATATTCTATCCTGTCAAATATCTCAATTCCGCATTTCTGCGTATACCCGGGTTTAATAAATGCCCTCTCTCCCCTATACATTCCAAGCGCTAATTTGTTATTATCCGCTATAGAAATATGGTCAATACCTGTCTCGATATTACCCTGGTTGTAGATCACCAAATCAACCATTAACCCATCAGGAGATTTATATGCCACAGGCATAACTTTCAGTTTAATTCTATATGGCAGCTTTGCAACCTTAAACGAAGTTGTAATTGCGATTATACTAATAACAATTGTCACCACAGAAAGAACAAAAGACAAAAATCCTTCATTCTGATTACACCACGCAATTATTTCATTCATCTCTTTTCTCCCTCATAAAATTATTCCTCTTATTATTTGTCTTGTAAAACTCTAAATCTCACCAAACTTAATTATCCATTTCCATAATCCTGTGTCATACTATTCCTTTCAATCCAGCACTTCATCATCATTCGTAGATATCATCTAAGCCAGCCAAATGCAGCAGTTTCAATATTATCAATGCAAAGTTATATGACAGCCATTTTATATCCAGCTGATTGCCGGCAAAATACGCGCTTTTATTATACTCCGGATATCTAAAATATTCCGGATTTTCGCCTTCGATCATTCTACAATAAGAGTCGCAAAAAGAGGTTACATATTCCATATATTTTTCATTAATTGAATACTTTGACCATAACAAATCTGCCAACTCTTTCAAATTATGTGTTTTCAAATCTTTTTCTACCACATTTTTTTGTACCAACAAATATTTAAAGCCCAATTCAATAGCTTGTCTCCCTATATAAACGGTAACCACGGACTTAGGTAATACATGGGTAAGCTGGTCAAATGCATTTATATATTCCAACCAATAAAACTTCCATAATTCAATTCTATCTGCTTTCTTATACCCCTGCTCTGTTCCATTAAAGGCATCCAAACTGCCAAGAACATCATCAATATGTCCCCTAGAAGAAAGACTGTTCTTTCTTGAATTTTTTGCAATATTCCTGCCATCAATATTATTAAAAAGCGGTGATTCCCCATAATTAATATGCGCAACTGAATATGCACCATCTAATTGCAAGATATCCTTGTAACTCAATTCATCTCCAATTGCTTGAAAAATCTTCATATAATCAACTCCTGAATCTTCTTTTCCTTACAAAACAGAACAAACAACCCCTATCCGCCGGCTTCTTAAATGCCAAATAGTCCTGTTATCAACCATTCCGTTAACACTTGAAATCAACTACTGTTTATGATATCATCAAGTTGTAAAGGGTGCTACCGATAGACGGCTAGCCTCTTAGTTATTTAGCAATAAACGATCGCCAAGTCCTACGAAAACTAACGGCGGTCGTTTTTGTTTGTGTCATTATGTTCTTCAGCTTCTTTCCTGTATAGAAACCTTTCGATCTTCTCAACAAGTTTTCCAACTGCAATTCCGGCTATAAAGATGGTAAGAATAAATCCTACCAAACTTATGTACTCCATCATCATCATCGCCCCACCCTCCTTTCCTGTCCAGAGGGCTCTTGTAACAGTCCCTCCTTTACACATGAGGGCCAGCCGCCTACCATCTCAATAGGTTACAACAGACTTTCATCCACCTTAACCTAAGGATAGCACTCATAAACATTATAGAACAAATGTTCTTACTATGCAAATATTTTCTAAAACGAGAAAGATCCGGGGTTAAATGTATTTTTTAATTCTACCTGGCAAGAATTAATTCTACATCTGTAGAATTAACTCTTGCATAGATTTTACCCTTCATCTACATGTGAAATAGCATCGCTGGAATAATCGCATCTATCTAATGACGAGAACCTTTGTGGTATCCCTGCCAATTTCAATGGTAATGCTATGTGGATTTCCTCTCCTTTTGGACATAAAAATGCCCCGATTTGCATTGAAACATTCAGGAAAAATTTAAAACATGAAATGCTAAACTTGAAATTTCCATGATGATTTCGCTCGAACATTTTCATAAAAAGTCATTTTTCTGAGTTTTCTTTCATATTGTATTTTCATAATAAGTTGTTTTTCTGAAATTTTTATGTTAAAATCAACCTAGAAATTTCAATTTTCGTTTTTCGGAAGAAAGGAAACAATCATGACAAACCGAGCAGGAACACTCGTGAGCAATCTATCAGGCGAAATGGCTTATGAATCTTTTCGACCAGCTCCGCTTCCACCGAATCCTCCTATTGAGGTGTCTGGTGAGCTTCTCACGAAACTTATTGATGCAAACAAAAAAATAGCAACTCTTGAAGGGCTGTCCTCTCGTATACCAAACATGGGGCTTTTCGTTTCCATGTACGTCCGTAAAGAAGCTCTTCTTTCCTCTCAGATTGAAGGTACGCAATGTACCCTTGAGGATATCTTGAATCCACTTATTGATAACAACACAAATCGAGATGTTTCTGATGTTGTCAACTATATTCGTGCGACCGAATTTGCTCTTGAACGACTAAAAACGCTACCTCTGTGCAATCGTCTAATCAAAGAGACTCACGCTGTTCTATTGGAAAGCGTGCGTGGACAAGAAAAGAATCCGGGTGAGTTCCGCTATTCGCAAAACTGGATTGGCGGACAGGGCAGCACACTTAGAAACGCTCGCTATATTCCACCAAACCCGGACGACATGTTAACTGCCATGTCTGATCTCGAAAAGTATATCAATAGTGATGATACTCTTGACCCTTTGATTCAAGCTGCTCTAATTCACTATCAGTTTGAGACCACGCACCCCTTCCTTGATGGTAATGGACGTGTCGGACGGCTCCTTATCACACTCTTTCTAATGGAAAAGGGAATTCTGTCTACTCCGGCACTTTATATTTCTTATTACCTCAAGATGAATCGTATCGAATACTATGACCGCATGACACAAGTACGACGTACTGGCGATTATGAGCAATGGATTTCTTTTTTCCTTCAAGCTTTCGCAGATTCTGCGGAGGATGCAATCCATACAATCGACCAGCTTACCGCATTACACGATAAAAACATAAAATTATTTGATGCTCTAACAAAAAGGCAGCGTACCAGCGTTCTTAAAGTATTTTCCTATTTGGAATCAAATCCTATCATTGATATTCAGAAAACTGCTACGGCCCTTGAAATGTCGTACAATACTGTGTCAAAGGTTGTTTCTATTTTGATTGGTGATGGAATTTTGGAGCAAACAGATAAATCTGGAAAGACGAAGATATATTCCTATATCGAATATCTCGACATTCTTCGTAAAGATACCTAATAACTTAACTATCGATGATACTTTTAATAGTAATCAGATTTCGATAAACTTGTGAGGTCTGAGACCGGTATGATGACTCTTGAAATCAACTTCTGTTTATGATATCATCAGCTTATAAAAAGGTGCTACCGATAGACGGCTAGCCCTATAGATTAATTAAAAGCCAAAAACGACCCCGTTCTAATCTTGCCAGGACTAACGGCGGTCGTTTTTGTTTGTGTTATTATGTTCTTCAGCGTCTTTCCTGCGTAAAAATCTTTCGATCTTCTCAACAAGCTTTCCAACTGCTATCCCACATATCAGTAAATGGTAAACTTACTCCTTATCCTTTCCTTTCTCACTCTCAAGCACCGCACGTATTACCTCTGCTTTATCATCGTAAAAGCCATATGGCTTAAATCTGCAATAATTGTAATACCTTATATCTATCCAATTATATATATATTTCTGAAAATCCTTAGTTATGGCATCAAATGATTTCCAGAAACTATATTTGTTATAATCTTTTTCCAGAGTTAATTTTGCACCATAGACCCCAAATGTATAATCTCCAAATATATTCTTCAAGCTCTCATTATATACATTATTTATATTGAGAATATATTGCTGTTCATCTATCTGTTTAAGCGTTTTATCAATATTATCGAGGGTATAAAGTATTTGATCATTAAAAAAAATCATCAATTCATCTTGCCTGTTTTCATCACATTCAAAAAAATTGTTTTTCGTAATCTCATACCATTCTAACCAAGTATGCTTTTCCTGATAATAGTCTATGTCTTTAAAAGCCACGCTGCATAACCGAGACCAAACTCGCACAAAATCCAGTATACGGAATTGTAATTCGCGAAATACTGCATCATATATACTATTAGCTTTTTCATTCTTTTCTTTTACATTTCCTATTTCAATCAACAATGCGACAATAGTAGATGCCACACAGCCCAATGCAAGATTCTTAACTACATCCGAAATAACATCATGAGTACAATTATTCCAAATAACTGCAACAATCATTATCAACACGGATATGCCACCGATCAAACTGTATAACATCCAATTAACTTTATATGGATTATTGATATGCCTTTTCATTTGTTTACTATTCTCTTTCCCCTTATCCCAAACATATTTATATCTATTATACTTATAATCATATCTTCTGTTTAGGTATAAACTCAATCTTGAGCGTCATCCCCATACCCTCTGCTAATCTTTTTAATAAATTAACAGAAGGATTTCTCGTTCCATTCTCAAGTTTACTGATATCTGCCTGATTAATGCCTGTACGCTCTGCAAGTTCTTTCTGCGTCATATTCTGTGAAGTTCTCGCATCTACGATAGCTCTTATAACATCCATCTCTGGCTGAATAGCTTCATATTCTTTTCTAAATTCTTCATCCTGCAATTGTTTAGAAAGCATATCATCAAATGATCTCATTTTACATCATCCTTTCTATAAAATCTTTTCTTCTCTCTTTTGCAAGCTGTATTTCTTCTTTTGGAGTTTTCTGTGTTTTCTTCACAAATCCATTTGTCATTATAATTTTCCCCTCATAAAAGAAAAAATATAAAATTCTGATAATATCATTGCCAAATTGACAACGCAATTCAAATATACCATCGTCCAAATGTTTGCTATATGGTTCCCTAAGCATATTTCCCTTTTCTTGTAAAATTCCCATTAATCCATACAATTTAGCTCGCATCTTTGGATTAATAGAATTAAGAAACTCTTCTACCGGAACTTCCCCATTTTCTTTTTCATATGCAATCAATTTAAATCCCCTCATATAATCTCCTTTGTAATCATTTTATGGCATATATGCCATTATGTCAACCATTCCTTTATAACAATATCTAATATTATACTATCATAAATGATATTAACATTTAGCGGATCTATTTTTAGATCCGCCTGCATTACTATTCCGTTCCATCACATACCTGTATCTCAATATGTTTCCCCAGTGCCCATGCATATTTCTGTAAAACAACAAATGTTGGAACCCTTGCTCCGCTTTCAAACCTGGCTATATTAGACGCCATCATTCCTGTCAAATCCGCCATATCGCATTGTGTTAAGTCTTGTCTATGCCGTTCTTCTACCAGTACTTTAACAATATCGGAAGTCTGGCTCTGTACCTCCTGCTGAATTCCATTCGCATAAGCCGTCAGCCTCTTAACTCTTTCTTCTCGTTGTTTCTCATACTCTATTCTATTATCCTCTATGAACATGAAATAATCCTCCATGAAAATTCTATCTTAATGGTCAATCAAAATTATATCATCAATGATAGTGTTTTACAAGTCTGCAGAAATTGATTTGTATTTTTTCATGAAATCTAATTTTACTCTTTATTTATAATATGAAAATATGTTATTGATTTTTAATTTATATTGATCTTCACTTGAATCACATTCAACATCAAATATATCTATCTTTTTCTTTTTTGCAATTTTTAATATTCTTTCTCTTTCAAGCTTATCCATTCTGACTCCAAGAAGTATACACCTTGGAACAATATTTATATAATGTGCCAAATCCATATTATAAATATTATCAGGCCAGGAACATAATCTCCACTCATGCTCATATCCCCATTCCTGCATCTTTGTCGTTAACATTTTAATTAATAAACTTGCAGAATCCGATTCTATCTTTCCAAACATAGGCAATACTTTATATGCAAAATTATAAGTGTCAACCATAAATTCACTATATTTTATTTTTTTCAATTTAATCTTTTTTTCTATCAATAAATTATTTTCATCAAAAATACTTGCATTTCTTATATCATCCTGAGTATAGCCTAATACAAAGCCTTTATGATAATTTGAATAATGAGCCCACATTAAATTAGAAAGATATTTTTCGGAAAAGCATATAATTTTACAATTTTGTGTAATTTCATGTTTTAGGCAAACCGTTAGATCTGTAACCATTCTAAAAAAATCATTTCTTATATCTTCATCTTTACTAAGTTCATATAATTTACTTCTATTAAAACTAGTTACTAGTGGAAATAATTGATTTGTCGCATTATTCAAATACTCTAACATATGCTCGTCAAGATCTTTTTCTATACGACTTTTCAAATTTTTTTGATTAATATATGCAACAGAATCAAATGGATCATTAAAATAATCTGGAATAGAAAAATATAGTTTATTATTCTCAAAAGCATTTATGGAATTTTCATCCCCATTTCTATATCTAAACAAAAGATTTTCCATCTCATATTTCATATTATATTTTCTCCTTTGCTCTTATTTATATTTAACTATTACAATATGTGAAAATTAGACATGAAATTTATTTATCCATATATCTGTACTTTTACTAACGTATATATACGCTCATTTTCATTCTTTCTTGTCATTAAATTCCTTCTTAAATTCCTTCTTCGCAATATCCCCAAACGAAATAATTATTCCTATTACCGTAACAACACCAGATACTTTATTTGCAACATCCTCTTTAATACAAATAGTAATTCTATATGTTATAAATACTATCAAAATTAAAATAATTAAATGCACCAAAATTTTCAGTGAAACAGCTCCTGCTTTTTTTGCAAAATTTCGTCTATTTGCTTTCTTTAAATCCTGTTTACGATATCTTTCTAATTCTTCATTTTGAGTCTGAATCAATGTCTCCTTTTCTTCCATAGTTGCTGCAATCTCTGCCTCTTGTTGTTTTTTTAGGTCTGCTTCCATTTGAATTTTCATCTTAAGTTGTTCTATTTCAAATTGGTAATCAACCATCTTTTCATCCTTCTGTTTAATTTGCTTTTTATGTAATGCACACTCTGCTTCAAATCGTTCTATATATTTAGAATCAAAATTCAAACTATCCTCTAAATTGTCAGTAGTTATCTCCTCAGGTTTCACTGCTTTTTCTCTTAATGCCAATAATCTTGCAGCTAACTGTTGATCATTTAATTCTCCCTTTTGATATGCTTGTTTACATTCATCAAATTTTTTTGAAATATTCTGTGAAATAAGATTCGATAGAACTATTTTTGCTTTTAATACTGAATTTATATTTTGTGGAAAATCATTGTTTCCAAAACCTTTACTCAACTTATACCATAAAATATTTGTAATCATTCCCATTGATATAGCATATCCTGCTATTTTCTTTTCACTGTTTATTTCATTACTAATTAACTCAACCATCTTTTTAGAATATTCTTGTACTTTTCTGGTTTCTGTTATAAAAATAGCACCCGTTTCTGTGTATTCATAAAATGTTTGATTATTTCTAAGTTTATTTATATGACTAATTATTTTTACAGCAAATTGTACATCAGAATCTTTTTTCTCGTCCTCTTTAAAGGTCCATTCAAGATTTGCTGCAGCATCACTTTTGTAATAATAAGAATCTCTATCATCCTGTATTATTCCATAAACAAATTGCAACTTTGTATAAAAATCTGCTTTTCTATCACTAATATCACTCACGTCCTGACAGCCATTTGTAATCGCTTTCATAGCAACATTATCTTTTAATACTACCTTTCTTTTGACAATATCTTCAGCTTTCGCAAAAAATAAATCAATCTCCTCCTTAGTCTCCTCGAAATATCTTAGTCGAACCTTTTTATCTTTCATCGTAGAATCCTTAGATAATTTAATTAAATCAAGAGCCAGACTTCGATAAACTTCTCCATTGTAACCATAAATATCAAAAAGAACTTCCATATCTAAATATAAGGTTAAATCCCTTTTTAAACTTCCTATTTCATCAATATTATAATTTAAACCCGTATAAAGGATTGCTCCTTCTCTAACAGAATTCATATACTCTGTTATTTTTCTATCATCAGATTTTGTTATTATAAAAGCACTTATTTCCTCTTGATATTTGTTCCCATTTGATTCATCTATTAAATAAGAAACAAAATCTTTCATTAATTCCTTTTTTTCTTTATTATTTAACTTATAGTCCTTTGTTGTTTCTATAAAAGAAACTAGCTGTTCCACTACATTAATTTCCGTATTTTCTGCTAAATTCCTGTAATTTTTTAACGCTTCATCAACTCTTATTTTTTCGCCATTAACGCAATAATTTCCTACTGTGTCACATGTAATAAAATCAATTTTTCTCAAAGCAGATTTCAAAACTGCATCCGGCAAATAAAATTCGAATTCATTCTCTATTCTACTTTTTATCTCTCCTATTGAAAATGCATATAAACTTTCCTCATAGACAATGTATTTAATAAACTCTGCTAAAATTTGATATGGGCTTTTATAATTTCCATGATTGCTCAGTTCTTTATATGTCACATAAGATGCCAAAATAGACGTTGTATAATTTTTTGCCATTACTTTTTCCTCTTTCCATACTTTTGCTGTATCATTACATATTTAATTTTTGTATATACCCAAAAAGATTCGAACAATAGATCCCAACTTTCCTAGTATAAAAATTTCAATCATTTTAAAACATGTTTTTTTCTGCTGTATCGCCCAAAATTAATAATATCGTAGATTATGTCAAAATATTCAGGCCAACCTTGATATCATCATATTTTTTAGATATTATAAAAACTTTTGTGTATTTTCTTTCTCTGGAAGATTATATTTTTCACTTTATGGATTTTAATTAGATCTGCCCCCTAAAAAGGCATAAAAGAAATCCCCCCTCTATTCGATTATTTATATTTTACATATTACCCCTATTTATACGCAAAGTCAACATTCTCCGACATCAAAATACTACTTTCCTTATCAAACAAAAAAGCCGGCCCGGCCTCCCCACTTCAAGGTTCCGCCATTCCAGCTCAATCTCGTTTATCTCTATTAACCACCAATCTATATATACCTCTGCATATGCTCACAACCACGATAGCGCTCACATATCCCAGTGCATCCAACACCAGATCAAAGGAATCAAAATGTCTTCCGGCAATGAATATCCGAACGGACTGATCGCATAATGATATACACATGCACGTTAATAATGCCAATACCGGCATCAGCCAGATTTTCTTCGTTGCACATACATAAAAAATACTAACACACATACCAATGATCAGGAATTCAAATACATGCGCCCACTGACGTACTGACCAATCTACAAATGCACCGACCCAATTAAGGAAATCTTCCACGACAGGCAGATGCCCTACCCTTTCCGAAAGGGCAACCGTATCATCCGGTGTCTGGAATGTCAAGTAGAATAATATACATAAAGTAATCAGAACAAATGCAAGTGAAATGACCAATGATATTCTATTATCTGCTATCTTCTTTCGCATATATTCCACCTTCTTTCTTTTACAACACATTTATCTCATAATATAAATCATCTATCCTTCCGGCTCAACACTCCGCAACTCTTATGGCCTTGTTCTTACCGGAACAAGCGACAAATTCAAGCTCGATTGATTTATCTTCCTGCAGCTGTGCATTCTTCCAATCAGCAATCGCCTTGTCAGGATCCTTAAGCCTTGCATTTTGAAGATTCACCTTTTGTTTATGCTAATCTAAATTTAGGTCACATGGCTCATTGAAAATTAGGTCACTCCACGACCATTGTGTTATCCTTTATCTATCAAATGATAACGGAGGCTGGAAAGGAGTGATCAATCTGGTCATCAAATAACGTATCATCCTTGCTCATATTGATGGAATGAGCAACCGAGCCATAGCAAATGTACTTCATCTCAGCAAGGATACCGTTAACAAATATGTTAACGAGTATAATGACAAGCGCGAAGAATTACTTCGTATGAATCCGGATATGGATACTACGGAAATCATACAGGCTTTCATAGAAAAGCCAACTTATGATTCAAGTAATCGTATTCCATCTAAAGCAACACCGGAGCTTTTAGAAGCTGTTGAAAAATGTCTTCAGCTCAATCGTGATAAGCGTCTCATGGGGATGCAAAAACAAACCATGAAGAAAGTCGATATTCACGATTATCTCAAACAGCAAGGCTTTGATGTAAGCTATTCCACTGTAAAAAGAGTAACTCAGTACCTTGAAACCAAACACCGGGAAGCCTTTATCCGGCAAGAGTACATGCCTGGTGAAATCTGCGAATTCGACTGGGGTACTGTCAAACTTGATATTGGGAATACTGGTTACCAAAAGTATCAAATGGCTGTCTTTACATCCGCATATGGTAACTTTCGATATGCAAGATTGTACCTGACACAGGATACCGCAGCATTTCAGAAATCCCATGCAGACTTCTTTGCGTACAGTCATGGAGTCTTTCAAACAATGGTCTATGATAACATGCGGGTTGCTGTCAAACGTTTTGTAGGTCTTACCGAGAAGGAACCAACAACAGCGCTTACGGAACTGTCCATCTACTATGGCTTTAAGTTCCGCTTCTGTAACATTTGCAGCGAAAACGAAAAGGGGCATGTAGAACGCAGCGTCGAGTATATAAGGCGCAAAGTCTTTGCTGGACCTGAATGCGATAAGTTTGATTCTTTAGCAGAAGCCAACAAATTTTTACTCCGTGAATGTATGAAACTAAACGCAAAGCCTATTTATGACGGCTCAGTTCCGGCAGAAACATTTGAAACTGAGAAAAAGTTTCTGCTCCCGGCAATGCCAAAGTTTGAAAGTTGTATGAAGAGCAAAGGCAAAGTAGATAAATACTCTACCGTTATAGCCGCCAGAAATCATTATTCTGTTCCTGATATCTATATTTCAAAGGAAGTAGATGTGCGTCTTTATACAGATAAAGTTATCATTTATCACGATGGAAATATAATAGCCAGACACGACCGGGACTTTGGAGTCCAACAGTGGAAAATAGATATTTACCACTATCTAAGAACCCTAAAAAGAAAACCAGGTGCCCTGCATCAAAGCACTGCATTGCTTCAATCGGACACCTTGGTAAAAAACATTTACGAAAAGTATTATAGCAAAGATCCTAAAACTTTTCTAGAGGTTTTAGATGTCATATATGAGTACGGTGCTGCCACCGTCTCAGAAGCCTTATGCAAGCTTGAAAAAATCTCTCCCTTTGATATGAGTTCAGACAAAGCAGCACTCATATGTGCAAAGAAGGAAGAAGCATTAAAACAAACAAATATAAAAACCGATCACTTAAGCGAAAAATCGAAAACGACACTTGCACAATACGACCGTCTTCGCAAAGTTCAGAACCAGACAGAAAGGAAGGTGGTATAACTGAAGGCAAAAATCCAGCATGAAATCCAGGAATACTGTAGTCTGCTGAAACTGAATGCAATCAGTGAGCATTTTGAAGAGGCAATAACAACCGCCACAGACTATGAAGGATTTCTACATCAGCTTCTTCGTATGGAAGTGGATGCTGAAGAAGAACATGCCAAAGAGCGCAAGATCAAGGCAGCAAAATTTCCATACCGAAAATATATCGAAGATTGGGAAATCGATCTGTTACCGGAAGGAATGCGTAACCGATTACCGGAATTGTGTTCTCTGGACTTTATCAGAGAAGGAAAAAACATTATCATGACCGGCAATCCGGGAACAGGTAAAACCCATACTGCCATTGGTCTTGGAATAAAAGCCTGTGAGCAAGGCTACCGCGTTTTGTACACAACCTTTCCCTATCTGGTTACGGAATTAAAGGAAAGCAACAGCAAGCAAAAACTCCGCAGCTATCAAAAGCGTTTTGAAAAATACGATCTGATTATAGCGGATGAGCTTGGTTATATATCCTTTGACCGGGAAGCTGCTGATTTATTATTCACAGTGCTTTCCCTTAGGACATCCCAGAAATCAACCATCATTACTTCAAATCTCACATTTGAGAGATGGGACGAAATATTTGGAGATGCCGCTATTACAAGTGCAATCGTTGACAGGCTTACCTATAAGGCCTATCTGATTGATATGGAGGGCGATTCCTATAGACTACGAGAAACACACTTCGTAGCAACGGAACTGACTTCGAAACTGTAATTAAATAGTAACTGCACCTGTGGCAGTAATGCTACGGGTGCCAAACTTGGTCCAAAGTGACCTAGTTTTCAATGAGCGTTTGACCGAATTTTCGGTTGACATATACAGCTAGTTCAGTCTATATATTATCGTATTCGATAATATATAGACTATGCAATAGTATTAACTTTGTAAGATATTTCTTCATTTTGATTTGAAAAAATAAACATCAAAATCATTAAGCTAACTAAACATATTCTACTAACAGTTGTTTTCTTCATAATCAATCATAATCATCTAATGTCAACAATGCACATCCCCCCGTCGCATACATTGTGTCCCCATTAACCATCTTTCCCATATCACTTACCATTACCACTGCTAAGTTAGCAATTTCAGATGGTGTCGCATATCTTTCCGATGGAGAAGACATTCTATTAATATTTACAATACCATCTGATTGTAACATCCTTGTTGCTGTTGGTCCTGGTGCAATCGAATTAACAACTATTCCATATTGGCTTAATTTTTTTGCCATTCCTAGAGTTAATCCATGTATTGCCCACTTAGCCATACTGTATGCAGAAACAGCAGGTCTTAGTGCCGATGAGGAAGATATATTCAAAATATTTCCCTTAATCCCATTTTCTATCATATATTTAGATACCATTTCAGATAAGAAATATGTTCCCTTTAAATTAGTATTCATAACCGAATCATAATCAGCTTCATCCGTATTCCCAAAATGAGTTTTGCTGATTACGCCAGCATTATTAACTAGAATATCTATTCTGTCATTTCCGATAAGCTTTAAAATATCATTCCAACTCTGTTCCATCTTTGAAATGTTACTATTATCCAGTACTTCACCCTTAATAATTATTTTGTTTTCCTTTATTTCTTTTTTTAATTGTGAAACAGCACTATTTATTCGTTCTTCATTTCTTCCTGTAATAATTACAGAAGCTCCATTATGTATAAAAGCCTTTGCGATTTCAAAACCAATGCCAGTTGTTCCACCTGTAATAAGAGCAACTCTTCCATCTAATAAATTTCCATATACCGTGGGAATCTCTACCGGAATTTTTTTAAATGTAATCGTCTTAATTTTTCGTTTTAAACTACTCAATACCCCTGCCATATCAAATCCTCCAAGTGAACAAATATCATTTCTTTTTTAATATAGCCTTAATTTTATTCGCTTTTTCTTGACCAATAGTTGACTTAAGGAAATCTTTGCTCTTTCTTAAAACTTCAGATTGTGCATCTTTAGGTCTACTTAAATCAAAAAAGTCATAAATCACCTGTGAATCATGTTTCATCTCAGTGAACACTTCTAAAAATACAGGTTTTTCATTATCTTCATTCATGAATATCTTTAAAGATTCTTCAAGACTATCTTTATTTGTTGCTCTTAAATAAATAAAATCATTTGATTTAACCCATAATTCGGCTTTCGTTTTATGACGTGCTGTTGTATGAAGATCACTTGCTTCATTTCTCCAAATTTTGTTAAAATAAAATTCAGAACCACCTTCATTATTAATCAATAAAATATGGACATTATTCTTGATATGTTTTAATCGTAGAGCATTCATATCATAAAAGAAAGCCAAATCACCAATCACCAAATAGCTTGGTCTGTCTGTAGCAGCCGCCTGTCCTAAAAAAGATGATAAACAACCATCTATTCCATGAGTACCTATATTAGCATATACCTTAATTCCTGAATTCAGTTTAAAAAAATTAGTAATTCGGATACTATCATTAATACTTAAATGTAACACCGAATTTGAAGGTATTTTTTCTACAACTTCTTTGATTGCATAAACATGCGACCATGGAAATTCTGGAATTTTTATATTGTCCGCATATTTTTTGAATTCCGAAAAATATATACGATCATTTATCTTGCCCTCAGCCATTTCGTTACATTTATCAAAGAAATGCTCTGGCTTACATTCAAAAATATCTGTTAGGCTTTTGTATGCATCTATTACTCTTCCATCTTCTTGAATAAGCCAGTGTTCGAATTTACCTTCAAATAATTGCAATTCCTCTTTTATACTAGAGAATATTTGTCCTCCAAATGAAATAACGATATCCGGTAAAAGTTCCTTGACCTTCTTAGGAATAATATATCTTCCATCCATGCAAACGGTTGTATTAATTCCCTCTTCTATATCTAAATTAGACATATAGTCTAAGGAAATTGTACAATTATATCTTTCAAAGAATTTTTTTAATTCATCATTTAATTTGCTTGAAACATAACTATTTTGACCGCATGTCACTAAAATTCTTTTAGCTGATTTCAATTTTTCAATTTTTTCTTCCCACACATCTTTAGAATCTTCTATACCAATTCTATTTATTTTCTGTGCCTTCGGCAACTCTTTTAATGGGAAAGAATTATTATAAGTTTTTGAAGGTATATTAATATGTACTGGTCCTGTTCCATGGTGATTTAATTCCAATAAAGCTTCATTAATCAGTCGCTGGCAATAAATTTCATCATCTCTACTATTAATTATTGGAAGATTTACGGATTTTCTTACATGTCGATCATACATTCCCACCTGGTCAATCATCTGATCTTCCCATTGTCCTAACATTGCTGGATCTCTATCACTTGTTAAAACAACGATAGGCACTCCCTGATAGAAAGCCTCTGCCACAGGTGGCCAGTAATTACAAGTCGCAGTAGAGGATGTACAGGAAATCACAACGGGTTCATTCAATTCTTGAGCTAAGCCTAATGCAAAATACCCCGCACTTCTCTCGTCTACAACAGAATAACAATGAAACTCCGGATCTTCTTCTATCGAATGGACAAATGGTACATTTCTGCTTCCTGCAGATAAAACACAATGAGTTATTCCATATTGTTTTATCAATGAAATAATCAATTGATATGATTTTAAATCAGTATACATATGTATTGTTCTCCTTCTTTTTTATCTAGTTTGCTTATATGAAGCTATAACATTTGTTATAAAATCATCAACTTTTCTCCGTTCAAAATTCATAATCTTATTCACATACTCAAAGTCAACTTTTCTATTGACCACATCAAAATCTTGATAATCCTTTACATGGCGTTGCATTGAATTAGTAAGCTGCAAAAAACTTTCTATTCTTCCACCAAATTCATTTGGATAAATACAAATTGGTTCTGTATTCATATTCATAGAAAACGCTGTTGCATGAAACGAATCAGTTAATACAAACTTTGCATTATCAATAAGCTTTATAAAATCTATAATTTCTGGAATTATAATACTTTTCCCTGGTCGATAAAATTGATCATATCTATTACAAAGACGCACCAATTTTAATCCTGTTTTTTTTGACAATTTTCTAGCATACTCATCAAATTGTTTGCTTCTATTTAAATTATAAATCAGAATATAATTTTCCGTTTTCTTTTTATTGTTCGCAAATGCTCTCCACTCATCTCCAGTAAGTGTTAATGTAGGATCTAGCACATGCTCGGCATGTGAATATTTATACTGCTCTTCAATAATCTTCTTTCCCGATTTTTCTCTTACTGAAATAAAATTATATTCATCAATATATTTTTGTGTGGCTTCAATTTCTTCTTGTGACAATTTCTCTTGTCCAAAACTAGTAGCTAAAGAAAATTTAAATCTATCAGCAGGAACAAAACTTAAATATAATGGTAAAATAATTCCCAAATTCCATTTAGAATTCCATACCTGATCACTACCTGTACAAAAAATATCTGCTTCCAACGGATATTCTTCAAAATCTCGATCTGTCGTATAGCTTTTTTCTGTTAAATTTAAATATTCATTACAAAAGCCTTCAAAAACTTTTCTCCATCGTTTAATATTCGGATACAATATGATTTTTTTTAGGAAATTACCATTACTTCTTGTTTCCAATAAATTCTCATATTTTATATTTTCCCTAATGTAGTTAATAATCCGAACTTCACATCCATGTCTTTCAAGGAGCTTCTGTGTAGCTAATGCTTGTAGCACCGATCCGTAATTTTGAACTGCATGTAATGTGATTACATCTACTTTTATTTTCATATCTTCACCGTCCAGTTCGTTCTTATTCACCAAATTCATATCTACATCTATCTAATGCCGCCTCTATAGTTTTGTCCATATCATAATATTTATATTCACCAAGTCGTCCGCCAAAAATAACATTTTTTTCTTGAAGTGCTAATTCCTTATATTTTTTATATAAATTACTATTTTTCTCATCATTTACTGGATAATATGGTTCATCACCGACCTTCCATTCAGAAGAGTATTCCCTGCTTATCACTGTCTTTGGTATGTCATTTCCTTCTTCATCTTTTCCAAACTCAAACCACTTGTGTTCAATAATACGTGTCCAAGGTGTTTCTTTATCAGTATAATTTACTGCTGCATTTCCCTGATAATTAGGAATGTCTAAAATCTCATTTTCAAATCTTACTGAACGATATTCAAGATTTCCAAACTGGTAATCAAAATATTCATCTATTGCACCTGTATACACAATTTTCTTGGCCAAACTATTATATTTTAATCGGTCACTCAGATAATTTGTATTCAAGCGTACTTCAATACCATTCAGCATATTTTTTACCATTTTGGTATATCCACCTATCGGAATTCCCTGATATAATGCATTAAAATAATTATTATCAAAAGTCAATCGAACTGGTAAACGTTTAATAATAAATGCCGGTAAGTCTTTACAATCACGTCCCCATTGCTTCTCAGTATATCCTTTTACCAACTTTTCATAAATATCTCTTCCTACAAGGGAAATTGCCTGTTCTTCTAAATTTTGAGGTTCGACAGTAATCTCTTTTCTTTGTTCTGCAATTTTATTTGCAGCTTCCTCTGGAGTTACAACTCCCCACATCTTATTAAAGGTATACATATTAAATGGCATCGAATATAATTCACCTTTATAATTTGCAACAGGACTATTTGTAAAACGATTAAACTCGGCAAATTTTCTAACATAATTCCAAACATTCTCATTGTTTGTATGAAAAATATGTGCCCCATACTTATGAACATTAATTCCTTCTATTTTCTCTGTATAAACATTTCCCGCAATATTGGGACGTTTTTCAAGAACGAGAACACTTTTATTGGCTTTTTTCGCTTCATGTGCAAAAATCGCACCATACAATCCAGTCCCAACTACTAAATAATCATACATAATCTAATCTCCTATAAATCTATTTGTCGTTTAAAAAAGTAACATAATCAAATTGATCTAGCCAACGTTTTCCAGTAAACCTAGATTTATATTGACATAAATCTCTAATTTGTTCTCCATCACTCGATTCCGGAACATATACCGCACATTTTATTTCCGGACGCTCTTTATAAGTTAAAAATGCCTTATGTTTATATGGTATATTATCAAATGCTACAATGTCTTTCTCTTCACATCCATCTCTATCAACCATAATAAAATATAAGTTATTATAATTAATTCTTCCAATCCTTTCTTCCCACTTCATCTTTCCTTCTTCAAATGAATGGTAATGAACCATATGTAATACAATGTCATCACATAAAGCACAAGGATAATCAAATTCGCTGCTTGTCTCTACAAGTTCACACTGTAAATAATGTTTAAAATTTGAAACAAATTTCACATAATCAGAAGCACTAAAAAATAAATTAATTGTTGGTGAATTAAACGCTAATCCTAAATCATGGTAAATAACTCCCCCAACACAATTTGCAGAGATTATAGTAATATCTCGATTTTTCAATAAGCTTCGATTTTTTTTATCTATTCTCCCTCTTAATATTTTTCTATACTTTTGTTTAATTTTTTTATTCATATTACTTCCTCTTCAATTTTTTCAATAGGTTATTCTTTTCCTGTATTAAAATTTCATTAATCATAGAATGTTCAATAATATATATACTGACAATAACTATTACAGATACAAAAATCGAATGTATACTTTCCATTTTTATAATACATATACAATGCACTAAATTTATAATAACAAGCGAGAAAAAACGCTTATAATCTATGAAAAAATTCAAAATTTTCTTCGTGTCTATTATTCGGATCATTGTTGTAATCATCCATGCAATATAAGTTGCAATTACTGCTCCCTGTATTCCAATATAAGGTATAAGAATACAGTTCAAAACAATATTAATTGTTGCTCCTATAATAGTTGTAATAGTAACGTTTTTACTATTTTTAGCTGCTGCATATATTCCTGCATAAAAACCAAACATTCCTGAATATATTGCTCCACTAATTAGTAGTGGTGTATATTTCCAAGCAATTTGGAAATCTGGACTAACATAAAAACGCATAAATATTCTGACTACAGATATTAAACATGTTGCAGCTACAAACATGGCAACATAATATTTACGAAATACTTTGGAATAAAATTGCTTTTCTCGTTCTTCATCAAATTCCGTAACTGCAGATATAATCCATGCTTGCATAAATACGCCACTAAAAGTCGATATTAATGTAGGAATTTTAGATGCAACCGAATAAATTCCCACACTCGCCTCTCCTTTAAAATACTGTAGTATAAAACGATCTGATGCTGTTATGACCCACCATGCAATTCCATTTGCGATCATCGGTATAGAATACACTATTAAATCATGCAGTAAAACCTTATTTATTTTTCCTTTTAACAAATCTCGAATAGGAGTTCCGACAATATTCAAATAAATAATGGATATTATATTAGCCACTATATAAGACATAAAATATCCTACGATTCCCATTTTAAATATTGTTAGAAACAATACACTAAATGCACATAAGACAAAAGTATATATAATGCTGTCTAAAGCGAAGCACATATTCTTATTATGTATTTTCAGATTAATCGCAAACACATCTCGATAAATTCTTAAATTTAAAATCAGCAGAAAGTATATAATCCAATGATTTAACCCACTATATAACTGGAATAACGGTGCCAAAATTATGGATAATATCGTTCCAACCAAGACAATTAACATTGAATTTTTTAATACATCTTCTTTTTTTAAATTTTTATCTAAGCCAAAACGTAATAATCCATCTGCTATTGAAATAGAAAAAACTGGCATCAAAACGTTTGAAGCAGTCAAAACAATTTCTGTTACTCCGTATTGTTCCGTTGTTAAAGCATATGTATATAATGGAACTAAAAAAAACTGAATAAATTTAGATCCCAGGCTTCCAATAAAGAAAATAATTGTATTATTAATTAATCTTTTTGATTTTTTATCCATTTATTATGCTATCTCCCATTAGTCTTACCAAGTTTCCTCGAAATACTTTTTTTCACTTCTTCACCAAAAACAGTATAAAATAATTTCTTTTTCGCATATTGTTTTATAATGTTCGGAGTGACATTCTGAAATGGTTCAAATCCAGTAGGGACTATTAGATATTTATCAGATTCAAGTGGTACATTAATATCCATTTTTCTTCTTTTGAAATGAACATACAGATATTCTCTTTTAACTACTTTTCCTTTTTCCAGAAAATATCCATATATTTTTTCATCTTCTCTCGCATATATTGATGGAGCCTTTGATGGACGATAATACTCCAGTTTTTCAGAAACACAACTTCTTCTAAAATCAAAAAATAGTCCTGATACATCGGCTACAGCATCATCTAATAAGTTTACAGACCAATTATTTTTTTTATATACCCAGTTAATGCTTCCTTTTGCAATTTCTTCAAAATTATAAAAGTGATCGGAAGAAAA
>ERZ860508.433-NODE-433-length-34586-cov-4.390113_pt1 | contig 34586 bp, 39 predicted proteins | sample MGYA00509976_ERZ860508 | MGnify/ENA primary metagenome ERZ860508 (study PRJEB30046, sample SAMN00715242) | human gut metagenome | study: EMG produced TPA metagenomics assembly of the A metagenome-wide association study of gut microbiota in type 2...
CTGAACTCTCTGACATGATTTCGTACACCTTACGGAACGCCGCCTCGTGCGTGGCGAAGTGGCGTATCATTTCCTCGTCGCTCGGTGGCATGGGCGGCTCTCCGCAACTTGCGGCAAACAGGCTTGCTAAAAGCAGGATTGTGATGGGTATTTTCATTTTTGCTCCCAATGTTTTTCAAATTACTGATATATATCTGACAGCAATGCCTTTGAGTTCTTCTACACTGACTTTTCGGCATGCTTCTAAATTCAATCTCTCTAAATTATACAAACTTGCGATTGTTGGTTTTAGGTTTGTGAGAGCCGTACACCTTTGTAGAAAAAGAGTTTTTAGATTGACACACTTTTCCAAACCTTCGATCGAAGTAAATGAACCTCCGATAATACGCAAATACTGTAAACTAATGGTCTTTTCTAAAAATGAAAGGTTGTCTGTCCTAACTTTGCTTAGCTGAAGCCAATTTAATTGATGCAGCATTTCCCAACCACTGATTTTTGCATCATAACTGATATTGACTTTCTCTAATACTGGAAAAAGAGATAAATCCAAGTCAAAATTATTATCTACTCCCCAACGGAAATCTTTCAGTTTTGAAAGATGATATAATCCAGTAATGTTCGACCTTTTAGAAAGAGAAACGATCCAATGAAATGTTTGTATAAAATCCCGCCCATTTAGAAAATCAAAGTTTACAACTCTTTTTATATCATTCTTTTCAGAGCGGACTAAAACATCTTTGATATTATGTCTTTGGGCATAATCAAGACCTTCTTCTAAAGAATCAAAATCTATCGTTATGCCTTTAAAATAAGAAAACTCACTATAATCTACTTTGTATTTTTCCATAAATGCAATTCTTTTCAAAAATAGGTAGTGATTTGCTTTTTCGCTGTAATCTTCGCTTCAAGCCTTGATATGCAGCTATTTTTTCCGTTCAATTACAAATATATATCATAAGGACGAAACTTCGGAATATTCGGTCTTCCTTTTTTCAAGGTATGCTTAAAAGCAGTTTTTGCGGATGGTTGTTTGGGCGTTCCCCTTCGGGTCGGGCTTTCCGTTGCAAGTCCTCGCTATGCTGTGGGCTTTCCCCTGCAATCCCTAACGTGGGTGAAAGGGATTTCACTGTCTTGCGTTGACACCTTGGCGCACGGCGACATGGGTGGATCTCCGGATACATCCGCTAAAAACAGTGTTATGATAGATTTCTTCATTCTATTTATTGGGTATGTTGCTGATTATTCAAAATTCCGTATCTTCCGTCCATTCCAGAGAGTCCACCGGACAAAGCCCGGCGTTTCTCACCTCGTACCACCCGGTCAGCAGTACCCTTATGTTGTCCGGCGTATATCCCTTGACCCATGTGCATTCGACAAACTTCCGTCTGCCGTCTTGGATTTCCTCAAAGGTGGCGTGGTTCAGCAACCATGCACGGAACTTTCCTCCCATATCTTTCTCCCTTACCTGCATGACATAGACCGGTTGCCCGTAGCGGGATGTGCGACCGTCCTGATTGATCAGATATTGCAAGGTTTCGCTGGGTACTTCCTGACGGGCTCCTACTGTGATATGCAGTGAAAGATAATCCCTCCACCTTTGCGGAACTTCCGTCCGAGTGTCCTCCACCTGCTTCGCCTCATTGTCGGTTATGCCTTTCAGTGCGGTTGATAATAAAACCATCGCAGGAATAAGTAGCACAAAGAGCAGGAAAAAGAACAGGTTACGCCGGGCTGGGCTGAACTTGCGTCCCGCATAGTGCCGCATGACCGCTTTCCGCCGGGAAGGTGGGTATATTTCGCCAAGCAGTCGGTCCCTTGCGATGGCAACGATAGCAAATACGATTAAAAGGACGGCTGAAAACAATTCGAATATTAAACGGTCATGGTCATAAAGGAAATGACCGCCTATGGTCAGAATTGGCATAAGGACAAAAAACATGATACAAGCCAGCAGCATGTCATTTCCACGGGGTTGTTTGGAATTGACCTTGTGATAATTCTCCCATGTTATTTCTCCCAACCAGAACAGGTAGTCGAAGAAATAATAATGCCGTTGTCGTTCTTGCTCCTTATATTCCTGTTTCTTCATTCTAAATATATTGCATGGGTAATGTTTGATAGTGCTCCGCTTATTCAGTCAGTTTGCTATTAAACCGCCTACTATTTGCTTTTATTTATTGTAAATACCTTGTTTCCCTCATTTATATCATAAAGCCCATCAAGATGAATGTGATAATCATCTTCATTTTCATATCCAATCATATCGTACATCCTACTTTTCTCTATTGCATAGATTTAATAAATTCTTAGCCCATTTGATTTTTGCATTAAACCCCTCCCAAGATGCAGACTGCTCTTTCCAATAATCAGGGATATCAGTATTGGCACCATGCTCCAAAAGGAGTGTGAATACTTCTTTGAATCTTTGATAAGCTACATTTACATCAAATTCCGGATTCCAAATTAGAGTATCAGGCAAATTGGATTCAAACATATCCGATGTCGAATGTATCATTGAGTGAGATAGATTTACTCCATGAAAGAAACTATTAACCCCATTGTTATCTGTAAGGTTGATGTCCATCCGATGTTCAATAAGATACTTCAATATTTTTAAAGAATCTTCGTATGTACCGCATTGTAACCCATATTTGGGTATGCAATGTGTAACAGCGGTATAGACAGCTTGGTGACTTATATACATATCATCTTTGGGAGTATAGTCATTTACATTCGCACCTGCATCTATTAAGAAACAGACAATATCATAGTGACAATTCTTGATTGCTATGCGTAAAGGGCACAAACCTTCATCCCTTTTGCGCCATCCTTTTTCTATGCTATTGATAAGAACAGGATTTTTTTCTATCACTTGCTTAACTGTATCGAAATCTCCTTTATTTATCGCATCAAATAACTTTTTCATTACTATCCTTTATTATTAGAAGTACAATTTCCGGCGAATAATCTCTTCTTTAAATATTTATCCGTTTGTTATTGTTATACGATTTGTTTGTACTTCTTTAAATCTCAAAAAATCATTTGCTTTATACAAATGAAGTAATCGCATTTTCATATTCTCATTGACAATGCTTTTATAAAAGCCATATTTATTCCAACCTTTTAAAAAGAATCCATCGACAGATTGAGGTATTTTAGATTCATCTAATACAAGAGTACTCAAACAATCAAATTCTTCTATTTTAGAATGTATATTATCAATACAATCAACAACTTCGTTAAAAATAAGTACCATATAATTGAACGGGAAATCTCCATGCACTGAAACTCTTTTAAAAGAAATGCCATTTATAGAAGATAAATCATTTATATTCAAGACATCTTCTCTAATAAGAAACAAATGGCTAACTTCAGCAAATTCTGGCATCCTTATTTGCTCAAAATCAGATATACTTTTAGCCGTTAGCCCTTTACCTTTGACAAGGGCTTTTATCTGGCACTCTTTCTTTGAAGATGAACCTATAATTTCTTGAAAATTAATTTCTTCATTTTTATGCATAAATTCCCATGAATATGTGATACATTTCTTCCAAATTCGGTTTTCTCCATTCAAATATACTTTATACCATTTCATATTGTCATTGTTAATCGGTAATATGTTCGACAGCGTTCCCGCTTTTAGTAGTGATGCTGTTTGCTATCTGTTTTTTCGAGTTATTACAATATCATCAAAACTTAATGGCAAAGACTGACCGTTTGGTCTATATTCCTTCCAATCTTCAATGTTGGGACTTTCATAATCCATCATTATATGATAAAAGGAGTATAGACCGGAGTTTTCTTGAGGTAAATCCGGCAGACTATGTATGTCATAACATCCAACATCTTCCAATCCTTTTTCTTCAATCAGTTTCAACCATCCCAAAGCCTTATCTATTTGTTGAAGATAGGAAAGTTCCTGCTGATTGCCATGCTTCAGGGCATCAACAGTTTTTTTTCGTTCTTTTTGTAATAACTCAATTATATCTTTCATTTTATTTCTTATCGGTAATGCTTGGCAGCGCTTCGCTTTAAGCGGCAGTGCTGTTTGTTATCTAAATCTTAATGTCTTTATTGGCAAAATCAAGGCACTATTTCGTAAACGGTTCGCTCATTGTTCCTGAAAATGATCTGCTCAATCTGGCTTCCGACCTTTACGATACTGTCTATGTCAGCATGGACTTTCAGGCTAAGGACGGGAGCGTATTTCAGATGTTCGTAATCGACCGGAGTATTGTTATAGGTTGTTTCGACAATAGGATAATTATGTTCCTTTGCGAACTGTTTCAAGGTATCTATGTAGGGAAGCTGCTCTTTACCCATAGCTTCAAAATCTATGTAAAACTTTCCGTTCTCCAGTACAAAGTAGATGCAGTCTACACCATTGGAACAAATACCTATAAAATCATAATCAGTATTTCCTGCCTGCACGTTTCTCAATACATCCGGCAGTTTGTCTATCGTAATCCGGGCAGCAACCGGGATATTGGAGTTTATACCGTCGTTTTGCGTCACTCGTTTATTCCCATGCCCGCAACTCAATAAACTTAAGATAGAAGTAAATATTCCCATAATTTTTAAGAATCTCATAGTTTTATGCTTATTATTAAATAGATAACATTCGGTGGATAATCGACTCTATTAAGAGAAATTTATCCGCTTATTATCAACGAGTTATTAATAGTATTTTTCTATTTCCACCATTTCATTTCCATTATCATCCCAAAATAATGTTCCGCAATCACTACAACTTTTTCCTGCCAGATTTTTTTCGTCTATGTCTGTGTCTAACCCGAAAAATTGTATATTGCCACATTTCGGACAATTTGCGACATAAAGCGGAGTTTTATTTTGGAAAGAAACTAATTTGAACTTCCAGAAAGTCGATTTTATTTTCGTTAATCTATCAGCATCCGTTTTAGGTGCGACAAATATATAATATGTATCATTACCCATATCCAACAAAACAACTCTCAAACCATTTGATTTAAGATGTTTGTCAAAGTATTCAAGTGCAAAAGGCACGAAATCACCTCTTTTAGGTGTATCTATATCTTTATCAAATTGCTGATATACTTCATTGCTTGATATATCTAACTGCCTACCCAATAGAGAAACAGTTCTTTGATTAAAGAAATTGAATAAATAATTATTTCCTTCTTCTCCGCTCCAATCCACAACCAAAGCATATTCTTTACGAATTAGCTCTTCGAGGAGAGCATCGTCCTCCTTGATTTTCTTTATATCCATATCTGCAAGTTCTTTCTCTGAAAGAACCTTAGCGAGCATTACTTTGTAATTCATATAGTCTTTTTTCCGTTGATAATATGTAATTATATACGTTTTCCGCTGTATATCTTCGCTCAATTACAAATATATATCATAAGGGCGAAACTTCGGAATATTCGGTCTTCCTTTTTTCAAGGTATGCTTAAAAGCAGTTCTGCGGGTGGTTGTTTGGGCGTTCCCCTTCGGGTCGGGCTTTCCGTTGCAAGTCCTCGCTATGCTGTGGGCTTTCCCCTGCAATCCCTAACGTGGGTGAAAGGGCTTTCACTGTCTTGCACTTAAACCTTGGCGCACGGGCTGTCCCGTCCCGGCGTCCGTTTCCGACCATTCCGGCAGGCTGCATGGCCGAAGCCGGACATCGGGGCGGAAGGACAAACGGAACACGTCCGTCCGTGCCGCCCGAAAGAGTTCCCCGGCGTTTGTCCGGCAGCCGGAAGCTGACCGTGCTCCCATTGTATTCTCCCGCCCGTATCTCCTTGCCTTGGGAAACGGGCGTTCCCGGCTCTCCGGAAGGCTTCTTTTTCCCGCACCCGGCAAGTAACTTACCATTGACTGGAATAGACTGACAGGGCATTTTTTCCCTAAGCTGATTGGAAAAACATTGACGAAGGTAGGCGGAGGTGAAAGCAAATCCGCAAAAAATGCCAAATCTCCACCCTGCGGGTAGTATTTACCATTTTTTCAGATGGTTGCAATTCACCTTTTCCGCTATCAATGATGGTCAATGTTCTTCCCAATCAGCCAAGGGAAAAAAATTGGTTGGGGCGACAAGCGATGAAAACAGAGTAATAACGATTAAAATTTGTGAGTTATGGCAACAACGAACAGCACCATCGAAAAGATTGCACCGATGTTCACCGATTTGTTAATCAAGAAAATCGAGTGCTTGAAAACGGATTGGCAAAAACCTTGGATAGCGAGCCTTGAACAAGGTTTGCCCCGCAACATCAGAGGAACGCTCTACAACGGCGGCAATGTCTTGATGTTATTGTTCTACACCGAGTTCATGAAATTCACTTTGCCCGTGTTCCTCACCTTCAACCAAGCGAAAGAAGAGGACTTGAGCGTCAGCAAGGGCGCACGCTCGTTTCCCGTCTATTATTGGTTCAAGTTCGTGGTACACAAGGAAACGAAAAAGACAATCAAGTACGAGGAATACCGCAAGCTGCCCGCAACCGAGCAGGAAAATTACAAGGTCATCCCGCAGATGAAGTATTACAATGTCTTCAACATCGACCAGACCGATTTTGCAGGAAAATACCCCGAACGCTACGAGCGCATGAAAAAGGGAGAGCAGCCCGAAGACTATTCGGACGGGATGATTTACGAGGCGTTGGACGAGCTTGTCTGTCTGCAAAATTGGTATTGCCCTATCAAGGTGCAGTATTCGGACAGTGCCTACTATTCGCCCTCTTCCGACCATATCGTTTGCCCGCAGCGTGAGCAGTTCCCGCAGGGAGCGGAATATTACGGCACGCTTCTGCACGAGATGGCGCACAGCACGGGAAGCCCCCAACGGCTGAACCGCACGTTCGGCAGCTTCTTCGGGGATGCGCTCTACGCCCGTGAGGAACTTGTCGCCGAACTTACCGCAGCCCTTTGCGGTGCGTTCTTCGGCTACGCAGCCGCACCGCAGGAGAACAACGCCGCCTATCTGAAACACTGGCTCACCAAGCTAAAGGAAGAACCCGCCTTTTTGGTGGAGATATTGGGGGACGTGAACAAGGCGGCGAAGATGATTGCCGACAAGGTAACCGAACCGATAAACGAACCCGCAGCAGCCTAAACGGGACAACAAAGGAACAAGAGTATCAACCAACGGGCGGAGCAGTCCGCCCCACTAAAGACATAAGACGATGAAAACATTATCGGAAAAGGAATTTAACGGGTTAAACATAAAAGTTATGTTTACCGAGAAGGTGGAACAGGCAAAAAAAGAACTGTCTCCACTCATGCAGGAGGTAAGGAAGTACATACCCCAAGCGGAATACGGCTACCACGTGGTAAGCGGTGAATACCCCGCATTTTACGGCGTGCGCATAGAGTTCACGTACAACGGCATCCGTTTCCATGTGTACAAGATAAACAAAGAGAACAAATACAGGATAGCCACCGACATGGAGCATTTTGAGTATGTCAACCGCTACGACATCGAAAGGGCGGGCAGCCAATACGAAAAGCCGTGCAATATCGGCGTGTTCACCGCCAAGAAAATAAACGATTGGATAAACTACTACACGCAGATATACAGGCAGGTGGAGCAGGAAAATGCGGAGAACGCCCGAAAGGTAGCCGACTTCTTGAAAAGTATCGAGAACGAACCCGTAAGATGGGAAGGGAGAAACCGTTCAAAAGGGACGATAACCCGCAACGGCTTGCGCTTCACTTTCTACATAGAGGAAGGACACCTCTCTTTTGAACTGTCCCTAAGTTATCGGGGAACGGCTGATTACGACACTTTCCGGCTGATAGCCGATAACCGCTATATCCCGAAAGGGAATTGTTAAAGAACTACGGGCGGAGCAATCCGCCCGACAAAACCCAAGAACATGAAAACGACACCCGTTTACAAACTGATATACCGCCTAATCCTTTGGGCTTCGGTGGTTTATTTCCTCACCACCACCGCAGGGCGGTTTTTCGCCTTGTCGCTTGTCGTGGCTCTGTTTTACTTCGTGGCACGGCTTGTTCTCGCCCTTGCGTGGCGTCTGTTTGTCGGCTTCGTGTTCGTACTGATAATCATTCTTTTAATACTCTAAAATTTACCGATATGGAAACAAGGACATGGACGGAAAACGGAACACCCGTTAGCAAGGAAAAGACGGTAGCCTTTTCGGGACACCGCACCAATCGTATAGCCAAGTTCACGGCAGACCGTGAGAAACTCTTCAGGGAGGTGGCGTTCGATACATTTGTAGCCATCGAGAGTTATTGCATCAAAAAAGGCTACGACACCTTTTTGTCGGGAATGTGCGAGGGCTTCGACCTTATCGCAGCAGAGGAAGTCTTGAACCTCAAAAAGGAATACCCGCATATCCGGCTGAAATGCGTTGTCCCCTTCAAGGGACAAGCCGAGCGGTACACCCAAGCCGACAAACGGCGTTACGACACCATTTTGGCGCAAGCCGATGAAGTGGTAACCTTGCAGGACGGATATACCGAGGGCTGTTTCTTACGCCGTAACGACTACCTTTTGGAAAACTCCGCTTTTCTGATGGTCTATTACGATGCGGTAGCCGTGGGCGGTACGTTCTACACCCTCAAACGGGCGGTAGAGCAGAAAAAGAAGTTCGCGAACGTATGCTATAACCGCAGGTAGCCCGCAAGGGCGGATTTTCCGCCCGCTACTTTCTTTCGTGAGCCGGAGCGGGGAAAGAAAGATAGCAAAGAAACCGATTGCCCGAACGGGACGGTTTGTCAAAAATCAAAAAGAACAACTATAAACAATCAACTTAAAAATAACAGATTATGAAGACAAAAGCAAATCAATCAGCAGCAGAGAAAAACATCACGATGGTAGCATTGGCAGACATTCAGCCGAGCGGTTTCAACCCACGCAAGCGTTTCGATGAAACGAGCCTTTACGAGCTTGCCGAGAGCATCAAGCAGCAGGGCGTGTTGCAGCCCATCACCGTGCGCCCCGTTGACGGGACAGACCGTTACGGGATTGTTTTCGGGGAACGCCGTTACCGTGCGTCCGTCATTGCGGGCAGGGACGAAATTCCCGCAATCGTAACCGAGTTGTCGGACGAGGAAGCCGAGGAAATGGCGATTACCGAGAACTTGCAGCGCAAGGACGTGACACCCGTGGAGGAAGCCGCAGCCTATCAGCGGCTTATCGAGAGCGGACGCCACACCGTGCAGACCTTGGCGGTACTTTTCGGAAAGAACGAGAACTATATCCGCACACGGCTGAAATTCACCGCCCTTATCCCCGAAATCGCCACCCTCTTGGATGCGGATGAAATCACCATCAGCGTGGCGGCTGAAATCTGCCGATACGGGGAGGACATTCAGCGTGAGGTGTACGAGAAGCATTTGCAGGACGAGGGAACGTATAACAGTTGGCGGGGACTGAAAGCCGCCGATGTTGCAAGGCGCATCGAACAGAACTTCACCACCGACCTGCAATACTACCGCTTCGACAAGACCGAGTGCTCCACGTGCGCACATAACACCAACAACCTGCTGTTGTTCCGTGATGGCGGGTGCGGGCATTGCGCCAACCGCACGTGCCTTGCCGAGATGAACGCATCCTACCTCATGGAGCGAGCCGTGCAAATCATGCGGAACCAGCCGGAGGTGTCGCTCTGCCGTGACCGCTACACTACCAACGAGACGGTGGTAGAACGGCTAACCGCTTCGGGCTACGAGGTGGAGACCCTTGACAGGTACACCGCCTTTCCAAGCTGCCCCAAAGAACCCAAAGCCGAAAATTTCAACGACCCCGAACGCTACGGGGAAGCCCGCACCCGCTACGAGCAGCAATGGGCGGACTACATGGAGCAGGAGGAGGAAATCACCCGCAGGAGCGGAGCGGGGGAAATCACCGTCTATGCCAAAATCGGGCAGAAGGAGATTGACTTCTGCTATGTGGAGAACGTGACCGAAGCGCAGACAGCGGACGGAACGCCCGCACCCGCACCGCTCTCACCCGTGGAGAAATTGGAGAAGCAGGACGAGCGCAACAAGGAAATCGCACTCGAACGGACGGTGGAGGACACCAAGAAGCAAATCCTCGAAGCCGACATTACGGGCGGTAAGTTCAGTGCCGATGAAGATACCATGTTGTACTTCTTCCTTCTGTCCTCTCTCCGTAAGGAACACTTCGCAGCCGTGGGGATTGCGGAAGACAAGCCGTATATCACGGACGAGGACAAGATGGGGATTATCGGCAACCTCACCGTGAGGATGAAGACCATCATCCGCAGGGACTTCCTTGTAGCCAACTTCAAGGGAGCGTACGGCAACAACACCGTGGCGACCCTCTTGCTTGACTTCGCACGCAGGCACATGCCGGAGGAACTCGCCAACATCGAAAGGGAGTACAACGGGGTGTACGAGAAGCGTCACCAGCGCATCGAGGAAAAGAAAGCCGTCCTCTTGGTGCAGGAACGGGCAAGGGAGCGCAAGGTAACGCAACCCGAGGAACAACCGCAACCCGAAGAGATTGCAGCCTAAGGACAAAGGGCAGGGCGGAGAAATCCGCCCGCTACTTTCTTTCGTGAGCCGTGGCGAAAAAGAAAGATAGCAAAGAAACCGATTTTTCAACTTTCAAATTTTGATAACAATGAAGCAGGAAATCAGACAGAACGGGAAAACCGTCCTTTACAGCGGGGACGGTCATAGCATCCCCATGATATTCAACAACCTTGTCGGGACGAACCTCAAAGGCAGGGAGTATTCGGACTATATCGCTCTCGTAGCCATTCCCGACATGGGATTTACCTACGGGAAGATAGCGTATTATTCGGACGGGAATTTAATCGCAACGGGGGAAATCACGCCATAACATCCCCCCCTTGTGTTTCATCGCCGGAAGTCCGGGACGGGTAGCGATCCGCCCGGACTTCTTTTTTTACCCGCCCGTGGGAAAGGATTGACCCGATTTTCGGACGCACTTCTTTTTCTTTCGGTGAGCCGTGGGCGGGAAAAGAACAAGAAGCAAAAAGAAACCCCTCGACCCACCGGATTTTTTAGCCAAGCTCCACACTCATTTTTTAGCAAACCTACGGGGAGAAACGGACAAGTAGCAAGGCTTGACCTTGCAGGTTTTGCGTGCAATCTCCACGCCTCCGCTGCGCTCCGAGTCGTATTCCACGCAAAAGTCTTGCATGAAGTCCGTTCTTTCCCCGTGCCCCAAAGCAAAAAATAAATGTTTCACTTTTAATTTTTTGCATTATGAATACACTGTCTTTTCCTCAAATCACCGTAAGTTACAAGGACGCTGACGCATCCAAGAGAGTTAAAATCCAATCTTCCAAGGAGTCTTACGACATCCTCAAGCCCTTCTACGAGGACTGCATGCAGCACCACGAGGAGTGCTGGGCGATGTACCTGAACGGCGCAGGCAGGCTGCTGGGCGTTTCGTGCATCTCACGCAGCGGGATAGACTGTACGGTGGTGGACATACGCATCGTCCTCCAGACGGCTCTCGTTTCCCATGCCTCGGGAATCATCCTCTCGCACAACCACCCGTCCGGCTCGACCGTGGCGAGCACGCCGGACAACAACCTGACCAGCCAGTTGAAGAAAGGCTGCGAGGTAATCGGCATCCTCCTTTTGGACCACATCATACTGACCGAGGACACCTACCTTAGCTACACGGACGAGGGGATGCTTTAAGCGTCCCCTTTTTTGCTCGCTATCCGTTTTGCACTTCTTTTCTTTCGTGAGCGGGGCGGAAAAAGAACAAGAAGCAAAAGAAACCGGAAAGCGGCAGGGCGGATATGAAAAAAGCATCCCGAAGGATGCTTTCCATTTCGTCCGGCTCACGCTACATCTTCAATCCCCGTTTCCGCTCCTGCCGGATGTCGGAGAAGGAGAACTTCCCCGTCTCCTTGTCGAACTTCACCGCCTTGTCCTTCTGCACGCCGTCCGGCGTCTCCATCCGTTTCACATTCAGCGGCTTCCCGTTGTAGAAGTCCGTCATTTGCCGGTAGCTGAACTTTTCCCCCGTCAGGCTTTCCATCAGGCTGTTCAGCGTGTAGATGCTGTCTTGGTTATGCACGCTCTCCGGCACGAACTCCGGGTGGTTCCTCACCCAGTCCGGGTACAGTGTCTTCGCCATCAGGCAGACCTCCGGCGAGCGTTCCGCCCACGGGATCATCATCAGCGACTCCCGGCTGTGGGCGGCGCACCTGACATACACATCGGGCGTGAGCAGGCTTTTCGGCACTCCACCACGCCCGACGGCGGACATCCCCGACGTTTCCACCGCCACCCGCACCCGCTCCGGCGTTTGCAGGTGCACGGGCAGGATGCTGATGCACCTGCCGTCCAGCGGCAGCAGGAAGTCCGCCATTTCGCCGTTCATCACCTCCGGGCGGATAGCCACCGCCACCCCGTAGAGTTCTTCCGGGTTGTTCTCCCGGCACTCCTTCAGCACCTCCATGCACACCTCCGGGGACGGGATATGCTGGACCAGCCCCCGGTGGAAGTCGTTCCCGAATCCCGCTTCCGTTTCCAGCGCCTTCCGGCACAGTTCCGGCGTCTTCATCTCCTCGGGCACGTTCTCCAACTGCCAGCCGTCCTCTTCAACGGCGGCACGGCAGACCTCCGCCGTGCGGTCGTGCCTGCATATCATCTCTAAAGGCACCTGATACATTCTTTCTTCTCGTTCCATGTTTTTACATTTTTTCTTGTTATAAACCCCTTTAAACATCCATCGACAACACGCACATCCATCCGCCGCTCTCCTCGTCCGGCGTCCAGCATCTTGCCCGGACATGGCAATAGCCTTCATTCTTTATCCACTCCAGCAGGCTTTCCGCTTCATCGCATTCCGTTTCCGCCAGCAGTTTTCTATCCGCCTCCGAGAGCAGCGACTTTATGTTCACGAACTCACGCACCTCCGGGTATTGCGGCAGCGTGTCCGGCACGTCGATATGCACAAAGTATTTCCGGAAATAAAACCGGATTTTCCCGCTTTTCCGTTCCACGCCCCGGGCTGGACAAGGTGGCGGCACTTCTGTTTTCATCCGCCTTCCGGCATCGTGCACACGGTATCTTTGCAGCGTCAGCGTGCAGCACGGTGTCCCGTCCCTGCGCAGGTGAAATCCCCGTTCCGTCACCCGGAACAGCTCGTGCTCCACGACCCGGCGCATGGTCCGGCAGTCGTCCTTCATGTCTTCCCAGACCTCCCCGGCGGAAACCGTCTCCAGCATGGCGAGCGTTTTCTCCGACAGCAGGTTTTCCAGACATATATTGTCCCCCGCTTGTGGAAGGACAATGTCCGTCCGCCACTTCGAGGCATACAGGGCTTCGGAAAATTCCGGTATGTCGAGGTATAGAACCAGATCATTCCGTTCCATCCCCGTCCTCCTTGTCGTTGTCCGCATTGAAGTCGAACTCCAGCTCGACCGCCTGACCGTCCGAGTCCTCCACCCAGACGGTGAAGCCGCTCTGCTCGTCCGACAGCGGGGTGTAATAGAGCCGGAACGTCTCTTTCTCCAGCGGGTAGCGGTCATTGGGCAGCAGCGCCGTGCCGTCGTCCAGTTTGAGCGTGCCTTCCCCGTCGAAGAGGAACCAGCGGATCGTGTACCGGGTGTCCTCCCAGCGTCCTTCCCGTTTCAGCTCGCACCGTATCTCCGCCGTCTCGTTCACTTTCAGCTCCTTCGGGACGGGCATCGTCTCCACCGTGAACGGGTATTTCGTCTGAATGTCCAGCCCGTCATTACAGGCTGCGACCAGCACGAGGGCGGCCACGATGTAGCAGCCCGTGAGTATTTTATAAATCATTGTCCTCATATATACATTATTATAATATAGCAGTTATCGAATCATAAAACGTATTCCCACGCCGACCTGCGTGTGGAACTTCCCGCAGTCGCCGCCGAACAGCACCCGTTGGCGACCGTTTACCAGCAAGACAATCTTGTCCGTCACGTAGGCGGACAGCTCCAGCGTCAGCGCACCCCCGTAGATGAAATTGTCCTCATCCGTGAGCCGGGAGCCGTCCGGCAGCAGGATCTCGCCCCAGTTCACCGTCTCGTACCCGGCAAGGGCGGACAGCCCCAGTGCGGCGAAGAACGTCTTTTTCCGGTCGGAAAGGAAGTTCAGGTAATAGCCGCCCTCGCCCGTGAACTGGCTCGCCGGATAGAGGCAGTCCCGGTAGCCGTAGCGCTTCTCCAAGGATTCCGCACCGACCACCCAATGGTGGGCGTCCTTCGTGTAGGTGCTCACCGCTATCCCGGCGTGGTAGCCGAAGCCGTCGCCGTTTTTCCAGCGCATGTTGTCCGACAGCCCGCCCGTGAGCTGTATGCCCCTCATTCCGGGCAGGCACCGTTGGGCGTGTGCCCGGTTGAAAGTCAGGCACACCCCGAAAAGCAGGATAATGAACAGTAACCTTTTCATCGCTTACTTAATTTTCAGTTCGTTAATCTGTTTTGCCGCCACGAGGTCGGCGTTCTCCACCCGGATGGTCTGGTGCCTGCCGCCGTCCTTCTCGAACAGCTCGATGACCAGCAGCTTGTCGTCCGGTATGGTGAACTGCGGGACGGCATACACCGTGCGCACGTCGCTTTTCCCCTCCGTCACCAGCACCTCGTTGTAGCTGCGCACCGGGTCGATGACCCGTTCCTGAATGGCGGTGCGCTTCGGCACTTTCTTGTCCACGATCTTGAACCGGATAAAATCCGTCCGGAAAGCCACGTTCGACCTGTTCCTCGTTTCCGTGTGGAAATAGAACAGCCCGTTGTGCGAGTGGACGGATTTCAGGAGGAACTGCACCCCGAAGCGTTTGCAGCCCAAGTGTCGGATCTCCCGTCTGTCCTCCTTGTAGATGCTCTGCATGATCAGCTTCACCAAGAGCGGGCTTTCGTTACCCAGTTCCCTGAAATAGATGTTCATGCGGGTGTGGGAGAAGTCCGTCGTGTCCCCGTTCTCCAAAAAATCCTTCATCTCGATGTTCAGCATCTCCGGCTCATGCGCATACCGGGCATTGAACGAATAGAAGCTCCCGTCCTCGCAGATAACGGAAAAGTTCGTTTCCCCCGGAAACCCCTCGGTGGTCGCCTTTACCCGGATCACGTTCTCCGCACCGTCCGCTTTCCCGGCGATAATCCAATTGCTCCCCAAGTCCACGTACCGTACCGCCGAGGGGAAGATGATATGCACTGTCTTGGCGAACGTCACCTGCACCCCGTGGGGCGTAACCATCTGCCGGTAGGGTAGCTTCCGTGTAATCCCCTGATACAGGTCGTTGCCCGCAGCCCTCTGTATCGTATCATTCACTTGTGCGTTCGCACCCGTCACCATGCCCATAAGCAGGGCGACCCATCCAAAAATCTTTTTCATTTGTCCTTTCTTTTTGATTATTGTTCTAAATTATCATCACTATTACTATATCCTCTGTCTACCTCTGTAAAAAAAACTACCTACTGCATAGCAGACTGACCTCATTTTCGCAGCGTAAAGCGAACGACCGAAGTGCAGCGTTAAAAAGAAAAAGCTGTTTGAGCGTTAGCGAGTTCTTTTTCTTTAGCGGAACGCAGGAAGAGAGTAGCGAGAAAATGCAGTCTTGACTTTTTCTTTTTGGTATCTTTTTCTTTTGCGTCAAGGCAAAAGAAAAAGTACACTACTCCTTGGCGTAAAGCATCAGCTCATACCCCGCTTTCAGGTGCACCTTTACCGTGCGGAACTTCTTGGCAAGGTACTGGCTGCCGCCCTGCATCAGCCCACGGGTGATGTCCATCGCCACCTGCTGTCCGGCGCTCCGTGCGAACGAGATGCTCGTTCCCAACCCGCCGCCGATGTTCGCCATCGCCTCCTTTGCCGCTTCCTGTTCCAGTGATGAAGGGACAGACAAGCCTTTCTGCCCGTCACTGTCATACACCGCCAGCTCCACGGGCAGCAAGTTCCCCCGGTATTCGATGGACGACACCACGATATCCAGCCGTTCCCCCTGTACCTTTCCCGTACCCGCAACGAGCGTGTTCTGCGGAATCACAAGGTTTCCCGCTTGCAGCGGTTCGAGCAGCCGGAGCTTCACCGTCTGTCCGTCCATAATCGTCTGATCCCCGTGGATGCACGCCCGTATCGTGTTCTTCCCCATAGCGTACCCGCTGCCCACCGCCGTGTTGAAGCCGTAGTTCCTCGGCTGGCTGTACCGCCGCATGAACTCCGCATCGCTTAGGGGCTGTCGCAGCCCCGATACCGTCCGCTCCCGTGCCGCCTGCACCGCCACGGCGGGCTGTCCCAGACCGTTGCCGCCCTGCCCGGTGGCGGGTGCCTGCACGGTTGCGCCGTCCTGCCCGTTCTGCCCCATGTACTTGGCGGCAAGCTCGTAGCTCTTCTCCATCAGCGCCACCTGATCGTCGATTCCGCCCGCCTGCCGTTCCCTTTCTTCCAGTTTGGCGGTCAGCTCCTCCACCTGCCTTTTCAGCTCCTCCTTTTCCCCGTCCACCTTCGGCTCCTCGTAGAACGAGCCGAGTTTCCGGTTGATGTCCCGGTAGGCGGCGACGGAGGAGCGGCCGCCGCCGTTGCCCGAGTAGTCCCTGAACGGTTCCCGTTCCGGCTCGCTGTCCGGCAGTTCCATTTCCACCCCGTCCGCATCGCTCTCTTCGGAGAAGGCGAAGTCCTCCAGCGAGCGCACCTTCTCCGCCTGCCGCCTTTCCGCCTGCGCCTGCTCGTAGGCTTTCCGCTTGTCGCCGATGATCCCGTCGTTCTCCGGCAGGGGGATGTCGGCGTTGAACGCCCCCACGGTGTCCCGGTTCACCTCCCGCTTTTCCGAAGGCGCGAATATCAGCCACATCGAGCCGAGGAACAGCAAGCCCATCAGCGGATATACCATCAGCTTCTTCCGTTGCTGCAACTGTTTCGGGGTGAGCGGCTTGGCTGTCTTCTTCTCCTTTTTCCCGCCGCCCTTGTCCTCCTTCTTTCCGTTCCCCGTCTCCGGGGCTGCGGCATCCGCCGCCTTTACGTGCTGCGTTGCCGTTGCTTTTTCTTGGTTCTGTTCTTCCATCATGTCAAAAATTTATGGTTGTCCTACATTCTGATTCTTCTCCCCGGAGGCTTCCTTCTGCCTGTCTCTCCGGTTTGCCGCTTGCCGGGCGGCTCCTTCCGTTCCCGTTTGAGCGATGCCGTGGGGCTTGCCCGGTTGTCCGCCCGCAGGTGCGCAGCCTTCCGTTCCCGGCTTGCCGCCTTTTCGGGGAACAGCCTCGCTTCCAGCCCTGCCAGTTCTTTCGCCGCACGCTCCCGGATGGCACGGTTGTGGCGTCCGATGGCGGCTTCCGGGTAGTCACGGGAGAGGTCCCCGTTGTCCTCGCTCAGGTGGTAGTCCCACCTCAGCCGGGCGATACCGGCAAAGTCCTCCGTCAGCCCGTACTTCTCCACCGTCTCCTTCGGGACTTCCCGCTGACCGTCCCAGCCGTGGCGGGCGAGCCCGTGGAGCAATGCCCGTTCCGCCTTCACCGCTTCCAGATAGTCGCCGGGCAGTTTGCCGCCCGTCTTCCTCTCGTAAAGGGCGGCGGCTTGCCGCATCAGCTTTCCCCGCTCGTCCGCCTCCCGCAACTCGATCTGTTCCATGACGGTGTGGTTGTCGCCCCGCATCTCCTCGTTCCATTCCCGGCTCAGTTCTTCGAGCCTGCGGTAGCCTTCCGCCAGCCCGTGACGGATAGCTACCGAGTCGTCCGGTTTCTCGCCTTTCAGGGCAAGCCTTTTCAGTGCGTCGAGGTCTCCCTCCCTCATGCAGCAGTTCAGCAGCCGGTGCGCCGCATCCCGTTCCGCCTGCGCTTCGGGGGATAGCGGCTGCGGGGCGTTGCGCCTCGTGTACTCGTGTTCCAGCACCTTGTATTGCGCCGCCAGACGCAGCATCGGGCTTTCCGCCGCCTCCCTCACGCTCCGGGGGATTGCCGTCCCCTCACGCATCCCGTAACGGGTCTCTTTCAGGGCGTCCATGACCGCCCGCCATTCGGGATAGCCCGTCTGGTACACGTACCGGAAGAACCTGTGTTCCAGCAGCAGCTCCGCCTGTTTCCTTGTCACCTCCGGGCAGTCCCGGTAGTCCCTGACGGACTGGAGGATTGCGCCGGCATCCGCACGCCTCTTTTTCAGCAGGCTCCCGAAATACGCCGTCACCTGCCTCATGTTCCGCTCCTCCTGCCGCTCCCGGCGGCGGAGCAGCCACTCACTCAACTTCTCCGCCAGTCCCATGCCGTCCGCTTTCAAAAGGGTTGATGATACTGTCATTGGGCAATTGCAGGCGCCTGATATGCTCTATCCCCAGTTCCTTTCCGTCGTTCCTGCCGATGCGGTAGATGGAGGAGACGGTCATATAGACCGACAGAGCGCCGAACGCCACCAGCATCACGAGGATGATTGCCACACGCATGTCGGGCGAGATACGCCCGGCGAGGCGGCGGAGCTTCCCGTCCGCCCAGTCCTGCGCCTTTACGATGAATTTCCTTATCATAGCCGTCAGCGTTTGAGGGTCTGCAAATCCTTGTTCTCCGTGACCTCGAAGCCCTCGATGATGAAGCCCTGCGGGTTGTTGTCGCTCCTGACCGCATCCAGCAGGCGGCAGCGGGTCACAAGGCTGCGCTCCGTAACAGAGCTTTCCCTAAGGATGATCTGCCGGGCGAATGTCCGCACGCTGTACGGGTACTTGTCGAAGTCGCACCGCAGGCTGTCTATCTCTATCATCTGGTTGATGTTCCCCGAGATTATGCGGTTGTAATACCCCTTTTCCGAGAGGTCCTTGTAGTAGTTGAAGGCGCTCTTGTCCGCCAGCAGCAGCGAGCGTTTGATATTCCCCTCGATAGCCGACTTGTCGGGCGAGAGCGTGAAGAACAGCTCGTGGAAGCGGCGCACGTGCTCCCGTGCCTCCACCGGGCGGTTCTGCCGCACGTCCTGCGAGAGCGCCAGCATCAGGCTCTTGCCGTTGTCCAGCACGTAGATCTTCTGCCGCTGCGCCTCGGCGAAGCTGTACGACTTCCACAGGGCGAAGCCCGTCACCACGGCGCACAGGCTGGCGAATACCAGCGTGAAGAGCCGTATCTGCCTGAAGCTCGTTTCGATATTTTTCAAACTTTTAAATTCCATGTTTCCGGTTTTTTTATTCGTTATGACTCATTTTCTTGGGGCATCCGCCGCTACTTGACGATCCTTCCGGCGATGTTCCCCACGGCTGCGCCCGCACCTGCGGCGGCGACGTTGCCTACCTTCGTGGCGGTCTGGTTCATCGCACGGTTGGCGTGGCTCACCCCGCCCGCCATGATGATCCAGTTGGCGACGGTCGGTATGGTGAAGTACCCGAATATCCCGATGATTAAAAAGATGATGTACACCGTGTTCGAGCTGTCCGGGATGAAGGTCGGGTCGCTCATCGCCTCGATGTCACGGGTGAGCATCAGCACTTGGATGCGTGCCAGCACCGAGCTGAACAGGTCGCTCACGGGCAGCCACATGTAGATGGAGATGTACCTCGTTATCCACTGCGTGAGCGTGCTCTGGAACCCGTCATAGACCGAGAGGGCGAACGCTATCGGACCGAGGATGGAGAGGGCGATCAGGAAGAACGTCCGTATCGTGTCGATCACCAGCGCAGCCGACTGGAACAGCAGTTCGAGCAGTTCTTGGAACCACAGCCGGATGCTCCGCTTCATGTTGTACTCCGTCCGGTCAATGTACATCACCGCCATCGTCTTCAAGTCCTTGGGCGACCAGCCCAGCTCGTCGAGCTTCTTGTCGAAGTCCTCCTTGCTCGCCAGATACGCCTTCTCCGGGTCACGGCGGAACGCCTCCCTCTCCAGCGTCTCCTTCTGCTCCCGGTATCGGTTCATGTCGAAGGTCTGTGATTCGAGCATCCCGTGGCAGCCCTTCACCACGGGCGAGAGCACCGTGTTGATCGTGCCGATGACGAAGGTGGGGAAGAAGAGGATGCACAGCCCGATGGCGAACGGGCGCAGCAGCGGGTACACGTCGATGGGCTCGGCACGGGCGAGCGCCTGCCACACCTTGGCGGCTACGTAGAACAGCGCACCCAGCCCGGCGATTCCCTTGGCTACACCCGTCAGCTTCTCGCAGAGCGGCATCATGTCCTGATACAATGCCTGCAATATCTCGTGCAGGTTCGTGAAGTCTATCGCTAACAACATAGTCCTGTATCTTTATTATATGTACGCATACATTATTATATATTTGCCCGCCTCACCAGTAACGGTCTTCCGCATCCCCGTAGAGTGCCACCACCCGGTCGGCGTCCTTTTTCTTCTTCGCCCGCAGGTAGCTCACCGAGATGTTCTTGTCCGTGTAATACTGCACGAGGTTGCGGTACTCCAGCAGCCGCTTGTAGCTCTGGTCGATGATCGCCAGCCGCTCGGCGTCCGAGAGCGACATCCCCGTCACGTTCACCACGTTCTTCAGGTCTTGCAGGATGTCCGCACTCTCGGAGAGCAGCTTGGCGTACCCGAACGAGATGGTTGACAGCTCGTCCGGCGTGTAGTTCGGGTCGCCCAGCATCTTCTGGTAGTTGCGCACGTAGATTTCCGAGATGTCCGCCACCATCTCGATGGACTTCTTCACCTTCACGCCGCCTTTCACCACGTCATGCACCGCCTTGAGCGCATCGTAATACTTCCGTCCCTGCTCGAATATCTTCGCCGTCTCCTTGAACCCGTCCAGCGTGTGCTGTGCGGTGGCGGAGGTCTCCACGATCTCCTTGGTCGTGTTGATGATGCCCTGCGCCAGATTGCCGGGATCGTGTACGACCCACTGGGCGTTGGCCGCACCTGCCGTCAGGCACGCCACGCCCACGATGATTGCCTTTATCGTTCTCATGTCCTTACTGTTTTAGGGTTCCGTCACTCTTTCTCCTGTACTCTCCGCCCGGCGACAGCCGGATGCGGTCTTTCTCCCGGTCATAGTCCATCATCACGGCGAAGCCCGTCTCGATGAACAGCACCCCTTCCGTTTCCCGGACGAGGTAGGTCTCCGCTTCACTGCCGCCCTTGTGGTTCCTGTGCATGACCGTCACACGGTACCTGCCGTCCTCTTCCCAGAGGGTGAAGGGCGGCTTTCCGCCCGTGCTGACCCATTCGCCGCACATCTTTTCCAACCGTTCCGCATTTGTCTCCTTGCAGGAAATGACAAACGCCAGCGCCGCCGTCACCGCCGACAGCAGCAGGATTAAATTCAATCGTCTCATCTTGATTCCGTTTTTTTTAAGTTTTACAAAATTTTATTCTCTCCATGCCGTTTAGCCGTTTGTACATCCAGCCGTTTAGCCAGCCAGCCGTTTAACCGTTTGACCGTTTAGCCGTTTGGTCAACCATCCGACCCTTTAGCCGTTCGTCCGGTCAATCAACAACCCGTCCGGCAGCCTGTCCGCCACTTCAGCACATCGGCACATTATTTATACTTCGTCTCCGCCAGCCGCTTGATGGCAAGCTCCAAGTCGCCGCCCAGCTCTTCCGCCAGTGCGAACACCTCCGTCTTCTCGCTCTCCTCGGTGGTATAGGTCAGGTACTCGGCAGCCGACACCTCCGTGGCGTACACCGCCGACTGCACCCCGTTCAGACCGATCCAGACCTCCTTGTACTTCCGTCCGGGATGGTTGGCGAGGTTGATGGAGAGTATCTGCGACTTCTCCTTGTCCGTCAGCCCGAGCATCGACTGGATGCCGTCGAACTTGTTCATGTACTTCTTCTGGTCCAAAAGGATCTTGCAATCCGAGTTGGTGATGATAGCCTCCTTCACGATGGGGGACGAGATGATGTCGTCCACCTCCTGCGTGACGACAATCGCCTCGCCGAAATATTTCCTGACGGTCTTGTACATATATTTCAAATACTCACTCATACTCGGCGAGGAAAGGGCTTTCCAAGCCTCCTCGCAGATCAGCATCTTCCGCACCCCTTTCAGGCGGCGCAGCTTGTTGATGAAGGCTTCCATGATAATGATCGTAACCACGGGGAACAGCTCGGCGTTGTCCTTCACGGCGTCAATCTCGAAGACGATGAACCGCTTGTGCAGCAGGTCGATGTTCTCGTTCGAGTTCAGCAGGAAGTCGTAGCGCCCGCCCTTGTAATACTGCCGCAGCGTGGTCAGGAAGTTGTCGATGTTGAAATCCTCCCGGCTCACCTTGATGTCCCTTGCAGCCAGCTCCTTCCGGTAATCGTTCAGCATGTACTCGTAGAAGGTGTCGAACGAGGGGGCGATGTCCCGGTTCTGTTGTATCCGGCGGATGTACGCCGACACCGCACTGCCCAGCTCGCCGCTCTCCGTCTTCGTGACCTTCTCGTCCTCGCCCTTCCACAGCGCCAGCAGCAGCGTCTTGATGCTGTCCTTCTTCTCCACGCTGAACTTGTAGTCGTCCGTGAAGAAGGGGTTGAAGCTGATGGGCTTCTCCTCCGTGTACGTGTAGTAAATCCCGTCCTCGCCCTTGGTCTTGCGGTGGATCAGCTCGCACAGCCCTTGGTACGAGTTGCCCGTGTCGATCAGCACGATGTGGCTGTTTTGCTCGTAATACTGGCGCACGAGGTGGTTCATGAAGAACGACTTGCCGCTCCCGCTCGGACCGAGGACGAACTTGTTGCGGTTCGAGATCACCCCTTTCTTCATCGGCAGGTCGCTGATGTCCAGATGCAGCGGTCTGCCCGTCATCCTGTCCGCCATCTTGATGCCGAAGGGCGAGAGCGAGTCCTTGTAGTTCGTCTCCTCGGTGAAGAAGCACAGGGCTTGCGGGATGAACGTGTAGAAGCTCTCCTCGAAGGGGAAGTCCCCCTCGTTGCCCGGTATCGCCGCCCAAAAGAGCGTCGGCACGTCCACCGTGTTGTGCCTCGGCTTGCACTCCATCAGGGCGAGCTGGCTGCCCACCTCGTTCTTGATGCGCCTAAGCTCCTCCCGGTCGTCGCTCCACGCCATCACGTTGCAGTGGCAGCGCACCGAGGTCAGCCCTTTCGAGTGCGCCTCGTTCAGGTATTCCTCGATCCATGCCTTGTTGATCTGGTTGGAGCGGGAATAGCGGGAGAGCGAGTGCATGTTCCGGGCGGTCTGCTCGAAGCGTTTCAGGTTCTCCCCGTGGTCGTCGATGAAGATGTACTGGTTGTAGCAGTGGTTGCAGTCCAGCAGCAAGCCCACCGGGGCGGCGAACGACAGGCGGCAGTCCGAGCGGTCGGTCGAGAGCCGCTCGTAGCGGCTGTCCGTCGCCACCTTGCCCGGCAGGTCTTCCGTGTCAGAGAGGGTGTGCAGGCAGAGGATGTCGTCGCCGATGCGCATCTCCTCCGGGTTCAACTGGATGTCCTTCAGCACCGTCGTGTCGTGCTGCGAGAGCGAGAGGTACTTCTCCACGATGCCCGCCGACCGTTCCGTGCCGGTGATCTCGTCCGTCGTGAGGCGGCGCAGCGTAACCAGTCCGCTGTCGTTCATGATCTTCTCGAACTGACCGACCGCTTCGAGGAACCTCGTAACCGTCTCCCGGTCCTCGATCTCCTTGGGGACAAGCCTGCCCTTGCAGAGGGTGGAGAACGTGCTTTCCTGACGGCTCCGTGCCTTCGTCGTCTTGGTAAGGAACAGGTAGCAGAAGTGGTTCAGGAACGGGCGTTCGTTGAAGTGCCTCTCAAAGCTCCGGCTCAGGAAGCTAAGGTCGTCCCTGTCCGTTTCCGGCCGGTACTTCTCCTCGATGAAGAAGTCCTGCTTGTGCACGATGGAATACTCCGGCAGCACCTTCACCGCCTTGTGCCAAGCCGAGTGGACCGCCTCGTACTCGCTCCCCGTGACGGAGAACAGTTCCGGCAGTTCCACCCTGAAGGCGACCGTCACGTCCGCCTCCTTGCTCACGATGCAGCCGTTCTCCACCGCCAGCAGCGGGAACTTGCTTTCGAGCGTCGCCGCTTTCATTACGTTTCTCATTCTTGCCAGTGTTTAAAGGTGAATAATCGGGGGATTTTCAGGCGGTTCACCACGTACCTCGGATGCCGCCTGCGGGCGGCTGCCTTCATCAGCCCGTGCGTGCCGTACCGGGCGTTCAGCCGGAAGGTCAGCCATACCAGCAGCGTAGCCGCAGCCACGCCGAAGCCGATGCACACCCACTGGCTCACGCCCGCCATGTACAGGATGACGAACACCACGAACACGGCGAGCAGACCGCCGCAGAAGATGAAGAGGTACTGGCTTTCCAGCCCCCTGAACTCCACGTTCCTGCCGATCCCCTTGTTGATTTCCAAGTCCATAGTCCGCTGTTTTACAGGAAGAACGAACGGAGGATGGTAGCCGCCACGATCAGGAAGATGCAGGCTCCGAACCAGCTTGCGGCGACTTTGCTCACGTCCGGATCGCCGGCGCTGAACTTCCCGTACACTTTCACCCCGCCGATCAAGCCGACCACCGCACCGATGGCGTAAATCAGTTTCGTCCCCGGCTCAAAATACGAGGTGACCATCTGCGTGGCTTAGGTGATGGCCGCCTGCCCGTTTCCCTGCGCCATTGCGCCCACGGCAGCCAGTATGCAGGCCGCCGTAAAAAAGATTTTTTTCTGTTTCATTTGTCTTTAAAATTTTAATTAAACATTATGGTTGTCCATCAGCCGGGCGACACGCTCACGTGCGCCCTCGAACTCGTCCAGCATCGCCTCCCAGATGTCCGACCCCATCACGGACGGCAGCACCTCACGGGCTTCCCGCTCCGCCTTTTCGTCCGCATCGTCCGACACCAGTACCCGGCGCACCTTTTTCAGGTCATCGAAGGAGTACCCCGTGGCGAAGTCGGGGTTGCCGTCCGGGTAATAAGCCCCTAATTCCTCGTCCTCCTCCAGTGCCCGGATCTCCTCCGGCGTGGGTTCATAGTCCGTCTCCTCCTCGTCCTCCTCCGGCTCGATGTCGGAGTAGTCCGCCCCGTCGTCCTCCGTGGCGGGTTCGTCCACGGCTGCCGCTTCCTCCCCGTCCTCCGCTGCGAAGGGCAGGTAGGTGCTTTCTCCCATGACCGTGTACGGCTCGCCCGGTTGCCCCGGCTCCTGATCCGGCTCGTCCGTGCCTTCGTCCGTCTCCGCTGTACCGAACATCCCGGCGATGTCCTGCCGGTAGTATTTCCACAGCACGCCGAGGTAATAGAGCAGCAGGACGGTGAGCGATAATTTCAGTATCATGCCGTTTCCTCCTTCCTTTTTAAAAGAGGTTCTCCAGTTTCCCGGCGTATGCCGCCTCGATCTCCTCCCGGTATTGCTCGAAGTGCTGCGCCAGCACGTTGTCGATGTATGCCGAGAGCGACACCTTGCCGCCCGTCAGCATCACCGAGATTTTGGCGATGCGCTCGTGGTATTCACGGCGCACATAGACCGGCTTGCCGTAGCGGGCGGGGATGTCCATGCCCTTGAGGAAGGTCGTCTCGTAGTCCGCCTGTCTTCCCTTGCGCCGTCTTGTCTCCGCCGCCTTCCCTTCCTGCGCCTTCTCCACCGGCACGGCGGTTTCCCCCTTTCCGGTTCCCGGTTCTCCCGTCCCTGCCGCCTCGCCCGCCATCATCCGCATCAGCAGCTCCTCGTCGATGGGCTTCTCATTCCGCTGTCTCTTCATAGCCTTCCAGTTTGAGGATGGTTGCTATCTCACGGGTCAGTTCGGGGATGCCGCTGCCTGCCAGCATCCGCCTGTCGGGAGCCAGCAGCGTGGAGCGGAACACCGTCCGTCCCGTACTGTCCGCCTCCTTGCGGAAGCGTTTCGTGTCGGGGATGCGGGTTTGCAGCATCGGCAGCCCCATGTCGGCGACCACCTGCCCGTACTTCTCGTACAGCCCGCTCGTTTCCCGCTTGTCGACTTGGTTCCAGAAAAGGTAAAGCCCCTTCAGGCGGCTCGTCTCCTTGCCCAGCATCATCCGTTGCAGCACGTCGAGGAAGGAGAGCGTGCTCTCCAGCACCGCCTTGTCCGCACTCACCGGGGCGAAGATGTAGTCCATCTGTGCGATCGTGCGCAGGATGCCCGCCGAGTTCACCGTGCCCGGCAGGTCGAAGAAGAGCAGGTCGTAGCAGCCTTCCGCCGCCAGCTCCCTTGCCGTGTCGGGGGCTTGCTCCACCCGGCACTTGCGCACCGGATAGGCGGCACGCCCCGGCTGCCGCATCTGTTCGTAAGCCGCCCGTTTCAGGTGTTCGTTCTCCAGTACCGCCCGGCTGTCCCGCTCTCGCATCTCGTACAGGCTGTACTGCGGGAAGTCGCAGTCGATCACCGCTAACGGACACCCCAAGCGGTAGTGCAGGTAGCCCGCCACCAGCACCGTGATAGCCGTCTTGCCGCTGCCGCCTTTCTGTGTGGCGAAAGCCACGTTCAATGTCTGTCTGTCCATATCGTCATTCTGTTGGTTATTCATCCGGCTGCCCGTGCAGCCGCTTCTCTGTTCACTCAATCGGTCAGCCTTTCAGCCACTCTGCCGTTCATTCGTCCGGTCATCCGTCCGTTCATCCGTTCAGACATCCGGTCATACATTCAGCCCGGCATCCATCCAATCATCCGGCTGCCCGCTTGTCTGGCTGTTCAGCCGTTTGACCGTTTAGCCGTTTAGTCATTTAGCCGTTTGGCTGTTTAGCCGATCGTCCGGTCGGCTATCCGGCTGTTTTCTTGTCTATCCGAACAGTCGTTTCACCGCTTCCACGGCGCAAAGGAATATCAAAATACCGGTAGTTTATCCGTTTGATTATCAGCGTGTCGTGCATTGTCTTTCCACCCGTAGGTTTGTCGCATCCGGGCATGGTGACCGGAAGGGAAAAGGGCTGTTACTTTGCAGGCGGAAACCAAAATGGAGTAAGAATGGAAAAGAGCGGCAACCGCCCGAGGGAGTGCCCCGGCACTCCGCAGCAGGCAAGGGCATCCCCAATCTGTCCGGCAGGACGGATTTTATTTTCAAACGAAAATGGCAAGTTGTGTGCTGCGGCACTCGAAATGAATTTCGTGCCTCACCACCACCTTGCCCCCTCGATGTGGCATCCCCCTCCGGAGTCGGGGGCTGCTCACGGGGGAGAGCCGTAGGCATACGGCGTTTTCAGACCATGTTTCACTTAAAATTTTACAGGATGATGGACAACCAGAAAAAGTATGCGGGCAACCACGGGCGAAAGCCCAAGCCCGACAAGATGCGCCACCGCTACGTGTTCCGTCTGGACGACAGGGACAACGCCCGTTTCCTCGCGCTTTTCGACGAGTCGGGCAAGGCGACCAAGGCGGAGTTTATCGTTTCCGCACTTTTCGGAAGGGAGATTAAGGTCATTAAACTGGATAAGGGGACGCAGGATTTCTACATGCGCCTGACCACTTTCCACTCGCAGTTCCGTGCCATAGGCACGAACTACAACCAATGCGTGCGTGCGCTCAAATCCAATTTCTCGGAGAAGAAAGCCCTCGCTTTCCTCTACAAGCTGGAGCGGCACACCCTCGAACTGGTCGAGTTAAGCAAGCGGATTTCCGCACTGGTGGAGGAGTTCCAAAGCAAATACCCCGTCCGATGATAGCCAAGATCTCGCACGGCAGCAGCCTGTACGGGGTGCTTGCCTACAACCAGTTGAAGGTGGACGAACGGCACGCCGACGTGCTTTTCACCAGCCGGATTATCGAGCCGCAGGGCGATAATCCTTACACGATAGGGCATCTTTCCCGCTCGTTCGGCGACTACCTCGTCGCCAACCGCAAGACCGAGAAGCCCGTCCTGCACATCTCCCTCAATCCCGACCCGAAGGATTGCTTGAGCGAGGAGCGGTTTGTCAGCTTGGCGGAGGAGTACATGCGGCGCATGGGCTTCGGCGACCAGCCCTATATCGTCTATCGCCACAACGACATCGGGCGGGAGCACCTGCACATCGTCTCCGTCCGGGTGGACGAAACCGGGCGGGCGATTTCCGACAGCTACGAGCACGGGCGTTCGATGAAGGTCTGCCGGGAGCTGGAGAGGCAGTTCGGTCTTGTTCCGGCTACGCCCAAGCAGTGGAAGGAGGGGCTGCCCTTGTCGCCCGTCGGTTACGGGGACGGCAACCTCAAGGGGCAGTTGGCGGGAGTCATCCGCCCGATAGCCCGGGAGTGGCGTTTCCGTACACTGGGCGAATACCGTGCCGTCCTTTCGCTCTACGGCATCACGGTGGACGAGGTGAAGGGGGAATACGGCGGGCGGGAGTATCACGGCTTGACCTATTCGGCAACCGACAGGGAGGGCAACAAGGTCGGCAAGCCCTTCAAGTCCTCCGTGTTCGGCAAGGAGGCGGGCGTCGCAGCCCTCGAAAGGCGGATGCACAACGCTGCCGCATGGGAAAAGACCCACAAGGAGGTCGCCGCTGCCACCGCCGGAAAGGTTGCCGCCGCCATGCAGACCGCAGGGCATGACCGGGCGCAGTTCGAGCGGGAACTCATGCGGCAGGGTATCGGCGTGGTATTCCGCACCAACGATGCCGGGCGCATCTATGGGGCGACCTTCATCGACCATGCCGCCAAAGCCGTCTTCAACGGCTCCCGTCTGGGCAAGGAGTTCTCCGCAGGCGTGTTCAACGACCTTTTCGCCGGGCAGGAAGGTATTCACCTGCCGCAACCCTCCGCCGAAGTGGAACATCCCACCCGGCAGCAGGAGCATACGGGCGCATCCCAATGGGACGGACAGGATACCGGCTACCGTCCCGACCACAAGGACGGCACCACCCAGAACGTGGCGGCCGCTTTCAATCTCTTTGCCCCCGTACCCGGCGGAGCGTCCGGCGACCAGCCCGTACCGCTCCGAAAAAGGAAGAAAAAACGCAAATATGGAAGGCAACAGTAACAATGCCCATCCGCATGGCATACCGACCTCATTTTCGCAGCGTAAAGCGAACGACCGGAGTGTAGCGTTAAAAAGAAAAAGCTGTTTGAGCGAAGCGAGTTCTTTTTCTTTAGCGAAACGCAGGAAGAGAGTAGCGGAGAAAATGCAGTCTTGACTTTTTCTTTTTGGTATCTTTTTCTTTTGTGTCAAGACAAAAGAAAAAGTACATATACATAATAAAACGAAGTTTTATCATTAATTTTCAACGAGTTATGCAAAACGAAGACGATTTGCGTGGACTCGCCAAAGTCATGGAGTTCATGCGTGCGATAAGCATTTTATTTGTAGTCATCAATATTTACTGGTTCTGTTACCAGTCCGTCCGGGAGTGGGGCATCGACATCGGCGTGGTCGATAGGATATTGCTCGGCTTCCAGCGTACCGCCGGGCTGTTCTCCAATATCCTCTGGACGAAGCTATTCGCCGTGCTGTTCCTCGCCCTTAGCTGCCTCGGCACAAAGGGCGTGAAGGAACAGAAAATCACGTGGCGCAGGATCATCCTTTGCGGCGTGTCCGGCTTGCTGCTCTTTTTCGGCAACGGGTGGCTGCTCGCCCTTCCTCTGCCGCTTCCGGCGGGCACCGTGCTGTATATCGCCACCCTTACCGCCGGGTATATCTGCCTGCTCATGGCGGGGTTGTGGATGTCCCGCCTGCTGAAGACCGACCTGCTCGAAGACGTGTTCAACGTCGAGAACGAATCCTTCATGCAGGAGACCGAGCTGAAGGAGAACGAGTATTCCGTCAACCTCCGCACCCGCTTCTGGTTCAGGGGAAAGACGTATGACGGATGGATTAACCTTGTTAATATTTTTCGTGCGACAATGGTATTAGGAACTCCGGGCAGCGGGAAGTCCTATGCGATTATCAATCAGTATATTAAGCAGGTTATCGAAAAAGGATTTTCCGTTTTCTTATATGATTTCAAATATCCCGACCTTTCCGAGATAGCCTACAACCACCTGCTCGCCCACTTGGACGGCTACAAGGTCAAGCCCAAGTTCTACGTGATAAACTTCGACAACCCGAGGGAGAGCCACCGCTGCAACCCCATCCACCCCGACTTCATGACCGACATATCCGATGCCTACGAGAGTGCCTACACGATTATGTTAAATTTGAACCGAACGTGGATTTCCAAGCAGGGCGACTTCTTCGTGGAATCACCTATCATTCTGTTAGCCAGTATTATATGGTATCTCAAAATCTACAAGAACGGCAAGTATTGCACCTTCCCCCATGCCATCGAGTTTTTGAACCGCAAGTACGCCGACATTTTCCCTATCCTGACCTCGTACCCGGAGTTGGAGAACTACCTTTCTCCCTTCATGGACGCATGGGAATCCTCGGCGGTGGAGCAATTGCAGGGGCAGATTGCCAGTGCCAAGATACCGCTTTCCCGCATGATCTCCCCGGCGCTCTACTGGGTGATGACGGCGGACGATTTCACCCTCGACATCAACAATCCCGAAGAACCGAAAGTGCTGGTAGTCGGCAACAATCCCGACAGGCAGGGCATTTACGGGGCGGCGTTGGGACTGTACAACTCCCGTATCGTGAAGCTCATCAACAAGAAGAAACGGCTCAAATCCGCCGTGATTATCGACGAGCTGCCCACCATCTACATGCGTGGGCTGGATAACCTGATTGCCACCGCCCGAAGCAACAAGGTAGCCGTCATGCTCGGCTTTCAGGATTTCAGCCAGTTGAAGCGTGATTACGGGGACAAAGAGTCCGCTGTGATTTGCAACACGGTCGGCAATGTCTTTGCAGGTCAGGTAGTTGCCGAAACCGCCAAGACGCTCTCCGAGCGTTTCGGCAAGGTCTTGCAGAAACGGCAGAACATGACCATCAACCGGAACGAGACCTCCGTCTCCATCAACACCCAGATGGACAGCCTCATTCCGGCAAGCAAGATTTCCAACCTCACGCAAGGAATGTTCGTCGGGGCGGTAGCCGACAACTTCGACGAGCGCATCGAGCAGAAGATTTTCCATGCCGAGATTGTAGTGGATAACGAGAAGGTCAGGCGGGAGACCGCCCGCTACGTGAAGATACCGCAGATCATCGACTTCACCGACAAGGACGGCAACGACACCATGCAGCAGCAGATCGACGCCAACTACTACCGCATCAAGAGCGAGGTCAGGCAGATTGTCGCCGACGAAATTGAGCGCATCAAGGCTGATCCGGAGCTGGCGCACCTGATTAAGGACAAGTAGGGCGTAAAGTAAAATTCCCGTTGGCTGTACCTGTTTGCCAACGGGAATTTTAACTTATACAGCATCCATACATTATCTTGACTTCCGAACATACCGGGTAATACCGAACCGCATCCTATATTCATCAACCAAATATATGGTAAATAATGCATTTTTCAGATGTACAAAAAGTATATTCCGCACTAAATTTCCCTAATTAATTACTTTTTCTTCTCAATTAAAGCGGTTTTATCTTTTTTATTCGTACCTTTGCAGTGCCCATCTACAATTAGAAGGGGTTTCGAGGCTCGTTTTGGCAAGATCCAATTCGGAGCCTTGCGTTTTTTATAGGACTGCCTCCAGCTTCTTTTTCAGCATTTTCTTCATCTTCTTTTCGCCACCCGGCATATTCAGGTAATAGGCGGTCAACAGATAATACCCGTAAGGGCTTCGCTGCGGTTCGAGGACGATCACATATTTTTCCGCTGTGTCATACACGTATGTCCGGTAGATGTTCTTACGGTGTTTCATATCCCTTTCCTCACAACTGAATATCTCCAGCACATGGGAAGTCCTTTCCTCGATATGGTGTCGAATCCAATGCAGACGGCGGGAACGGTCTGGCTCGAAGACTCTTTTCTTCGTCGTAGCTCCTTCCGCTTCCTTATCATCAGTTGTCGTTAGGTGCATGAACTCTCGCTGCATATCTATCTCTCCATCCGATTTGATGGGATAGACACGCTTTTCCCGAAACTTGAACGCTTCGTTATCTTCGATGTCCCGGCGATACACCCTATATAATGAAGCCTTGCGCTCCTTGTCTCCCAAATGCAGGATTTCCAGCAGCTCCGGATATTTCTTTAACAAATTGAATGGCATAGGCTTATTTTTGCAAATTGATAAAGAAAAGGTTGAACTTCTTGTTTTTCAGAGGAGTGGTACATAATAACGAAAGATTTGTCTGTTTCTTTATCTTCTCGACAATCAGACGTTTTGCCCGTACCTTTCCCTCAATGGCTCCACGCTGGATACGTAAATGGTAGTTTATCGCTCCCATAAGGATGTCTGCCAACTGGATAAAATGTACTTGGTGAGATTTGACAAAATTAAAATCCCGTATAGCCGAATTGTATTTCAATATCTCCGCCAGCTTATGCAGTTTTCGTTGGCTGCACGTGTCCTTGATGTCGAAATAGACATTATAGGTGCTGTCCATATCCATTTGATGATGCAATAACTGATAATACATCCGAAAATAAAAATCATTGTAACTGTATTCTGCACGTGTATTGTCTATTTCTGACTTATCCACGATGACCGCCCTGAATTTCATGTTGGTCATAAAGAAATAATCCACTATCTCATTATAAAGGGTAAAAGTTTTGTCCGAGATGTTCGTCCATTTCAATTCCCCTTCATACCCGTGCTTTTGTTTAATTTCCCGTATCTGCTTTTTGGCGAGCCCCATTTCATTATACGGTATGCTTACATAACCGTATATCATGTAAGGTTGTCCGTCATTTTCCAGATGCGTACTCTCGTCGCAATATATGTTATAGGTTTTGTGACTGCACTCCATTATCTTATTTGTTTAATTATCAATACGCAAAGATAGTGAAAGGTGAGCGCAATGCCAAGCCAAAAGCTTGCTTTTGAACGAGCATTGCCGAGCCGCATCCTATCTTCGTGCAAACAAAGATAAGGATTAAAGACATATCACTTGAAATATCGGAATAAAAATATCGGTGTCCTGCCATTGAAAAAAATTCTTGTGCGACAAACCTGCGAACCGGATGACAAATGCGGACAGCCCGCCCCGGGCTTGCACGTTCCCCGTGTTTCTCCCTCTATATTTACGCCCGGTTTCGTTTGAGAACCAATAGTATTCACCATTTAAAAACATTAGATTATGGACGAACGACCGGACAGCAGCCAGCAGTTAATGGACATCCTGCTCGTCATGGACGAGAAAGGCACGCTCCAAGCCGTCAGCGGAGTAAAGGACGGCGAGTTACAGACCAAGAATCCCTTGGAGGACAACAACGACCTCCTGCGGGTGGATCGCCACGGCGATATGTTTTCGAATTTCTTTTCCAACCTCTGGAACCAGTTGAAAGACCCGACCCGCTTCCATTTCTTCCGTGTGCCGGAAGAGGAGGTGCAGCGGGTAGCCGCCGATTTCCGGCAACGGGAGAGCCAGTCCGTCAAGACGGGCGAGCCGCTCGTTGCGCAGTACGAGGTGCAGCCGCCCGTGCAGGCGCAGCAGCAGACCCAAGCCGGGCAGCAGCAACAGCCGGAGGGTGCGCCGCAGCAGTCCGCCGGGCAGACCGAACAGAACCCGCAGTACAAGTACCGCCCGGAGGACATCGACTGGAACAGCCTCGCCGCCCTCGGCGTGCAGCGGGAGCAGATCGAGGGCAACGGGATGCTCGACCAGATGCTCCGAGGCTTCCAGACCGACAAGACCGTCCGGGTACATTTCCACTTCGACGGCATCTCGCACAGCAACGACAGCCAGCTCTCGCTCAAGCCCGGCACGGACGGCAGGCTGACCGTGTGCAGCCACGGCATCCTCGACCCGGAGAAGATGCAGAAGCAGTTCTTCGGCTACGACATCACCGACTCCGACAAGCAGGTGCTCAGGCAGACGGGCAACATGGGACATCCGGCGACTGTCACCAACCGGGCGGGCGAGCAGGTCGAAGCCCTTGTCAGCCGCAACCTCAAGACCAACGAGCTGGTCGCCTTCCCGCTCTCCAAGGTCAATATCCCGGCGGAGAAGAACGGGCATACCTTCACCCCGGACGAGATAGCCCGGCTCAAACAGGGCGAGGCGGTGGTCTGCCAGTTCCTTTCCAGAGCCAAGGAGGGGGAGCAGCCCAAGCTCTACCCGGCACCCGTGCAGTTCAGCGCAGCCAAGATGCAGCTCGAATTTCTCTTCGGCGACCGGGGCAGGCTGGCGATGGATGCGTACAAGGCGAACCTGAAACAGACCGCCAATCAGGAGGTGCCGAAGACCTTCCGCAAGCAGGAGCTTACCGAGAAGTCCCGCCTCGAACTCGAAGCCGGGGGAACGGTCAAGGTCTCCGGCTTGGTGGACAAGAAAGGAAAAGCCTACCAAGGCTACATCACATGGAAGCCCGGCGAGAAGCCCGCCTTCATGTTCCCCAAGGACTACAAGGCGGCGCTCGAAGAGGGGCGTGTCAAGCCCGCCGTGGAGAACGAGGTGCAGGTGGCGGTCAATTCCGAGGGCAAGACCGTCGAGGCGACCCGCAACCTGAAAGAAGCCCTGCAATCCGCACAGCAGCGACCCACCGGGGAGCAGAAACAGCAGCAGGAGCGCAGGCAGGAGCAGAAAGAGGACCGGAAACAGGCACAGAAGCAGGAACAGCCCGACAAGCCCAAGCGCAGCCGGGGTGTCCGCCGATGATTTCCCCCGCCATTCTGTAAATGAATTACCCGGTTATCCCGTCCGAGCGACGGGATAACTTTTGTCAAACCGTTAAAAATTAAAGAAATATGATTACAGCAGTCATCGCTGAAAAGCCTTCCGTAGCGAAGGATATAGCAAACGTGTTGAATGTCCGGGAGCGGCACGATGGCTACCTCTCAGGTAACGGCTACCTCGTT
>ERZ860508.488-NODE-488-length-31374-cov-3.269453_pt1 | contig 31374 bp, 24 predicted proteins | sample MGYA00509976_ERZ860508 | MGnify/ENA primary metagenome ERZ860508 (study PRJEB30046, sample SAMN00715242) | human gut metagenome | study: EMG produced TPA metagenomics assembly of the A metagenome-wide association study of gut microbiota in type 2...
GCGGCGAGCCGCAGATGCTTGTGAGCCAGGCTGTGCGCGACGGCGTAAAGCCGGATGCGGCTTCTTTGGCTGCCTTGGCAGAAAAGAGCAAAACAGATGTGCTGGTTGTCGCCCGTATCTATGAAATGGACGAAACACTTGTGAGCGGTTGGGGCATGCGCTTTGACAACGATACCTATGTACGCGTTGCAGCGTCTGCAGACCTTTTCGTTTATAAAAAGGACGGCAATAAGTTTCTGAAAAAACGCGTGCGTGAAAGCGGACTGCGCGACATGGGCAATTACGACAAGCCGGCGGAAACAATAAAATGGCAGCTTTCCAAGCTGGTAAATACTATGGAAAATAAGCCGATTATCGGCAGTTAAACAGAAATTATGAAAAAAACAGTTAGCTTGTTCACCTTAGTTTAAGGCAGCAGGTAGTAAAATAATACTGCAGGCGGTATAATAGAATAGTTGCCTGAAGCGTAAATTGAGGTGAAAATATGCATATATTAGTTACAGGGGGGGCCGGTTATATCGGCTCGCATACAGTTATAGAGCTGCTTAACGCCGGACACAGTGTTGCAGTCATAGATAATCTTGTTAATTCCAGCAGGCTGGCAATGCAGCGTGTAGAAAAAATTACCTGTCGGCAGATTCCTTTTTATGAAACGGATATCAGGGACCGCGTAGGCCTGCGGAAAATTTTTGCTGAGCACAGCTTTGATTGCTGCATTCATTTCGCCGGCCTGAAGGCAGTAGGCGAATCGGTGCAGAAGCCGCTGGAGTATTATGACAATAATATTACCGGCACCTTGGTTTTGCTGGAGGAAATGCGTAACGCAGGCTGCAAGAACATTATCTTCAGCTCTTCGGCAACGGTTTACGGCAATCCTGCGGTAATGCCGATTACCGAAAGCTGTCCCAAAGGACATTGCACTAATCCCTACGGTAATACCAAGTCGATGCTGGAGGAAATCTTGCGTGACCTGCAGGTGGCAGATAATGAGTGGAACGTAGTGCTGTTGCGTTATTTTAACCCTATCGGTGCGCACAGCTCCGGTTTGATAGGGGAAAATCCCAATGGCGTTCCTAATAACCTGATGCCTTATATTACACAGGTTGCTGCCGGAAAATTAAAGGAGCTGCATGTTTTCGGCAATGATTATCCCACTCCGGACGGTACCGGCGTGCGTGATTACATTCACGTCGTGGATTTGGCGAAGGGACATGTCAAAGCATTAAAGGCAATAGATGACAAATGTGGCATAGAGGTGTATAATCTTGGTACAGGCATTGGCTATTCGGTGCTGGACTTGGTGAAAGCATTCGAAAAAGCCAACGGAATTAAAATACCTTATGTAATAGACCAACGCCGTGCAGGTGATGTTGCAGCCTGTTATTCGGACCCGTCGAAGGCGTGGGAAAAGCTGGGCTGGAAGGCAGAGCTGGGAATTGAGGATATGTGCCGCGATTCCTGGAACTGGCAGAAGAACAACCCTAATGGCTTTGAAGCGTAAGGCTAAAAGAAAAACTGGAGAAAACGAGGAAAGAATTTATGTGTGGTATTGTTGGATTTTGTGGAGATAAGCAGGCAGCGCCTATTTTGTTGGATGGTCTGTCTAAGCTTGAATATCGTGGTTACGATTCTGCCGGCCTCGCAGTGCGCGATGGCAGTGCACAGGTGCAGATTGTTAAAGCTAAAGGTCGTCTGAAGGAGCTTTATGCCAAAACTAATGGCGGACAAAGCCTCATTGGTACCTGCGGTATCGGTCATACCAGATGGGCAACCCATGGCGAACCTTCCGAAACTAATGCGCATCCGCATGCAAGTGCTGATGGCAATGTAGTTGCCGTACACAACGGTATTATCGAAAACTATCAGGAGCTGAAGGAAAAGCTGCTGCATAACGGCTATACCTTCTATTCTCAGACTGATACCGAGGTTGCCGTTAAACTGATTGACTACTACTATAAAAAGTACGAGCATACTCCGACCGATGCTTTGAGCCATGCCATGATCCGTATGCGCGGCTCCTATGCTTTGGCAGTAATGTTCAATGAATATCCCGGTGAAATTTATGTTGCCCGTAAGGACAGCCCGATGATCATCGGCGTACAGGACGGCGAATGCTATGTTGCCAGCGACGTGCCTGCTATTTTGAAATACACCCGTAAGGTATATTACATCGGCAATCTGGAAATGGCTCGTCTGGCTAACGGCGAGGTTACCTTCTACAATGTTGATGAGGAAGTAATCGAAAAACCGCTGACCGAAATCAAATGGGACGCTGAAGCTGCCGAAAAAGCAGGCTTTGAGCATTTCATGATGAAGGAAATCCACGAGCAGCCCAAGGCAGTACGCGATACTCTGAATTCCGTACTGGTTGACGGCAAGCTGGATATGAGCGCTGTCGGCCTCAGCGACGAGGATATCAAAAAGATTGACCAGATCTGCATCGTTGCCTGCGGCAGTGCGTATCATGTAGGTGTGGCAGCGCAATATGTAATTGAAGATTTGGCACAGATTCCAGTTCGTACCGAGCTGGCTTCCGAGTTCAGATACCGCAAGCCTCTGCTGAGCAAGAACGAGCTGGTTATTATTGTCAGCCAGTCCGGCGAAACCGCCGACAGCCTGGCAGCTCTGCGTCTGGCTAAAGAAAAGGGCATCAAAACTCTTGGCATCGTCAACGTAGTAGGCAGCTCCATTGCCCGCGAAGCTGATAATGTTTTCTATACTCTGGCAGGCCCGGAAATTGCCGTTGCAACTACCAAGGCTTACAGCACTCAGCTGATTGCTGCTTACTGCCTGGCAATTCAGTTTGCTATGGTTCGCGGCACTATTGACGAAGCTAAATATCTGGAGCTGATTAAGGAAATGGCACAGCTGCCGGATAAAATCCAAAAGATTATTGAAGATAAGGAACGTATTCAATGGTTTGCAGCTAAACAGGTTAACGCTAAGGATATCTTTTTTATCGGCCGTGGTCTTGATTACGCTGTCAGCCTGGAGGGCAGCCTGAAGATGAAGGAAATTTCCTATATCCACAGTGAGGCTTATGCTGCCGGCGAATTGAAGCACGGTACTATCAGCCTGATTGAGGACGGTACTCTGGTTATTGGCGTACTGACTCAAAGCGAGCTTTACGAAAAGACTGTCAGCAACATGGTTGAGTGCCGCAGCCGTGGCGCTTATCTGATGGGCCTGACTACCTATGGCAACTATAATATTGAGGATACCGCTGATTTCACAGTGTATATTCCTAAGACTGACGAGCATTTCATGACCAGTCTGGCAGTTATTCCGCTGCAGCTTATGGGTTATTATGTGAGTGTTTCCAAAGGATTAGACGTAGATAAACCGAGAAACTTGGCTAAGAGCGTTACCGTAGAGTAAGAGTGGGTATAACGCACCATATGCGTCGTGAACTCTCCTCCACTTAATAAAATAAAAAACCACAGCTTACATTTTATGTAGGCTGTGGTAATTTTTTTGTTGTTAATGCTGTGCTGCAGTTTGGTCGTTGACCAGCTTGAAGCCTGCTGCCGTCAGCTTGTCTTCGATTTCTTTGATTTGGGCGGCATCACGTGTTTCCAACTCCAGTTTGAGGAAGCAGCCGGTGATGGCCATGTTGGCATCACTGCGGTTGTGGTGTACGCCGACAACGTTGGCACCGCATTGGCTGATAATCTCGCTGACCTTGAGCAGCTGGCCCGGACGGTCCTCCAGCATGATAACAAGGTTGACTCTGCGGCCGCTGGTAACCTGACCGCGGGTGACAACACGCGAAAGAATATTAACGTCGATGTTACCGCCGGATACAACGCAGACAGTTTTCTTGCCCTTAATCGGCAGCTTGTCGAACAGCGCTGCTGCTACCGGAGTTGCGCCTGCACCTTCGGCAATCAGCTTCTGCTTTTCAATCAGGGTTAAAATAGCGGTTGCGATTTCGTCCTCGCTGACGGTAACGATATCGTCAACATATTTGCTGATGAGCTCGTAAGTATTTTCACCCGGAGTTTTTACGGCAATGCCGTCGGCAAAGGTGCTGACGTGCTCCAATGTTTCGTATTTATGGTCATGGAAGGCGTTGTACATGCTGGCTGCGCCTGCTGCCTGCACGCCGTAAACCTTAACCTCCGGACGCAGACTTTTGATAGCGAAGGCTACGCCGCTGATAAGTCCGCCACCGCCAATCGGTACGATTACTGCTTCTACATCCGGCAGCTGGTCTAAAATTTCCAAACCGATGCTGCCCTGACCGGCAATAACAAGCTCGTCGTCGTACGGATGGATAAAGGTCATGCCAGTTTCCTCCTGCAGTTGTACAGCACGGTCATGTGCTTCGTCGTAGGCACCGGGAACAAGCTCCACCTGCGCGCCCAGGCGCTTGGTGTTCTCTACCTTCATAATCGGTGCGCCGTCCGGCATGCAGATGACGCTTTTGATGCCCATGCTGGTTGCAGCAAGTGCTACGCCCTGTGCGTGGTTGCCGGCGCTGCAGGCGATAACGCCTTTGCTTGCTTCCTCAGGTGTAAGCTGGCTGATTTTGTAGTAGGCACCGCGTACCTTGAAGCTGCCTGTTACCTGTAGGTTTTCTGTTTTCAGATACAAGTTGTTGCCTTCGCTTAAATGCGGAGCAGCTATTAAATCTGTTTTACGTGCTACGCTTTTAAGGATGAAGGCTGCATGATAAATTTTGTCTAATGAGAGCATTTGGTTACCTTCTTTTCTTTCCCTAAATAAAAATACTAAAATAGACTGTGGCAAAAGCTACAATCTATTTTAGTATAAGCGCTTTTAGTTTGTGCGTCAAGATTTAACCTTCTAAGTGTGTGTTTGGCAGCATTAGCTGCAGCTTGAAGCTGTTGTTATCAAAGCTGATATTGTTATTGCCTGCGTATTTTTCGCAAATCATCCTGATGTTTTCCAGTCCGGTGCCAGGTTCCTTGTAGTCGCGCTTGGCAGAATAAAACTGGTCATTATACCGCACGATGTTACCGCTGAAGGAATTAACAACTTCTATCAGCAATAGAGAGGCTCTTTCTCTGATTTTTACATTAATATAACAGCTGCTGCCCTGGGCCATGCAGTCTTCGGTAACTGCGGTAAAAGCGTTTTCCAGGGCATTGCCTAAAATAATGGCCAGATCAATATCGTTGATTTTGATTTTGCTGAAGCTGATATCTACGGCAAAGGGGATGCCTTTTTCCTGTGCCTGCATTTGCCAGTAGCCGATAAGGCCGTCGATGGTTTCATTGCCATAAAGCTTTACTGTTTGCAGCTGTTCTGTATATTTAAGGATAGTACGCAGATGCTGGCCAAGCTTATCAAACTTTTTTTCTTCATAAAGCTGGTTGAGCATAAGCACGAGATGCTTTTGGTCATGGCGCAGGCGGCGCGATTTCTGCCAGGTTTCGATAACAAAATCGTAGTAAGGCTTTTCATTGCGACGCAGCTCTTCCAGTGAGCTGAGCTTGATGGACATCACCTTGTTATCATTTTTTTCCTTCAGCAGATCCATCATCATGTAAACAAAGAAGAAGAGCGGCATGATGCACAGAAAGCGGGCAAAGAAAAGATTCCAGGTGCGTGGTTCGGAAAAATTGCGGATGAGTACCAGGACAACGAAGTTAAAAGCTAAAATATAGTTGGAGTAGGTGATAATCTTATTGTATTTAGTGCTGCGGAAGAGCTGCTTGAATTTTTTTACAGTATAGTAAAACCAGGAAAAATAAGCAGATTGTGCCAGCAGGAGCACGAAGGTGGCGGTAGCATAGTAGTAACCGGGAGTGGGCGAAATGCGTTCTGTGAGCATAGCCAGTGTCTGCAGCACATTTTCAAAATTGCCTGAGAGCAGGATGCAAAAAAGCTGCTTACTTTTATTACCTTTTACGATGGCAAAGTAGTAGAATATGTAGAGCAGGTAAACTCCGTATAATGTCGGCAGCTTATCGAAATTGCGTCCGGTGAAGATGAAAATGCCCCATTCTATGAGAATAATAGCAAAAAAACCGCATATTGCTGTTTTTTTGGATAAGCGCAGGTCTTCCAAAAAGGGATAATAGCATAGATAAGAGCTGGGAGCAACGCGCAGGATAATATAGATAAGGATAATCAAATCTTGAATCTGCATATAACATCATTCCTTAAAAAATAATATAGAAAAAGCTTCTTTAAGATAATTATAGCAAATGTAAACTAAAATTAAAGTAAATTTTTTCTAACTGCAGAGATAAAATGGCGTGTTGAAATGCGAGGCTTTTCTGTTGTATAATAAAATGAATATAAATTTTCAAAGGAGTGCATACAATGCAGTGGATAGAAGTTAATGTAGCGGTAACGCATGAAGCAGTTGAGGCCGTAGCGGATATGCTGACGAGCATTGGTTCTAAGGGAGTTGCGATTGAGGACCCGCAGCTGATTAATGATTTGCGCAACAGCGGTACCTGGGAGCTGTGCGATATTCCCGAGCAGGAGAATACCGAGGTTGTTACCGTCAGCGCTTATTATGCTGATGATGAGAAGTTGGAAAAACGCTTGGCGGAGATTGACGAGCAGCTGGCGCTGATTGAGGAGCGCATTGGCAAGTACCGTTTCGGCAATACCCGCTTCCGCAAGGTGAGTGAGCAGGATTGGGCTAACGAATGGAAGCAGTATTTCCATGTTACTCATGTGGGCAAGAGCCTTGTTATTAAGCCGAGCTGGGAGGAATATGCTCCTAAGGAAGGCGAGCATGTTATTGAAATTGATCCGGGTATTGCTTTTGGTACTGGCACGCATCACACTACCAATATGATGATGGAGCGCTTGGAGAAGGTTATTACACCTGATTCTACCGTGTTTGACGTTGGTACCGGCAGCGGTATTCTGGCGATTGCTGCGGCGATGCTGGGCGCTAAGTCTGTTAAGGCTGTTGATATTGACGCTGTGGCAGTGCGCGTGGCGAAGGAGAATGTGGCGGATAATGGCTTGAGCGACCAGATTGAGGTGCGCGAGGGCGATTTGCTGCATGGCACCGAGGGCAAGGCTGATGTTATTATCGCTAATATTATTGCCGATATTGTTATTATGCTGCTGCAGGATATTCCGCAGAAGCTGAATGACGACGGTGTGCTTTTGGCGAGCGGTATTATTGAGGAGCGTATGCCGGATGTGGAGGCTGCGGCGCAGGCGCAGGGCCTTTATGTTGACGCGGTTGACCATCGCGGTGGCTGGGTTGTTATGCAGATGAAGAAGAAGTAAGGGGAAACCTATATGCATCGTTTTTTTGTACCGCAATTATATAACGAAACAATGACTATTGATGGTGTGGATGCGCGTCATATCAGTAAGGTGCTGCGGATGCAGCCGGGTGCGCAGCTGCAGCTTGTGAGTGACGACGGCGTGAGCGCGCTGGCGGAGATTACAGCGATTGACAGCGAGTGCGTGACTGTGCATTGCCTGGAGAAGCTGGCGGAAAGCCATGAGCCGGTGGTACGCCTGATTTTGGCGCAGGGCCTGGCGAAGGGCGAGAAGATGGAGTTCATCATCCAAAAGGCTGTGGAGATGGGCGCTTACAGCGTGGTGCCTGTGGCTATGGAGCATTCCGTGGTGCGCCTTGACGGTGCGAAGGCTGCCAAAAAGGTGGAGCGCTGGCAGAAGATTGCCGAGTCCGCGGCGAAGCAGAGCAAGCGCGACATTATTCCCGAGGTGCAGCCTGTGCAGACGATGGTACAGATGCTGGCGGCGAATGATTGCGCTACGAAGATTATCGCTTACGAGTGCGAGGATAAAAAGAGCCTGAAGGAGGCGCTGAAGGAGGCGCAGGCGAAGGGCGCGCTGACAGATTTGCTGCTGATTATCGGTCCTGAGGGCGGCATCAGCGAAGCGGAGTTGGAGGCGGCACGCGCAGCAGGCGCTGTGCCTGTATCGCTGGGCAGACGCATTTTGCGTGCGGAAACGGCAGGACTTGTTGCTATTTCAGCGATTTTTTATGAAACCGGAGATTTAGGAGATTAAACATAGATGAGAAAAATTGCATTTTATACGCTGGGCTGTAAGGTCAACCAGGCTGATACTGCCAGCATGGAGGGGATTTTCCGTGCGTCAGGCTATGAGGTTGTGCCTTTCGGTGAACCGGCAGACGTTTATTTAGTTAATACCTGCGTTGTTACCAATACCGGTCAGCGCAAATCGCGTCAGATTATCAATCGCGCTGTGCGTCATAATCCGCTGTCTTTGGTGGTTGTCACCGGCTGCTATCCGCAGACTGCGCCGGAGGAGGTGCGTGCTATCGAGGGTGTCGATGTAATCATCGGCAACCAGGAGCGCGGCCGCATTGTGGAGCTGGTCGAAGAAGCACTGGAGCACAAGCGCACGGAGATTCTGGACAACGTGCAGCAGATGACTGTGGACACTAAGTTTGAAGAGCTGGGCGTTGGCACGGAAACCGATAAAACCCGCGCCTTCCTCAAAATTCAGGAGGGCTGCAACCAATATTGCACCTACTGCATTATTCCCTTTGCCCGCGGTCCGCTGCGCAGCCGCAGTCTGGATAGCATCCGTGAGGAGGTTGGCAAGCTGGTTGCCGCAGGCTACAAGGAGGTTGTGCTCATCGGCATTCACCTTGGCTGCTACGGCAAGGAGCTGGCGAAGGAAGGCAAGCACATTACTTTGTATGACGCAGTAAAGGCAGCGCTGAGCGTTGAAGGCGTGCAGCGTGTGCGCCTTGGCTCGTTGGAATCCGTGGAGGTGGAACCGCGCTTGCTGCAGCTGATGGCAGAGGAACCGCGCCTGCAGCGTCACCTGCATCTGCCGTTGCAAAGTGGCTGCGACAAGATTTTGCGCGCTATGCACCGTCCTTACGATACCAAACGCTTTACGGAGCTGGTGAACGAAATCCGCGCGCAGGTGCCTGATGTGGCAATTACTACGGACGTTATCGTGGGCTTCCCCGGCGAAACCGAGGAGGACTTTGCGACTACTTTGGAATTTGCCAAGAAATGCGGCTTTGCCAAAATGCACATCTTCCCGTATTCCAAGCGCAAGGGAACCCCTGCTGCCGAAATGCCGGAGCAGGTGGACGAGGCAGTGAAGAGCGAGCGTGCGGCGCGTCTGGCGAAGGTGGACGAGGAGCTGCATCGGCGAATGCTGCAGAGCAATGTCGGCAAGGTTGAGGAAGTACTGTTTGAGCAGCCTGTGGATGATGCACATATGGAGGGCTTGTGCGGTCCGTATCTGCGCGTTGTCGTTCCGGGAACGGCGGAGCTTGCCAACACTATTGCCAAGGTAAAAATTACCGGCATCAAAGAGGATTTTTTGCTGGGCGAATTGAATTAATTTGTGAAAAAATTATTTCTTTAGCAGGATAAAAGAAATAAATACAGAATATAACTAGATACGATAAATGAGAGGAGGGACATGAAATGGCTGAGGATTGTATTTTTTGCAAAATCATTAAGGGCGATATCCCTTCTACCAAAGTGTACGAAGATGATAAAATGATTGCTATCAATGACGTTGCTCCGGCTGCTCCGGTTCATGTGCTGCTGATGCCTAAGGACCACACAGCTAACATCACTACTGCGGACCCCGAGTTGGTTGCATACATGCTGGGCAAGGTTAAAATGATCGCTGAAAAGACCGGAATTGCCGAAAAAGGCTTCCGCGTTGTTATCAACACCGGCGATGAAGGCGGTCAGACAGTAAAACATTTACACATTCACGTAATTGGCGGCAAAGCTTTGGGTTGGCCCCCATGCTAAACCTTGACAATGCTTGTCTTTTCTTGTATAATTAATCAGTAAGTGTTTTTAGCTGGCAACAGCTGAAAACTTAATTTGCATATACACTTCCCTAAGTGTGTGGAGGGAGGGAGAACAGATGGCAGAAATTAAAGTTGGCAAGAATGAAACTTTAGACAGCGCACTGCGCAGATTTAAAAGAGCAACCCAAAAGGCAGGCATTCTTTCTGAGGTAAGAAAACGCGAGCACTATGAAAAGCCGAGCGTTGCACGTAAGAAAAAATCCGAAGCAGCCAGAAAACGTAAAACCAGATAATTGGAGGCGGGCTGTATGTCTATAAAAGACCAATTGACTGCTGATATGAAGCAGGCCATGAAGGACAGAGAAGCAGGTAAGCTGCGTTTGTCTGTTATCCGCATGGTGCGTGCTAATATTAAAAACGTTGAAATCAATGACAAAAAGGAACTTACAGATGATGAGGTTCTGGCTGTCTTGATGAAAGAGGTCAAAATGCGTCAGGATTCTGTTGAGGAATTCCAAAAAGCAGGTCGTGACGAATTGGTTGCCCAAGCTAAGGAAGAAATTGCTATACTGAAAAAATATCTTCCGGAAGCTCTCAGCGATGACGAGCTGAAGGCTATCGTGGCAGAAGTTATTGCTGCTGTTGGCGCTATAAGTCCCAAGGATATGGGTAAGGTAATGCCGGCAGTTATGGCAAAAACCAAAGGCCGTGCAGATGGCAAACGTATTAACGTTATGGTTCGTGAATTGCTCAAATAACAACTGATAACCGTGCTAAGAGAAATCTTGGCGCGGTTATTTTACTTTATAGATGAGATTAAACAGAAAAAATTCCGCTATTACGAAAGGTGCTGAATCTGCACCAATTTTCAGAATAACCCCAACTAACAAATTCTTTTGTTTGCTATGAGCCTTCATCAATAATGGTTCGAAGGAAAAGCCGGGAATAAAGCCAAAAGCCCCTGATTTGACAGCTCCCTTTATCCGGATTTTGGTATGTGAGATTATGAAAGATTTTTGCAGTAAACCGCAAAAATCTTTCGTGTGGTGGTTGTAAAGAAGTCCTGAACGAGGTATAATTCTATTGAAGATTTCTGCGGGTGACCGCAAAAATCTTCAATAGGAGGTGCTGTACATGGAAATTAAAAGAGATCGCTATCTGGATAAACTTATCAGCAAGGAGCATAACGGTCTAATTAAAGTTATAACCGGTATGCGCAGGTGTGGCAAGTCTTATCTTATCTTTACGCTTTTTAAGAAGCATCTGCTGTCAGAAGGAGTAGATGAAGATCATATCATTGAGATCGCTTTTGATGCTTTTGAAAACAAGAAGTATCGCGATCCGCATGTGCTGTACCCATATCTGAAAGAGCAGATTAAGGATGATGCTATGTATTATGTACTGCTTGATGAGGTGCAACTGCTTAGCGAATTTGAATCTATCCTCAACAGCCTGATTCGTATGAAAAATGTGGACGTATATGTAACCGGAAGCAATGCCCGTTTCCTTTCTAAGGATGTTATAACTGAGTTCAGAGGCCGTGGCGATGAAGTGCATATGTATCCGCTGAGCTTTGCTGAATTTATGTCAGTCTATCAGGGTACAAAGCAGGACGGATGGAATGAGTATATGCTCTATGGCGGCATTCCTTTGGTGCTTGAGTTTGGTACTCCAGATCAGAAAATTGCGTTTTTGAAATCTCTTTTTGAGGAAACCTATATTTCGGATATCGTTGGCAGGCATAATATTCGTAACAAGGCAGAATTGGAGGAGCTTTTGAATATTCTGTCCTCAGCCATCGGTTCTCTGACCAATCCGGAAAAACTGTCAGCGACATTTCAAACGGTTAAGAAAAAGAAGATCAGCAATTCGACAATCAAGAGGTATATTGATTATCTCTGTGATTCCTTCCTGATTGACAGTGCAATCCGATATGATGTGAAGGGAAAGAAATACATTGATACGCCGGTAAAGTATTATTTTACAGATATGGGACTTCGAAATGCCAGGTTGAATTTCCGTCAAATTGAAGAAACTCACAGCATGGAGAATATCATTTTCAATGAGCTGAAAATGAGGGGCTTCCATGTGGATGTGGGTGTTATCGTGCAGTACGGCACCAATGATAAAGGCAACAGCATCCGCAAGCAGCTAGAAATTGATTTTGTCTGCAATCAGGGTTCCAAGCGCTATTATATCCAGTCTGCTTACGCGATTCCAGATCAGGCCAAAATGGAGCAGGAGCAGAGATCGTTAATGTTGACGGGAGATTTCTTTAAGCGGTTTATTATTACCAAAGACACGCCTGCACCTTATTACAACGAGTCTGGCGTGTTGATTATGAGTGTCTATGACTTTCTGCTGAACGAGAACAGTCTGGACAATTAAGAGAAATGCAAGAACAACAAGGTCTGCCCCAACTGTGGGCGTAAAATGAAGCAACAGTTTACCGGGCTTCGGCATTGTAAATCTGGAATGGGCTGGAAAAGAGATATTAGCTTCTTTGAAAGAACACCGGATATGGTGTTTAGACTTAGGAGCAATGCGCTTGGGAGGCCGTGGATTTGTTGCAGAGTGTGGCGCTGGAGCTTTTGCGGCAGGTGCTGGCGGAAAACTGAGCATAAGCAAAGAAGAGCATGTTATTATAGGAGAAGAGTGATATTATGCGTATTGTGGCTTGTGATGATGATGTAAACGAGCTGGAAGAGCTTAAGCAACAACTGCAGGAAATAGGGGAAAAATATCAGATGCTTTTGGATATACGTACCTTTACTGAAGGGGAGCAGTGCTGTGAATACTTGCTTTTGAATAGCGCTGACATCGTCTTTCTGGATATCTATCTGAAGCCTGGTAATGGCGTGGAGCTTGTGCGCCGCCTGCGCCAGCAAAAGCTTAACTTTAAGCTGGTCTTTCTTACCTCCAGTAATGAATTTGCCATTGAAAGCTATGAGCTGGAGGCAGCGTATTATCTGCTGAAGCCTTTGCAGCCGGAAAAGCTGGAGCAGGCGCTGAAGCGCTGCGGTGCTTTTGACAAGGAAGAGTATATTACTTTTGATACTGCGGTGGAGACGGTAAAGCTAAAGCCTAAGGACATTATCGTTGTAGAGGTGCAGGATAAATACTGCTATATTCACACAGCACAACGCACCTATAAGGTGTACAGCTCCATCAACAAGGTGCGGGAAAAGCTGACACAGGATTATTTTCTGCTGACCTATCGCAGCGTGCTGATTAACATGCATTATGTAGAGGGTGTCTACAGCAATTATTTTTTGCTGGGCAATGGCTTCAAGGCACCCATCAGGGTGCGCGACAGCGCAGCAGTGCGCAACGCCTATATGCAGTGGGCGCTGCTGCAGGATTAAGGATAATTTGTTATAAAAAATAGAACCTCCGTTACGGTTATGAAGGCCGTTGCGGAGGTTCTTTTTAGTTGTTAGTGTGTAGTGATTAGTGGATAGTGGGTAGTTTTTAGTGGAAATGTGCTTTAATTATTGTTTTGTTTGTTACAGTTTTGAATAAAAAATAAGCAAGTAAGGTTGCCAAAATGCGTTTTACGATGAAAATTTGCGCTTTACGATACAAGGCATTGAATTCACTGAATTTTATGAGATAATGACCATGATAAGAGTTGTGCGGAAGGCGCCGGAGGCTGCCAGCAGCGGATGGCGCACGCATGGGTTTGGTTTATACGTTAAGGAGGATGATGATTATGACTAGGAAAAAGAGTAATGTCAAGGCGTTGGCCCTTGCCGTAACGTGTGCGATTCTCGCAGGGGGGGGCATTGGTCTTGAACCGGTGTATGCTGCGGATGTGTTGTACAAAGAAGCTGGTGGCAATGTAACTACTGCTAATAAAAGTAGTGAAACAGATAATACAGTAATTAATGAACTTACTGTTGGTGGTGTAAAGATCGGTAGCGAAGACAGTTTTACTGGAATCTCTATTGGTAGTAATTCTACAAGTAATCATGTTATAATTTCTGACAATGATATTTTGGCATCTGGTGCTGTACATGCTTCAGTTATTTCTTCTGGAGTCGATGCACGTATGGAAGGCGGTAAGCTTGTAGCGAAGAACGGTTTGTATATTGGTGCTACTGATATTGCTAATCCGACGAACGAAAATAGTAAGTTTTATGTTAGCGGTGAAAACGGCAATGTTGTTTCCAGAGGCATCGTATATGCAAAAGGTTTAAATGTAGCTGCTGGCAGGTTCACTGTTGATAGTTCCGATGGTTCTTTTAAAGCTGCTAATGGAAAGTTCAATGTTTCTAATAGCGGCGCAATTACGGCTGACAGTTTGACGTTAAGTACTGATTATAATGTTAAACAGAATATTGAAGCTGCTAAAGATAGAATCACTGCTGTTGAAGGTGACCTTAATACTAATAAAGCTGACCTTATAGCGTTACAAGGTAGAGTCAACGGTCATGATACAGATATAAATACGTTAAAGACGAAGACGGAAGGTATTACTCGCGTAGATGGTAACAGCACAACAGTTGATGGTGTAAATTTCAATGGTGGCGCTGTTAGTGGAGTGACTAGTATCAACAATACTCATGTTGGCGGTGTAATATTAAGTGACGGCACTATTGAAGCTGCTTCTGGGAAGTTTAAGGTATATGATAACGGTGCAATGGACGCTTCTGGTGGAGCGTTTAAAGTTAGCTCTGCTGGTGCAATAAAAGCGCTTGGTATACAAACTCATTCTAATGGCAGTATTACTTTGAATGATAAGCTTTTTCTAAATGCAGAAGATGCTTCTTTGCAGGACAAAGCTGCTGGAAAAGCAGTTTCTGTTGCGGAAATGGCTAACACCCGCGATAATACAAACAAAATCAGCTACAACGATACAGAAGGCACTAAAATTGATAGTGACGTCATTATTAATGCGGGCAAGAAGAATCAGGTTAAAATTACTGAAGGAGAAGGCATTGTTGTCGGCTTGAATTCTAGCGTTATTAATGACGATGGCGTTTTCGCAGGTGGTCATGACTATAATAGCGCAAAAGCTGCTTTGAACGCTAGCGATGGTAGCATTAAAGGCGCTAATGGTGCGTTTGGCGTTGACAAGGATGGCAACGTAACGACAACTGGCGATATCCAAGGTAAGGATATTACTGCAACCGGTGCATTGAAGGGGCAAACCTTAGGCATTGGCGGTACTGGTAATGATCAATTTACTGTTGATGAAAACGGCGCAGTAAAAGCTGCCGGTGGCAAGGTTACCATCGATAAAGATGGCAATGCACAGTTTGGTGATACAGGTTCTAATATTACTAAAATTCAAGGTAATAAAATTACTACTGGCTACATCCAAACAGACAATAATATTGAAAGCAGTATCGGTGGCGTGAAGATGAAAAACGGTCAAATTACTGCTGATAGTATGACCATTAATGGAAATATTGATCTGAATAACCTGAAGGTTAAAGATACACTGACTGTTGGGACTAATACTAAAATTACTGAAGGCACATTGCAGCTTGGCACTGCCGAAGAAAATAAGCTGACTGCTGAGAAGCTTGCTAATATTAATCAGACAATCAAGTCAGGCAAGGTAATTGAGGCTAATTCTGCAACTATTGGCGGAGTAGAAATTAATGGTGGCAATGTAACAGCAACAGGCACTATTAAGGGAAATACTATTACCGATGGCAATGGCTTTACGGCAACTGGCGGTAAAATTACTGCTAATGAAGGACAAATTGGTGGTGTTAAAATTAGCGCAGCCGGTGAGGTAACTGGTGTCAAGAGCATCGAAGCTAGTACCTTTAAGGTTGATGAAGAAAACTACCTGAATAGTAATGGTATTACTGCTAAAGGCGGCAAGATTGGCGGAGCTGTTATTGATGCAACAACTTTAAGTGTTGGCAGTACGAAATTAGATAAAGCTGATGGCATTACCACTAATAAATTAAAGATTGACGGTATGACCTTAACTGATACAAAATTAGACACCGGCACTGCTACCTTTGAGGTTAATGGTGTTACCTTTAACCAAGGTCAAGTAACTGCTAAGGCTGCCCAAGGCTTTGTTGCAGGCACCTCTTCCTTTAAAGAGGGTTCCTTGATTGTCGATGCAAATAACAAATTAGAAGCAACCAATGGCTTAACCACTGAAAAAGCAACTGTTAAAGGTAATTTGGATGTTACCGGCCAGGCAACCTTTGGTACTGTCGACAATCAAACTACTATTAATGGCAAAACCGTTACTACTGATACTTTGAAAGCTAACAGGCTTATCTTAGGTACTTCTGGTGATGCTACTGTTGAAGTTGATAAAGATGGTTCCCTGATAGCAGCTAAAGGAAAGTTTAAAGTTGATAAGGACGGTAAAACTACCTTTACTAAGGATGCTGATAATTTAAGCTCTATTAATGGTGGTAACATTTGGGCGAAGGCAACGGATATTGCTGACAATACAAGCTCTGAATTGACTCACGATTATAAAGGCTTGCATATTAAAGGTAATAAGTCCGGTCAAAAATCTGCTTTTGATTTCGATACTGCTTCCGGCATTGGCACCTTCACTGGTCAGGATAATTCGACTACTAAAATTAATGGTAGTGCAATTCGTTCGGAAAAGATCGATGGAACTGCTGGCAAGCTTGATGGTGAAAACCTGACTCTTTACAAAGATCCTAACAACCAGACTACAATGTCTGCCGGGAAAGCAACCTTCACTGGTGATGCTGGCGAAAAGGGTGGCAAGGTCACCACTATCAATGGTGGTACGATTAGTACTGATACGCTGAATGTTGAACGTATTAACCTCGGCGAAGATATTCTGGATAGCAATGGTAATCCGCATGGTAGCAATCTGTCCATGGATAAGCAAGGTAACTTCTCCGCAGCAGGTGGTAACTTCAAGGTTACTGGCGGTTCTGGTGCAGACAAAGGTGCTTTCACTAATACCGTTGGCAACACTACTTTGCAGACTGATAATGCTGGCGCAAGCATGAAGTTTGATAACACTGCTGCAGAAGGTGGCGTTACATCCGAGGTTGCTGTTGGAAAGAATAAAGCAACTGTTGCTGCTGGCGACAAAGCTTCCTTCGTAGCTAATACTGATAACGGTGGCTCTGCTACTATTACTGGCGGTACGCAGACTGTTACTACTACTGGTAAGGGTACTGTATTCGAGAACTCTGCTCATAAGACTCCGTTCGTAGAAAATGGTGCAACCACAACCATCATCAACGGTAACGAAATTACCACCGGCAAGATTACCACTGACCAATTAGTAATCACCGGTCAGGGCAATGCTCATGGCAATGGTTCCATCGCTTTCGGTGGCAATGGCACAATTAAGAGCGATATCAATGATGGAACTACTAATGGCAAAAACACCAGCTTTGAAACTACGCTGGATGGCGTAAATACCAAGGTAACTAATGGCACGACTACTACGGAAAACAAGGTTACCGCTGAAGGCAACAGCAACACTGTTAAGCAAGACGATACGCATAAATCCGAATTCAACCAAGGCTTAACTAGCATCGGCGGCGTGGTAACGAATGGCGAAATTAAGGTAGCGCAAAAATTAGACGGTGCAACTGGCCTGCTTACCAACGAAGTTACTGATGCCAACGGAAGCAGCAAGCTGGAGCAAAGCGGCACTGGCCTGACCTATACGGACAGCGCTAATGCAGGCAACGCAACACGCATCGACAGCAGCGATGTTTCCATCGGTTCCAAAACGGATCCTGATAAGCGCATCAACCTGTCCGACCTTGGCCAGATTGACGAGCTTGACAAAGAACTCACTGGTCGCGACGAGTACAAGAACAACCCGACCGCAGTCGGCGGCATCAACGCCGAAGCAGCAATTCGCCGCGAAGAGGTAGCGCGTCTTGACGGCCGCATCAACGACGTCAACGACCGTGTAAATAAGGTTGGCGCTATGGCAGCAGCTATCGCTTCCCTGAAGAGCATTGGCTACGATCCGCAGGCTCCGAGTGAATTCAGCATCGGCCTCGGCCAATACAAGGGCGAAACTGGCGTGGCAATGGGCTTCTTCCATTACCCGAACAAGAACTTCATGATCAACGTAAGCCTGTCTACTGCCGGCGGCGAAACCATGGGCGGTATCGGTGCAACCTGGCGCTTCGGCCACAAATCTCCGCAAAAGCTTTTAGAAGAGCAACGCGAAGCTCAGGCTAAGAAAGAGCTGGCAGCAGCCGAAAAATATCAGGCAGCAGCTAAGCTTGCCAAAGAGGCGCAGGAGCGTGCTGAATATGCAGCCAAACTGGCGCGTCAGGCACAGGTGAGCGCAGATAATGCTAAGGCAGCAGCTGATGCAACCCAGGCTAAGCATTTTGGCTGATAAGCAGGCAGCAGGTGCAGTCATAGCAGGATAACAACTGGTTTTTCCTATAAATCATCATACTCCGCCAAGCAATGCCCCCCAACCGCTTGCTTGGCAGTTCATGAGGCTGCAATCATCATACTGACCTTATGAACAAAAAAGGCTGGAGTTTGAGCGTTTGCTCAAATTCCAGCCTTAAAACTTGCTAAGCTGTGATTAGTGTGGTATATTAGATATAGAAAAGACAACCGCCCACAGAGGTGGGTTGCCGAGTTTAGTTAAGAAAAATCCGCTCCGAGCTCGCCAAAGTCAAGGGGCGGTTTTTCTATTGTTGCGCATAAATTCAAAACTTGCAAAGCTATGAATTATGTGGTATATTAGATATAGAAAAGACAACCGCCCACAGAGGTGGGTTGCCGATAGGGTTAAGAAAAATCCGCTCCGTACTCGCCAAAGTCTTGGGGCGGTTTTTCTATGTTCGTAACTTTTTTACTATTTGTTCTTAAAAATGAACGTAAGTAATGCTACGATAAAAATTCCAAAGGACATTAAATCCTGAAAGCTGAAATATACCATAGACATCACCTCCATTCGTATAGAATGAAGGCAACACCACCCCGTGAACCGGTTGTCAAAAACATTTTATCATAAAATTTCAACTAAAGCAATAAAATGTTTGCTTATAAAGAGCTTCATTAAAAAATTAAGACCTTGGCGTCAGTAAAAACTGACATCAAGGTCTTTTTGTTACGCTTTGCGTCTGAGCATATCGGCAATGCGCTTTTGGTTTTCCATCGCTGTCAACGCTCTTTCGTACAGCAGCATCTGCAGCTTGCTTTTGACAGGCTGCAAATTGGGCGAGCCTTCGATAGTGTAAACAACATTATCGTCCTTATCGGTGTACAGGCTTTTGAGCAGCGCATACTGCGTGCCATCGTTATTATACAAATAAATCTGCGTCATGCTGATTGCTGTTTTCAGCTCCGGCTTGGTGGCCTGCAGCTTAGGTAGCATTTCCTTATTGTAGCGCAGCTCGGCTGAAAGCAGCAAAAAAAGCTTGTCGCCCTGGCGCAATGCCTGCAAATTATCCTTATCAAGATATAAATCGCCAGCGCTGGTGCTGGTTATTTTTTCCATGTTAGCGTTTTTATCAGTGCCTGCGCCAGCGAAGGCTGTGCAAGTGCAGGCAAGCGCAAAAATCAGCGTCAGTAAAATAAGTATTTTTTTCATCATTAAGTCCCGCCTTTATTTATAGTAGAAGAAGCTTTTCCTTTATCATACAATTTTTGGCGCAATAAGTAAAGCAGCAAATGCTCTTGCTTTGCACGTCTTCAGGATACTGCTTTTTGAATAAATGCACCAGAAAAATTCTTTTGTTAAAGTATTACAGGCAGCTTTGCTTTTTGCAGCATAAACTTTAAATTTACTTCATGCTTTTCCTCTGTTATACTATAAATGTACAAGCGTTGAGGAGGTGCAGTCATGCCATTGGAATATTATTTTATGCTGGCGGGCCTTGTCCTGCTGCTGATAGAATTTGTTGTGCCGGGCTTCGGAATTTTCGGTGTCAGCGGCATGGTGTGCCTGACAGTCGGCGGCTTTTACGTTTTGGGCGGCAATGCCTGGGCGGCGCTGGTGCTGTTGGCAGTGTATCTGTTTTTGGTGCTGGTATTTACGCTGCTGTGCGTGTATCTGCCCAAGGAAAGCAAGTATAATCCCTTTGTGCTGTGGACACGCCAAAAAAACAGCGAGGGCTACACCGGCGGCAAAAACTGGAGCATGCTGGTGGGCAAAAGAGGCACAGCCTTGACTACGCTGCGTCCTGCAGGTACGATTCTGGTGGACGGCAAACGTCTTGATGTGAGCAGTCAGGGAGATTATATCGAAAAGTCTGCTCCCGTGATTATTGTGCGGGTGGAAGGCAGCAAAATTTTTGTAGAACAAACGAAGGAGTGACGTTATGGATTTATTATTCAGTATGATTTTCGGCAGTGGCTTTGCAGTAATCATTGCTATTGCCGGTATTGCTATTTTTCTTAACTTTGTGCCGTTGGGCCTGTGGATTTCGGCAATCGCAGCCGGTGTTAACGTAGGCATCTTCAACCTCATCGGTATGCGTCTGCGCCGTGTGCCCGCGTCACAGATTGTGCTGCCGCTGATTAAGGCGAACAAGGCAGGCCTTGATGTTAATGTTAACCAGCTGGAGGCGCATTATCTGGCAGGCGGTAACGTGGACCGCGTTATTGATGCTTTGATTGCTGCCCACAGAGCGCAGATTGAGCTGAGCTTTGAGCGTGGCTGTGCCATTGATCTTGCGGGACGCAACGTGCTGGAGGCTGTGCAGATGAGCGTTAACCCCGAGGTTATTGAAACTCCGGTAGTAAGCGCTGTTGCTAAGGACGGCATTGAGCTGAAGGTAAAGGCACGTGTAACCGTGCGCGCCAATATTGACCGCCTTGTAGGCGGTGCCGGCGAAGCAACGATTATCGCGCGTGTCGGCGAAGGCATTGTAACAAACGTAGGCTCCAGCGCCGACCACAGCAAGGTACTGGAAAACCCCGACTATATTTCCAAAACAGTTTTGGATAAAGGCCTTGATGCAGGCACTGCTTTTGAAATTCTTTCCATTGATATTGCGGACGTAGATGTAGGCCGTAACATCGGCGCTGCGCTGATGACCGACCAGGCGGAGGCAGATAAGCGCATTGCTCAGGCGCGCGCTGAGGAACGCCGTGCGATGGCTGTTGCCAAGGAGCAGGAAATGAAGGCCTATACACAGGAAATGCAGGCGAAGGTTGTGGAAGCACAGGCTAAGGTGCCGACAGCTATGGCAGAGGCACTGGCCAACGGCCGCTTGGGTGTAATGGATTATTACCGCCTGAACAATATTCAGGCAGATACGCAGATGCGCCGCACGATTGCCGAGGTAAGCCCGGAGGGCGAGGAAAAGCCTGAGGGCAGTAAATAAGCGAGGTGCAGCTTATGGGCGGTTTATTTGACAGTGATTTAATCCCCCTGCTTTTTGTCCTCGTAATGCTGGCCAACGTATTTTTGGACAGGCGCAACCGCCGCCGCAGACAGCGGGAGCTGCCGCAAGAGCAGCCGCAGGAAACGGCGGAGCCGACGCAGGCAGAGCAGCAAACGCAGGCTAAGCCTAAGGACCTTGCCGCCGAATTTGAACGCCGTCTGAAAAAGACGACGGAGGAGGCACGCAAGCGTCAAAGCAGCCAAGGCGTAGTGCATGACGGAACGCGTGTGCGCCGTGATGATGGCAGCAGAGTTCACCGTGACGGCGAAGCAATGCATGACTACACTGGCAGGATTCACCGCGAAAACGAAGACCTAGTGCATGACAGGGGCAAGGTTTATTACGATCCCCGCGGTGATTATAGCTATGATGAAGCGAAGATGAACGCTGCTGCGGCAGCGTTTAATGCGCGCTACGCGCAGGCGCAGCCTGCAGCGAAAAAGCGCGTCAAGCTGAAGCATGCGGCGCTGGTCAACGGCATTATCATGGCAGAGGTATTAGGAAAACCGCGCGCTCTTACCCCTACGAGGAGCGCTGATTTAAAGATTCTCGCAAACAGTAAGGAGATGTTGGAGAATGCTGGAAAAGCTGGATTTGAGTAAAAAAGTGTCCAAGGAAGAATACAACAGGCAGATGGAAGTGCTGGGTGAACGTCTGGGAAAGGCGCAGCGCATGGCCCGCGACGCCAAAAGACCGATTATCATCGTGTTTGAGGGCTGGCGTGGTGCGCGCCGCAGTGCGCTGATTAACGAAATGATGCAGCAGATGGATGCCCGCGGCTTTAATGTTTATTCCAGCGTGCGTTTGCGCGGTGTTCTGCAGGAGCAGCCATTTTTCACTGCCTTCTGGAAGCGTTTGCCGGCGTTGGGACATATTGCCGTTTATCACCGCAGCTGGTATTATCTGAAAAACGCCAACGAGCTGGCGGATAAAGAGGATAACACCAAGTATCCTGCTGTTTCCTTTGAGCATATCAACAACTTTGAAAAAATGCTTACGGATGATAATTATCTCGTGCTTAAATTTTTCCTGCATCTGTCACCGGAGCAGCAAAAGAAAAATATTGCCAAGAATGCCAAAACACTGGGCAAGGCGTGGCGTGATCTGAATCCGGCTCTTGATGAAAGCGAAGATTACGATAAATTTTTGCCGCATTACGAAAAAATGCTGGAGGCCACCGATACGGTAAACGCTCCCTGGCACCTGATTGCCGACGATGATCCGCGCAGCGCGCGTCTGGAGGTTTTCACTAAGATTGCCGATGCTATCGAAAAAGCCGTGCAGATGCCTGCAGAGCCTGCTGCCGACAAGCGCACCGCGGCAACCTACGATGTGCTGAGCAAGATTGATGCCAACAAGGAGCTTACCAAGGAAGAATATAAGGAAAAGCTCGATAAGTACCAGAAAAAGCTGACACAGCTGCAGATTGAAATGTTCAAGGCGCAGATTCCGGTAGTTATCGGCTTTGAGGGCTGGGACGCTGCCGGCAAGGGCGGTGCTATCCGTAGACTGACGGCGGCATTGGACCCGTTGGGTTTTCATGTGCACCCTATTGCGGCGCCGAACGTGGTTGAAAAGCAGTTCCATTATCAGTGGCGCTTCTGGACCAGACTGCCGCAGCCTGGCACCATAGCAATTTTTGACCGCACCTGGTACGGCCGTGTTATGGTGGAGCGTATCGAAGGCTTTGCTAAGCCGCAGGAATGGCAGCGCGCCTACGATGAAATTAAGGACATGGAGGCGCAGTGGAGCGAGCATGGTATCGCCATTGCCAAGTTCTGGCTGCAGATTGACAAGGATGAGCAGCTGCGACGCTTCAACGACCGTCAGGGTGACCCCAACAAGCAATGGAAGATTACGGACGAGGACTGGCGTAACCGTGATAAATGGGATGCCTACGAAGCGGCAGTCAACGAAATGCTGGTGCGCACCGATACCTCGTATGCACCGTGGACTGTGGTCGAGGGCAACAATAAATATTATGCCCGCTTAAAGGTTTTGAAAACAGTTATCGATTTGTTTGAACGTAAGCTGGCAGAAAAAAATCAGTAAAATACAAGAGGATATCAGCGTAATTTTGCGCTGATATTTTCTTAATACATTATAGATACTCGGAGAGGAAATGCTTTGTCCTGGATAATCAAAAACTACATTAAAGAAACAAGAGAAAATGAAACCGGCGCGCAGGTGTATCCGCCGGGCTTACGCCATCCGGTAGCCTTTATTTACCCCAATGTCTACCATCTGGGCATGTCGAACCTGGGAATGCACATTCTGTATCAGATGATTAACGAGCGCGGCGACAGTGCCTGCGAGCGCTTCTTTTTGCCGGATAAACGCCTGCAGCAGGAGCATATCAAAAGCAAAACACCGTTGCTGAGCTTGGAAAACCAGCGTCCGCTGGCAGACTTTGACGTTATCTTCGTCATGCTGTCCTTTGAAATGGATTATGATAATCTGCTGACGGTGCTGGATTTGGGCAATATCCGCCTGCGGGCGGCGGAGCGCAATCAGCGCGAACCGCTGGTGATTATCGGCGGTCCCTGTGCTACCTTTAATCCCGAGCCTTTAGCTGCTGTGGCTGATGCCTTTGTTATCGGCGAGGGCGAGGAAACAGTGCAGCACGTTCTTGATACCATCTACCGCGAGGAAAGCAAGCAAGAGCGTTTGGCGGCGCTGGCGCAGGTGCCGGGCGTTTATGTTCCCAGCCTGTATACGGCGCAATACAATGATGAGGGCGAGTTTACCGCCCTGCTGCCGCAGGAAGGTGCGCCTGTGAAGGTAGCGCGCCAGTGGGCGCGTGATATCGACGCGTATCCGCACACCTCTGCTATCGTGACGAGCGGAACGGAATTTGAGGATATGTTTATCGTCGAGGTGGCGCGCGGCTGCGGCCGTCACTGCCGCTTCTGCATGGCAGGCTATTGCTTCCGCAAGCCGCGTCCGCGTAAGCTGGAAAATATTTTGGCGGATATTGCCAAGCGCCCCGAGCGCACGAAAAAGGTGGGCCTGATGGGCGCTGCCGTTTCCGACCATCCGCAGATGGCGGAGCTGACGGAATACTTAGTAGAGCACAAGATACCGTTTTCCGTTGCCAGCATGCGCGCCGATATGCTCACGGAGCAGATTGCGCATGCACTGGCGCAGAGCGGACAGCGCACGATGACCGTAGCACCGGAGGCAGGCAGCGAGCGTATGCGCGCTGCGATTAACAAGGGCATTACGGAGGAGCACGTTTATAATTCTATCGAGCTGGCTGCTGCTGCCGGTATGCGCAACATCAAGCTGTATTATATGATCGGCCTGCCGGGAGAAGAGGACGAGGATATCGTCGAAACGGTGGAGATGATTAAACGCGTGCGTGCCAAGATGGATGCTGTGGGCAACAAGGGCGAGCTGGTTATTTCGGTCAACGGCTTTGTGCCCAAGCCCTTTACGCCGTACCAGTGGGCGCCGCTTTGTAATGTGCGCACGCTGAAGAAGCGCTTTAAAATTTTGGGCGACGGTCTGAAGAAGGAAAAGCGCATTAAGCTGATAACCGAATCGCTGAAGGAAACTGTGGTGCAGTCCGTGCTGGCGCGCGGCAGCAGACGTATCGGCGAAGCGCTGCTGAAGGCACATGTGGAAGGCCGCAGCCTGAAGCAGGTGCTGAAGGAAGAAGGTCTGGATGCCGAGGAGCTGGCGGAGCGCGAGCTGCAGGTCGGCCAGCCGCTGCCGTGGCAGCATCTGGACATGGGCGTGACGCAGGAGTATCTTGCGGCCGAGCTGCAGCACAGCGAAAGCGGCAAATTTACCCCGATGTGCTTTGACGGCTGCCGTCGCTGCGGTGTCTGCCGGGAGTAAGGCTTAGGCAGTGAAATGACTGCTGCTAACAAAAAAATTAAGCATCCCTACACTTTTTGCAGTAAAAGTGTGGGGATGCTTTTGTTATTTTACGCTATAATGATGCTGAGGAACACAGCTTTTGCTGCTTCGGAAGCGGTAACAACCCTTCCGTCTGCTCGCCGGTACTCGCAGCCACCTCCCCTTACAGGGGAGATATAAAGGAATTACAAAACTTTAAGGTTGATAATTCTCTGAATATGTTCTGCGGGTAACCGAAAGACAGATACTTATTGTAAAAAATAAGCAGCCTGTGTCTGAAATTTGTTGATTGAGGGATTTTGTACCGCAATCAAGGGAGGGATATACATATGAAAAAGAATTTGTTTTTGGGCATGACCTTGGGGATGGCGCTCTTGGCCAACACCGCTTTTGCTCATCTCAGCGGCGGTTATCTTTCGGATATTATTGATGAACATCCGCGCTGGCCGTTGGCAACTCAATGCATTGCTACGGATGTTAACTTAAGAACAGAGCCTAACACAAACTGTGAGGTAGTAACCATGCTGCAAAACGGCGATAAATTTTATGCAAGAAAGGTAGTGTTTATACCTAACATACCTAACAGTAAATATGTGTGGGTGTACGGAACTACCGAAAAAGGCTACAGAGGCTACATGTATAACCAATTTATAGGTGCGTTGCCTGATGGCCAATATGCTCATTCAGATGAAGGACGCTTTCAGGCTGCGGTAGAGGTAAACTGGATTAACGATCCCGCCGGCTATGCAGCAGGCTCCGGCTACAGCATGGGCAGAGTAGAACATGCCGACGATATGAATATTGCTTATGACCTTAATAAGGTGCAGGTAGGTCCGCGAGTGTTCTACACGAGAGCCTTTGACGGAAAAACCTATCAGGTAGTGATTAACAAGGCTCCCGGCGAGATGGCAGGCTACGAAGTCGGACAGCATTTTGATCAGAAAGAGCGGAATAATTTTTACGATATGATGCGGAGAATCGGCTGGCACGAGTCTGCTGTTGATGCTGAAGAGCCGATAAACAGTATCGTGTGGGAAAAATCTGTGCTTGATGCGGATGGCTTTGACAGACCTGCCAAGCAGCTGATTATCACGCTGAATGATAATGACGTGATTGAGAGCTTTACTTACATCAATTATGATCTTGATTAGCCTGCCTGCAAAAAAATTATCCCTGAAATGCAAAAAACCTGCTCTTTTCAGAGCAGGTCAGCTTGTAAGAATTAAGCCATAGCGTTGATTCTCTTTGCAAGTCTGGATTTTTTGCGAGCTGCAGCATTCTTATGGATAATGCCTTTGCGAGCTGCTTTATCGAGCAAACCGGTAGCAGTAGCCATAGTAGCTTGAGCGTCTTCTTTAGCGCCGGTTTTAGCTAGAGCCTCTACTTTGCGGGAAGCATTGCGGAGAGCTGCTTTAATCGGAGCGTTTTTAGCACGACGTTCTGCGTCGGTCTTTACACTGCGGATGGAAGATTTAATGTTCGGCAACGAATTTCACCTCCTGAATTTTCTTGTACTGCATTATTCTACCACGAATGCGAGCATTATGCAAGAGAAAATCACAAATATGCCTGCCTGTTCCTGTAAAAAATATTTTGCGGACGCTTGACCTGGAGCTGACTCCAAATGCTAAAATATAAGCAGAAAGCAGGAAACAATCCTGGCAGGAGGTAAGCGGGATGAAAATAAACGAAGTAAGCAAAATGTATGACATTACAGCGGACACTCTGCGTTATTATGAGCGCATCGGCTTGATTCCGGCAGTCAACCGCAATGAAAGCGGTATTCGCAACTACACTGAAACGGACTGCAACTGGGTAAACTTTGCGAAATGCATGCGCGCAGCAGGCCTTTCGGTTGAAAGCCTGATTGAATATGTGGCATTGTTTCAGCAGGGCGATAAAACGCGGGCGGCACGCAAGGAAATTTTAATCGAGGAGCGCGCCAAGCTGCTGGAGCGCATGGCACAGATGCAGGAAACGCTTGATAAGCTGAATTATAAAATCGATAATTATTACAAGTGCGTTGAGTTTGAGGACACTAAACTGAAATAAAACGCAGCATGAAGAGAGATGGCGCCGAGCTGTCTCTCTTTTTAGTTTACAGGCTTTGCCGTATAATGGTATAATAATTAGTACTAATAAAACAGGCTCAAGCCAATATTGGCCTGAAATAATACATTTTAATGAAGGAGCAGGAAGAGTAATTTATGATTGAACAAAATCACATTCGCAACTTTTCTATTATCGCCCATATAGATCATGGCAAGTCTACCCTGGCGGACAGATTGATTGAATATACAGGAACGCTGAGCAAGCGTGAGATGGAGGAGCAGATTCTCGATTCCATGGATTTGGAGCGTGAACGCGGCATCACCATCAAGGCGCAGGCTGTGCGCAGCATTTACAAGGCGCGCAACGGCGAGGAGTATATGCTGAACTTTATCGATACCCCGGGCCACGTAGACTTTACCTACGAGGTTTCGCGTGCATTGGCAGCGTGTGAGGGTGCACTGCTGGTTATCGACGCTACTCAGGGCATTGAAGCGCAGACTTTGGCCAACGTGTATCTGGCGCTGGATAACGATCTGGAGATTATCCCGGTTATCAACAAAATTGATTTGCCGAGTGCCGACCCTGAGCATGTTAAAAGGGAAATCGAGGACGTTATCGGTATTGATGCTTCCGACGCAGTTCTGTGCAGTGCCAAGACAGGCATTGGCATCGAGGACGTGCTGGAAGCAATCGTAGCGCGCGTACCGGCGCCGCAGGGCGATGCGGAAGCGCCGCTGAAGGCCTTGGTATTTGACTCCAAATTTGACGCTTACAAGGGCGTAGTTTTATATATACGCATTATGCAGGGCCGTCTGCGCAAGGGCATGAAGATTCGCATGATGGCAACCGGTGCGGAATTTGATGTTACCGAGGTCGGTTACTTCAAACCGGGCATTGTCAATGTTGATGAGCTGGAGGAGGGCCAGGTAGGGTTCTTTGCTGCCAGCATCAAAAACGTTAAGGATGCACGCGTAGGCGATACCGTAACAGATGCCGATAATCCTGCCGAAAAAGCGTTGCCCGGTTACCGCAAGGCTACACCGATGGTATACTGCGGTCTGTATCCGGTAGAGAATTCCGATTACGATAACCTGCGTGATGCTTTGGAAAAGCTGCAGCTGAACGATGCTTCTCTGGTATTTGAGCCGGAGACATCTACCGCGCTGGGCTTTGGCTTCCGCTGCGGCTTCTTGGGCCTGCTGCATATGGACGTTATCAAGGAGCGCCTGGAGCGCGAATATAATCTGAGCCTGATTACTACCGCACCGAACGTTATTTATGAGGTGTTCCGTACAAACGGCGACGTTGAAATGGTAGATAACCCGTCCCTCTTCCCGGACCCGACTGTTATCGACCATGTTGAGGAGCCTTTCGTTAATGCAACCATCATTGTGCCGAAGGATTATGTAGGCGCTGTTATGGAGCTGAGCCAGGAAAAACGCGGTGAATACGATAACATGACTTATCTTGATGATACCCGTGTTATGATTCACTACGCATTGCCGCTGAGCGAGATTATCTTTGACTATTTTGACCGTCTGAAATCCGCTACCCGCGGTTATGCTTCTTTGGATTACGAGCTGTCCGGCTACCGTTATTCCGATCTGGTGAAGGTAGATATCCTGCTGAACGGCGAGCCTGTCGATGCCCTTTCTGCGATTGTGCATATGGAATTTGCTACTGTTCGCGGACGTCAGCTGGTTGAAAAGCTGCGCAGCCTGATTCCGCGTCAGATGTTTGAAATTCCGGTACAGGCAGCAATCGGCAACAAGGTTATTGCCCGCGAAAACGTCCGCGCTATGCGTAAGGACGTACTGGCGAAGTGTTACGGCGGCGATATCAGCCGTAAGCGTAAGCTGCTGGAAAAACAGAAGGAAGGTAAAAAGCGCATGAAGCAGGTTGGCAGTGTAGAGCTGCCGCAGGAGGCATTCATGGCGATTCTGAAAATGGACTAAGGCTTAGCGCTTAGTCGATAGTGTCTGATAGATAGGAGCAATGCAATTATGATGATACAACTGCAAGGCTTGCTTTCGACAATCACATTTTTGGATGTTATAGATATTGTCGTCGTTGCCTATTTTCTTTACCGTTTGTTCCTGATGCTGAAAAACACTCGTGCCGCAACACTGGGCAAGGGTCTCATGGTGCTGATAGGCTTCACGCTTATCTGCCGTTGGCTGAATCTGCATGTTATCAGCTGGCTGCTGGAAAAGAGCATGACGGTGATTATGGTCGCCCTGCCTGTTGTCTTTCAGCCGGAGCTGCGCCGTGCTTTGGAGCAAATCGGCCGCGGCAAGCTGTTTCATAAGGGCAGCGAGCTGGACGAGCAGGAGCTGGAGGAAATGCTGGATTCCGTTGCTCATGCCACTAAGGTGATGAGCAAAAACAAGGTAGGTGCGCTGATGGTCTTTGAGCGTGCTACCGGTCTGGCAGAGCGTATCGAAACCGGTGTGCCAATTGACGGTCTGGTGAGCTCTGGCTTGCTGCAGAACATTTTTGTTAAGGATACACCGCTGCATGACGGCGCTGTTATTATCCGCGGCAACCGCGTTGTTGCTGCCTGCTGCCTGCTGCCGCTTACGGAAAACCGTAATTTGAGCCAGGAGCTTGGTACCCGCCATCGTGCAGCTATCGGTATGTCCGAGCAGTCCGATGCGATGATTCTTGTTGTCAGCGAGGAAACCGGTACGATTTCCATCGCCCGCAACGGCGAGCTGATGCGTTACCTGACGGTGGATGATGTGAAGGAAATTTTGCGCACGGCAATTTTCCGTCCGCATGCGGCAGTTAAGAATTCTTTGGTTGATAAAATCAAGAGCTTGTGGGGCGGTGAGAAAAAATGAGATTTTTGCAAAGGCTGGCGCGTAAGGAAAATCTGTTGGCACGAATTATCTGCCTGCTCATGGCCTGTGGCCTGTGGGTATATGTAATGACCGACCAGAACCCGATAATCGAGCGTAATATCGAGGTGCGCCTGCAGCAGAGAAATCTGCCGCAAAATATGATGGTCTTTAATGCTCCCGATAAAATTCTGGTAAAGGTGCGCGGTTCGCGTGCCAAACTCAGTTCCGATAATCTGAGTGCCGAAATCAATGCTTCTATCAATTTAAAAAATATAACCGAAGGTCAGCAGAGCCTGCCGATTACGGTAACCTACTCCGGCGGCGAGATTGTATCTGTAACGCCTAAGGAGGTTTCCGTATATGTGGATACAGTAAGCGAGAAAAAGGTTCCCGTTACTACGCGTATCGTGGGAGCTGTGAACGGTGATATGACCATCGGCAGCAGTATAATTACTCCGGCGGAGGTTACTTTGCGCGGTGCAACACATCGTATTGACAAGGTAAACCGTGTGGTTGCTCCGATAGATATTAGCAACCATAGAGGCAGCTTCCAGACGGAAAGCGAGCTGGTTGCCGTGAGTGACGACGGTTACGATATTCCTAATATGAGAATTATCCCTGAGCGCGTTATGGTGCAGGCCAATATGGTAAGCCAGATGCATTCGCTTGATATTCCGGTTAAGCTGGTTATGAGCGGTGATTTGCCTGCCGGTATTGTTGTTACCAAAACAGAGATTGTGCCGACAAGCGTTCGCGTTACCGCACCGCCTTCCGTGTTGAAGGAGCTGAAGGATGTTAAGACCAAGCCGGTGGATGTAAGCAAGCTTAATGGCAGTACTGTTGTTGCTGCCGAGTTGGATTTGCCGGAAAAGGTAATTCCTGAAAGACGTACGGTGCAGATTAAAATATCGGTAGAAAGGCAGAATTAATTTTAGATGAAGCTGAAAATAAATAATGTGCGTATCAGCCTGCGACAGGAGCAGACGCTGGAGCAGGCAGTGTGCCGCAAATGCGGTATTCCGCGCGATGCTTTGAGCGGTGTGCGGATAGTGCGCAAGGCAGTGGATGCGCGCAAGAAAAATGATATCTGCCTCAACTACCATGTGCTGGCAGAGGTTGAAACAGGCGGCAGACAAGCGAAGCGCCTGCTAGCGGACCGCGACATCACGCAATATCAGGAGCAGCAGCAGCCGACGCTGGAGCTGGGAACACTGCCGCTGAGCGCACCGCCGGTGGTTATCGGTGCCGGTCCTGCAGGCCTTTTGGCAGCACTGCAGCTGGCAGAGCATGGCTATAAGCCGCTGCTTTTGGAGCGCGGCAAGCCGGTAGCGCAGCGTGTGCAGGATGTACAGCGCTTTTGGCAGACGGGAGAATTTAACCCCGCGTCCAACGTACAGTTTGGCGAGGGCGGTGCAGGCACCTTCTCGGACGGCAAGCTGACTACGCGCGTCAATGATCCTATGATGGCCGCAATCCTGCAGCTTTTTGTGGATGCAGGCGCACCGGAAAATATTTTGTATGAGCATAAGCCGCACGTAGG
>ERZ860508.520-NODE-520-length-30086-cov-4.748427_pt1 | contig 30086 bp, 19 predicted proteins | sample MGYA00509976_ERZ860508 | MGnify/ENA primary metagenome ERZ860508 (study PRJEB30046, sample SAMN00715242) | human gut metagenome | study: EMG produced TPA metagenomics assembly of the A metagenome-wide association study of gut microbiota in type 2...
TCCTCGCTTATGTCATATTATAGTGGTTGTCTGTATCCGGGTCAGAACCCCTTCTGTATGTTTATAAGGAATAACAATATCAGCGCAAAGTTAAATTAAAAAAATTTTCTGTATTAATGTCTGTAGCTCGTCTTCTGTCAGTTCGCGGAATTCGCCGGGAGCGAGGGCTTCGTCCAACGTTAGACTTCCCATGGACAGGCGTTTTAAGTAGATGACCTTCATGCCTAGAGCTTCGAAGGAGCGTTTGACCTGGTGGTAGCGTCCTTCAGTGATCGTCAGGAGAATCTCCGAAGTCTGTGTGCCTAGGTCGGTATTTTTTATGACTAAAGTACCCGGTTTGGTTGGCTTGTCATCGCCAATGTCCAACCCTTCTTTAAATGCTTTTATGTGTTCTTCTGTTGCCAGACCATCGATGCGAGCAAAATATGTTTTTGCTACATGTTTGGACGGCGACAGGAGATTGTGGGATAGTTCTCCGTCATCGGTGATAAGCAGCAGGCCTTCTGTGTCGATATCCAGACGACCGACAGGAAAAAGATTCTTTACAGGAACGGAAGCTTTTAACAGATCCAGAACTGTTATATGTAGATTATCGTTTGTTGCGCTGACACAGCCCGAGGGCTTGTTCAGCATATAATAATGGTGCTTTTGGTATCCAATCACCTTTCCGTTATAAGAAATCTGATCTGCATTTTCATCAATCTTCTGTTCGGGAGATTTGCAGACGATTCCATTTACTGAGATCATTCCTTTTTTTATATATTGTTTTACCTGGGATCTGGAGCCGATGTCCTGATTTGCCAGAAATTTATCAATTCGCATAGTATATACCTGCCTTTGGTGTTGGAATTATTCGAAAAAACACTTGTATCCAAGAGATTTTTCATTATTATAGCATGGATTTTTTTGATGTTGGAGAATAAATTCAGTTAATTTCAGAAAACAGGTGGTATTGTATGAAAATGTTATAATAAACTGGCATTTGTGACGAAAATGTTAAATGTTAGATTGTAAAATAAAATTACAGCAGATTATATAAAATAAACAAAAAAGTCCAGCGTTTATTTACGGAAAATTAATACATTTTACCATAAAAACTTTGGTTGAAAGATATATGCGTATTGACAGAAACTTTGAATTAGAGTATTATTTTTAACAGAAATGTAACATTTTGTCATGGATTTTAATAAATAGGTACGAAAAGATGAGAATTAGAAGAAATAATCGTTTTTCCCATGTGGGAAGAGGTTTGTTTAGTTATAGATACATAAAACGTAATCTGCTTGTGGCAGCAGCTACGATTGTTACAGCAGCGGGAATTGGATTTGTTGTAAAGTATGGAGAGGCGTTGGATCACAGCCCGGCATATCTGAACAGCCAGACTGCTCAGACTGCATCTGTTGGGACAACTACTGAGGAGGCTGCCACTGTTGATGTGGCTGCACTTCAGACCAGCACGACAAAGAAGGCTGCTCAGAAGAAAACTGTAGTGGCAAAAGCAGAGGAGAAATCCGAATTTGATGGTAAGTTTATCGCAAAGATCAATGATACATTAAATATCAGAGAAGAAGCTACGACAGATTCCAACATCGTAGGTAAGCTGTTTGACGGTAATGTAGGTGACGTATTGGAGACATCCGGTGAATGGACAAAGATTTCATCGGGAGATGTAATCGGGTATGTAAATAGTGATTATATTCTGACCGGTAAGGATGCTGAGACATATGCAGAAGATTATAAGAAAGTCCTTGGAACAGTAACAGATGATACGGTTCGTGTACGTGCAGATAAGTCTACACAGTCAGATATCCTTGGACTTGTAGCGAAGGATACCGTTCTTTCTGTTAAGACACAGGATAAGGATTGGGTAGAAGTTACAATGGATGACGGAACAGATGGTTATATAGCTGCGGATTATATCACAGTAGAAGAAACTTATGAGTATGCAATGTCGATTGATGACTACACAGCTATGGTAGAAGCTGAACAGCAGAAAGCATATGAAGTGGTATCAACTGATGACAGTGCAGATATAATGACGGCAGATGAAGAAACAACCGAGACGGCAACAACTGAGACTCCGACAACTGAGGGAGCAACAGAAGCGGATACAGAAGTGTCTACAACAGAAGCAACAACAGAGGAGAAGTCGGATGATAGTTCTAAGATTGATACATCCCAGTATGATGATGCTTATCTGTTGGCATGTCTGGTCAGCATGGAAGCAGGATATGAATCCTATGAAGGACAGTTGGCAGTAGCAAATGTCGTTTTGAACCGTGTAAGAAGTGGTAAATGGGGAAGTTCTGTTTCATCAGTTATTTATGCACCGAATCAGTTCCCTTGTGCAACGGGAAGCGTAATGCAGGGATACTTGCAGAATGGTCCGTTATCAACAGCACAGCAGGCAGCAAATGATGCCTTGGCCGGTAACAACAACATTGGAAGTTTTATGAGCTTCTTAAATAAGAATTATATGGATACAGATTCTTTATCTGATTATCAGATTATTGGAAATCATTGTTTCTACTAAAGTGTTTTTGAAAGATGGATTTAAGCTTATGAAGATAAATGAAAATATTCATGGGGAGCGGGAACTCGATACAGATCCGGTTGCTTCAACGATAACGATAAACAATGACAGATTTAACAGAAGATACATACGCAGTTGCGGGATGTATCTTTTGTTGTTTCTGATATGTATTGGATTTTACATGATAAATATGGCTGTAGAACATGTATATCCGTTTGGCAGCAGAAGCTTTCTGTATCAGGATGCATGTGATCAATATCCCGGTATACTGAAAATTTTCCTTGAATGGCTGCATTCAGGGGATAAAGGTTCATTTATATGGGAACGGGGACTTGGAATCGATATTGTTCTGAACATGTTCTATTACTGCATGAGCCCGTTTAATATTATAGCCATAGTACTTGGTCCGGATCGTGTTGAATTATCTATGACATTGATGATCGTACTCAAAGCATCATGCCTGGCTCCGGCAGGACTGTTCTTTTTCAGGCATTCAAAGATTCGCAGATTTGCGGAAAAGGGATTGTCAGAGAAATATATAACTGTAATTTCCATGATGTTCGGACTCCTGTATGCGTTAAACAGTTATGTGGTGGTATATAATCATAATGTGCTCTGGCTGGACGGACTGATTCTGCTTCCGTTTATTGCGATTGCAGTTGAGCATCTGGCGGAAGGCAAATGGCAGCTCCGTTATACGTTGTTATTAGCCTGTGCATTTTTGTTTAATTATTATTTTGCATTTTATATTTGCCTGTTTATAGTCTGCTATTTTTTTATGCAGGATTGGAAAAATGCTAAGAATTTATGGTCCGGTGTATGTCGTTTCTTCGGATGGTCGGTTATGGCGGTATCGATTGCGGGAATGGTTGTTCTTCCGTCTCTTTATGCCATTATGAATCTGTCATCCTGTGGAAACGGGGACTATAGTCTTCCATGGTATAGAATCAGTAATCTAGGAATGTTTGTTAATTCATTTTATCCATTGCGGCAGATATCGACGGGATATTTGTTCAGTCACAATAATTATTGCGGTATTCTGGTGATTATGTTCTTCCTGCTTTTCTTATTCGGAGCGGGAATCAAACGTAGTTTTAAGCTTCGATATACGGCCGTTATTTTATTTCTGGCTATTGGATTGAACATGGTCGGATTAAATTATGTCCTGCATGGCTTTACGATTACGCATGGACTAGGAAATCGTTTTGCATTTATCCTTGTCTTTTTCATTTTGATGGCAGGTTATATCGGAATGCTCAGATTACAGCAGGTAAAGGTATGGCAGATAATCAGTATGTCAGGTATCGGTATTGCTATATTCCTTTTGGAGCTGTTCTTAAATAAGGAAGATGCGAATTCCTATTCCTATGCGGCTGTATTGCTCTTTGGTATATCATATCTGATCTTATTGATCTTGTATGTCAGAAAGAGTATTCGTTATACGACCTGCTATGTGTGGATGATAGTATTATTGTGTATAGAGATCTTTGCAAATGCATGGATTCAGATGCCGCAGAAGTATAATGATGAGCGACTTCAGAGCGAGATATCTGCTTCGGACTGGTTAACGGATTATGAGCAGCTGCAGCTTGCAGAAGGGGAGAGAAAGACTGCATTGGTATCACAGAACTATATGCCGTATTCAGACGTAAACTGGTATTCATCTGTGGCAAATGGCAGTATAGTAGATGTGTTTACCAGCCTTGGAATATCAAGATATCAGAATATTGAATATACCTATAGAGGAGTAACTCCGATCAGTCGCCAGTTCTTTAATGTACGGTATGTTGTGACTGATGAAACAGGGGTTGCAGGCGGGTATCGTCTGATCGACCGGAAAAATGAGAAGATTGATTTCTACGAAGCGGATAATCTGGCAGGTATGGGATTTTTGATGAGTAAAGATGTTCTTGACTGGAGCGGAACAGCGAAAACGGAAGATACATCGGATGTATTCGAGAAAGGCAGCATGGCAGAGAATCAGAATGAATTGGTAAAGCTTGGGACCGGACATAAGATCACGCAGAATGCCTTTACAAGAATTGATATACCGGAGGATGCAGTAACAAGTGCCGGTATGGATATTACCGGACAGAAGAACGGTGAGTATTCCTATATCAGTACCAATGATGTTTTTTCAGCAATCACGGTGAACCTTACTGCGGAAAAAGACGAAGATCTGTATCTGGAATGTGCGGACACGAAGCCTCAGTGTATCGAAGTAAAGGTGAATGATGAAGTAACAGTGTCTACGAATTACACGGATTCAGCGGATTTTTATCATGTAGGTCAGGTAAAAGAAGGGGATGCTGTACAGATTCGAATGTATGCGATAAGAATTCGTCTTTATACAACGGCAGTTAAAGATCAGGAAGGAACGAAAGCATTTGCGCTGTATTCCTTAGATCAGAATGTAGTGAAAGCATTTGAAGAATATACAGAGTCACATCAAATGACATTTGACGGATGTGCCGATAATACTTTAAATGGTCACATAACGACAGAAGAATCCGGTATCTTATATCTGGCGGTTCCGTACAATAAGGGATTTTCGGCAGTGGTTAATGGCAAAAAAGTAGCTCCTGTAAAGATCGGAACCGGCCTGATGGGCGTTCCTGTAGAAGCAGGGGAACATGTGATTACACTGACCTACAATACACCATATCTGATGGCGGGCATATGCCTGTCTGTGATTGGAATATTAATATTGGCAGGATATGTGATGATCAGCAGAAAAAAATCGTCCGATAAATAACGGACACAAATTATCAGCTTATAAGAATGCAGATATTGAAAAACAGATCATAATAAATTCTTATAATAAAAACAGGCAACCTGAGTGCGATCGCGCAGGTCAAGCTTCATAAGGATATTACTGAGATAATTGCGGACGGTTCCTTCCGAGAGAAAGAGCTGCTCCGCAATTTCTTTGTTGTTCAGACCATCTGCAACCAGTCGGATCAGTTCAAATTCTTTTTCCGTAAGATTGTAGGACAGGTAATCAAAACGATCATCAGTCTGTAACAGGGTAGGGATCTTGTTCATGATCTCATTCCCGAAGACGGTTTGACCGTTGTGTACGGCAGTGATCGCAGATGCAACTGTCTCAAAATCCTGTTTTAAGATGTATCCCTTTGCGCCGGTCCGGATGGCTTTGATGATATAGTCATCGTCGGCAAAGGTAGTAAGTAACAGAATCTTTGCGCCAGGGTGTCCGGTGATGATCTCTTTCGCTGCGGTCAGACCATCCATGCCTTCCATACGGATATCCATTAACAGAACATCGGGGCTGTATGTATCGTACAGGGAGATGGCATCGTGGCCATTTGCTCCGGTTGCAAGTACGGTAATGTCTGAGCAGGATTCTAATATGATCTTTAAAGATGCACTGACAAATGCATCATCATCAACAATTATAATATTCATGCAGTTCTATCTCCTTTTTGTGTATATTTTGGAATACTGACAAACAGGCGGAATCCGGATTCGGTTGATATCTGTAAAGTACCGGATAAGGATTGGACTCGTTCTTGGATGTTGGTAAGTCCGATGCCGGGGGAGGTTGCAAGGTGAATGTCTGTTCCGTTATCATGGATCATCAACTGGTAGAAGCCCGGATGTTCCCGGAACAGAATCGAGAGTTGATCGCCGTTGCTGTGCTTTACAGCATTGGTGATCGCTTCTTTGGCAATGCTGATAAGACAGTATTTGATATCCTTCGGAACAATGTTGCCCATATCATATTCAAATGAAGTATGAAAGCCTGTTATATCATTCAACATATCCTGAATGGCAGCTTTCGTATCAATGGATTCATCGTGAAGGTCGTGGACACTTGATCGTATACTGTTCATGGCGGTATCCAGCGTAGCGCGGAGATCGGAAAGCGGATTTGTAAGGATCGGTTCTTTGTTGATCGTCTGGATCGCACCAACCTGAAGAATGGATCTGGTAAGCATGTGACCGACATTATCATGGATCTCTCTGGCGATACGATTTCTCTCTTTCAGGGTTGCAGCATAAATCCTGTTATCCTGTTCCTTCCGGATCATACGGATTCGTTCCTTTGCCAGAAGTTCGTTTGTCTCCGATGTATCGGTAAGGTGCTTCATCTGTTGATGAAGGGTGGTAAGAGCTGTAGTCAGATATCCGTATAATATGCTGCACAGACAGAGGACACCTATCAGAAGTAAAGTATCCATCGGAAGTTTTGCAGATGCCAGAATGATGGAAAGAACTCCGATGGGTGCAGTAAAACAAACCGGTCGTCTGCTCAGATAGAAGCAGAAAAGCGGAAGAAATACAACAAACTTAAGGCACAGACAGCACAGAATAAATATGCCTACGTGGATCAGTACCGGAGCTGTGGGTGAGAGCCTGTCAGCAATCAGCATTGTGCCAAAAGCAAGTATGATCGCAAGCAGAATATATATTACGCTGCGCGTGCATATAGAAAAAGTGTGAATACACATAATACAGCATATTGCAAATATAAGCAGTCGAGTCAGGATTTGCTTCATAACTTCTCCTTGTATGTAGACAGGTCATGCGGGTGTCAGGTAATTGCGTGAACCGGCTTGGATTTATAAGTGACGGTATTAGTATACCTGTTGAGAAATACAGCGTCAATTGACTACGGTTGAAAAACTCCGGATTTTAAAAGAATGTGACAAATGTCATATTACAGATGTGATGATTGGCACTGAACAAAAATTTTGGTATATGGTAGAATGACAGCATAACATGGAACATATGCGATGAGTTTCAGACGCGGTGCTGGAAGAAACAATAGCATCCGAATAGAAAATGAATGAGGAGACGGTTATGGAATATGCGATTGAAGTAAAAGATCTGGTGAAACGATATAAAGATTTTGTAGCATTATCACATTTTGATCTGGAGGTGAAAGAGGGCGAGATCTTCGGTCTGCTTGGACCGAATGGATCGGGCAAGACGACGACGATCAACTGTATCTTGTCACTGCTTACATACGATCAGGGCGATGTCCGCGTATTTGGTAAGAAGATGACATCGACGAGCTACGATCTGAAACGGGAGATCGGTGTTGTAATGCAGAATGTGGCTGTATTTGATGAAATGACGGTATATGAGAATATCGACTATTTCTGTGGGTTGTATATCAGGGATAAAGAGACAAGAAAACAGTATGTAGAGGATGCAATCGCATTTGTCGAGCTTCAGGACTATAAGAAGTTCCTGCCGAAAAAACTGTCAGGAGGACTTCTCAGACGATTAAATATTGCGTGTGGAATCGCACACAAACCGAAGCTGATCTTTTTTGATGAACCGACGGTAGCGGTAGACCCACAGAGCAGGAACAAGATCTTAGAGGGAATTGTCGAGCTGAATAAGAAGGGCGCAACGATCATTTACACTTCTCATTACATGGAAGAGGTAGAACAGATCTGCAGCCGTATATTGATCATGGATAAAGGTCAGAAGGTCGCTCTTGGCACGAAGGAAGAGCTGAAAAAAATGATAAAGAAGACAGAGAGTATCTTCATAGAAGCTCCGGCACTGACAGATGAACAACTGCTGGAGCTGAGACAGCTTCCACATGTGTATGACAGTTCATATCAGGATGGAATGTTGAAGCTGACCTACTCCGGTGGAGATCACAATCTGATCCGGGTTATGGAATATATGAAGGAGCATGCGGTATTATTTGGAAAAGTATATACCGAGCTTCCAAGTCTGAACGATGTGTTCCTTGAGATTACCGGGAAGACACTTCGGGATTAGGAGGGGTGGATATGTTTTGGCATAATTTTAAATATGCAGGTAAAATGCTGATAAAAGGAAAAGATACACTGTTCTGGACGATATTGTTTCCGATCGCATTATTCACATTCATGTACATGGCATTTGGAAATATCATGGAAAAGGATGAAATGTTTAAAGATATCCCGGTTGCGGTTGTGAGGGATGGCGAGAACGATACAGCACTTATGATGGTTCTGTCTACGCTTTCTATGGACGGCGAGAATAAACGGATCGACATGGAGGTGCTCAGTGAGAAAGAAGCACTTCAAAAGTTAAATGATGAAGAAGTGACCGGTGTGATCTATACATCGGATGCGAGCCTGACAGTAAGGCAGAGTGACATCAAGGAGTCGATACTGGAATCAATCCTGAATCAGTATAAGCAGATGGAACAGATGTATCTGAATCTGATGCAGAAGAATCCGGAGGCTGCACCGGAGATCATTCAGAAGGCAGTGCAGAGTGATGCGGTATATTATGAAGAGATTTCTACATCGGACGGATGCCAGAATGAGTATTATAATTATTTCTATGCAGTGCTTGCTATGAGCTGCCTGTTTTCTTCTTTTGCCGGAATCACAAGAATGCATAAGCTGCAGGCAAATGAAAGTGCGCTTGGAATGCGTCGTTGTCTGTCGCCGAATCCTAAACTTGTGACTGTTCTGGCGGAGTATCTGGCATTACTGCTGGTTCAGTTTGCAGCCGAGGTTATCACTGTGATCTATATGCGGCTGTTCGGTGTACAGTTTGGAACAAAGTATCCGGCTATTTTACTGGTACTCTTTATTGCATGTAATATCGGTATTGCCGGTGGGATGCTTCTTGGTTCCTGGTCAAAATGCTCATATGGTGGAAAGATTGGAATTGCGGTAGCGGCCAGCCTGATCTTCTCTTTTATGGCGGATCTGATGGTTCATGGAATTAAAAACAGTATTGAAGAAAAACTTCCGATCCTGAACCGGGTTAATCCGGCAGTGTTGGTAACGGACTGTCTCTATGCGCTCAATGTATACGATAATTACGATCGTTATTTCAGAAATATCCTGATCTTAACCGGTATGGCTGTCTGCCTGCTTGGAGCGAGTATTCTGGTCTTAAGGAGGAATAAATATGCAAGTGTTTAAATCCTATTTTAAAATCTTAAATAAGAAAAAAGGCTCAATGCTGATGTATATTGGGATCTTTGCAGGCATTATATTTGGATTTATATTGCCAAATTCCGGTAAAACAGAAGATGAATATAAAAGCATGAAGTGTAAATTCGCCTGGTTTGATTATGACCAGACGGCAGAAAGTGAAGAACTGTTTTCGTATCTGGATCATGCACATAAACTTGCTGAATTAAAAACAGATACAACGGAAGCGATGCAGGACAGTCTGTTTAACCGGAATACAGACTGTATCGTCCGCATTAAAAAGGGTTATGCGGATCATCTGGATAAGGAAGATCTGTCCGATTATATCGAGATCGTTGCAATTCCGAACCGGAGCAAGGTGGAACTGTTTGAATCGGACGTGAATAAATACATCTCTTATCTGAATGCATATTTTGCAGCCGGATATGACCGGGCGGAGGCAGCAGCTCAGGTAAATGAACTGTTTCAGATCAGAACGAATGTAACAATGACAACCGAAGACCATGGCGGAAAACATAGTACGAGATATACATTTTTCAGTTATCTGGGCTGGATATTTGTGGTCATGATGATCGAAGGTGTAAGTCCGGTATTGATCGTATATGACAAAAAAGAATTAAGAGAACGGATCGCAAGCTCGGCATATAAATATTCCAATATGACAAAAGAAATCCTTCTCGGTACGATTGTAACAGGATTTCTTGGATGTGCTGTATTTGCGGTTGGAGGATGCTTTGTATTCAGAAAAGAAATGTTTACGGCAGCAGGACTTGGGAATCTGCTTAATATGGTCTGCTACATGTTTGTAGCCATGGCATTTGCCTTTCTTGCAAGTAAGATTGCCCGAAACGAGGAAGGTTTCAGTATGATCGGCAATATAGTGTCCCTTGGTATGGCGTTCCTGTCCGGTATCTTTGTTCCGATGGAATTCCTTGGAACAGGAGTCATCAAGCTGGCACATTTTCTTCCGGCTTACTGGTATGTCAAAGTCGTTGATCTTCTGGACTATGAGGCAAAGATACCATCGGAAGCATTCGTATATATGGGGATCGAGGTGCTCTTTGCAGCCGCCATCATCACAATCGCAATCGTGATCGACCGTGCCAGAAACCAACGCCTGGTGAGTAGTTAGATGATGAAAGTTTTATAAAAAGGGAAGTGGACATTATCTATTATTCCGCAAGACGCTTTCGCTCTGTTTCTCATGTAGCGGTACTAAAGTTCACCACTCCGTGGTTCACTAAGTACCGACATTCGAAAAGGCTTGCTTCATAATAATAATGTCCACTTCCCTTTTACATAAAACTTTCATCATCTGGAAGCTACATTCCTGTTATGAAGGAAACATATCTGGAAATCGATATATAAAACAAAAAGGGAAATAGCATTACTATTATGAAGCAAGCCTTTTTTAACGCTGGTTCTTAATAATATGTAATGTATTTCCCATTTTATTTCAAAGATTTACGGAAGAAATTTCCTTTATAACAGGAATGCCGCTTCCATTTCAACTATTATTTGTCGTTGTTCTTGTTCTTCTCGTTCATCATTGCGCGAACCTTCATGGACAGGCCGAACAGGTTGATGAATCCGGTTGCATCCTTATGGTCATACAGCTCACCGGTAGTGAAGCTTGCAAGACTCTCAGAATACAGAGAATATGGAGAAGTTGTTCCGGCTTTGATGATATTTCCTTTGTACAGTCTCATCTTAACCTGACCGGTAACTGTCTCCTGTGTCTTTTCAACAAATGCCTGAAGCGATTCACGAAGAGGGCAGAACCACTTTCCTTCGTATACAAGATCAGCAAACTTGGTTGCTACAAGCTTCTTGTATGCAAGAGTTTCACGATCCAGAGTCAGCTCCTCTAACTGTTTGTGAGCTTCCATCAGAATTGTTCCACCGGGAGTCTCATAAACACCACGGGATTTCATACCGACAACACGGTTCTCAACGATATCGATAATACCGATACCATGCTTGCCGCCTAAACGGTTTAACTCACGAATGATATCAGATACTTTCATCTTTGTACCGTTAATAGCAGTTGGGATACCCTTTTCAAAATCAAGTGTCAGATATTCATCTTCATCCGGTGCCTTTTCAGGGGTAACACCGAGAACCAGAAGATCATCGTAGTTTGGTTCGTTTGCAGGATTCTCCAGTTCCAGACCTTCATGGCTGATGTGCCAGATATTACGGTCACGGCTGTAAGAATGAGCAGCATCAAACGGAAGATTGATGCCATGTGCCTGACAGTATGCGATCTCCGCATCACGGGAATCCAGCTTCCATTCCGGCTGTCTCCATACAGCGATAACCTTGATGTCAGGAGCAAGAGCTTTAATTGAAAGCTCAAATCTTAACTGGTCATTTCCTTTTCCTGTTGCACCATGACAGATCGCAACAGCACCTTCCTTACGTGCTACCTCAACTAATTTCTTAGCGATCAGAGGTCTTGCGAAAGAAGTACCGAGTAAATATTTATTCTCATATACAGCATCTGCCTGAACGGTTGGCATGATGTATTCATCACATAATTCATCAACAACATCCAGAATGTATAACTTGGAAGCTCCTGAATATTTTGCTCTTTCATCCAGTCCTTCCAGCTCGCTTTCCTGTCCTACGTCGATGCAGGCGCAGATAACATCGTAATCATAAGTTTCTTTTAACCAAGGGATGATAGCTGTTGTATCAAGACCGCCTGAGTATGCAAGAACAACTTTGTCTTTTGCCATTTCTAAATCCTCCTTAAAATCCGTCTGTGTGGAATATGTACATTTCTGATATATCATAATTCCATTTGTTGAATAAAGGACATATCGTCCTGTCTGCAAATTAATATATAACGGTAGTGAATATTATGCAAGTGTTTTTTGAATAGAAAAGTGGAAAAAATAAAAAAGAAACAAAATGGAGGAAAACAGAATTTACAATGTAGAAGAGGGATAGAAGAAAAGATACGATCATGAAACAAAAAAGAATAAAATATGAATATCGCATATAAAAATATGAATAATATTCACACGTGCGTTGAATTACAGGAAGCGTCGGTTTGTATATAATGAATAGAAGGTTGTAACAAATCAGAAAAAAATAGTAGAAATAAGAAAAAATAGGAATAATGTTTGAGTATCTTGTAGAAATGCTATATAATATAATAGACTGTGAATACTGGTTATTATAGACTGTGAATGGGGAATCCCGAAGTTAGAAATCACAGCCAGATATAATAATTCGGGTGAAAGAATGAAAAGTTTTTTGATTAACAGGAGGAATAAGAGATGAAAGGCATTATTTTAGCCGGAGGATCAGGAACAAGGTTATATCCGTTGACAAAAGTAACATCGAAGCAGCTGCTTCCGATTTATGATAAACCGATGATCTATTATCCGATGTCAGTTCTGATGAATGCAGGGATCCGTGATATATTGATCATTTCAACACCGCAGGATACTCCAAGATTTGAGGATCTGTTGGGAGATGGAAGTCAGTTTGGTGTAAATCTTACTTATGCTGTACAGCCTACACCGGATGGACTTGCACAGGCTTTTGTTATTGGTGCGGATTTTATTGGTGATGATACTGTGGCAATGGTTCTCGGTGATAATATTTTTGCAGGCCACGGACTTAAAAAGAGATTACGTGCAGCTGTTCAGAATGCGGAAAACGGTAAGGGTGCAACTGTATTTGGTTATTATGTAGATGATCCGGAGCGGTTTGGAATTGTTGAATTCGACAAAGACGGACGTGCGATCTCGATTGAGGAAAAACCGGAAAAGCCAAAGAGCAATTACTGTGTAACAGGTCTCTATTTTTACGATAATAAAGTTGTTGAATATGCAAAGAATCTGAAACCATCCGCCAGAGGCGAGCTTGAGATCACCGATCTGAACCGTATTTATCTTGAACATCAGCAGTTAAATGTAGAGCTTCTCGGACAGGGATTCACATGGCTGGATACAGGGACACATGAGAGTCTGGTTGATGCCACGAACTTTGTAAAGACGATAGAGCAGCATCAGCATAGAAAGATTGCATGTCTTGAGGAGATTGCATACCTGAATGGATGGATTTCCAGAGAAGAAGTTCTTGAAGTATATGAAGTTTTGAAGAAGAATCAGTATGGACAGTATCTGAAGGATGTATTAGATGGCAAGTATCTGGATGTGCTTGCATAGCTTTTGCAGATAAAAAGATAAAAGATAGATAGATTGAGGAGAAAGATAAAAATGAGTAAAACAATCATAGTAACAGGTGGAGCCGGCTTTATCGGTTCAAATTTTGTATTCCATATGCTTGATAAATATCCGGAATATCGTATCGTATGCTTGGACAAGCTGACATATGCAGGTAATCTGTCAACACTTGAGCCGGTAATGAAGAATCCGAATTTCAGATTCGTTAAAGCGGATATTTGCGACCGAGATGCCGTTTACCGGTTATTTGAGGAAGAAAAGCCGGATATCATTGTGAACTTTGCAGCAGAGAGTCATGTTGACAGAAGTATCGAGAATCCGGATATTTTCTTAAAGACAAATATTATGGGTACGGCAGTGCTTATGGATGCCTGCAGAAAATATGGAATTGAGAGATATCATCAGGTATCCACCGATGAAGTGTATGGAGATCTGCCGCTTGACAGACCTGATTTGTTCTTTACAGAAGAAACACCGATTCATACAAGCTCTCCTTACAGCAGCTCAAAGGCAGCAGCAGATCTTCTGGTATTGGCATACCACAGAACTTACGGATTGCCTGTCAGCATATCCAGATGTTCGAATAACTATGGACCGTATCATTTCCCGGAGAAACTGATACCATTAATGATCGCAAATGCATTGAATGACAAGCCTCTTCCTGTATATGGTGAGGGCTTGAATGTACGTGACTGGTTATATGTAGAAGATCATTGTAAGGCTATCGACCTGATCATTCATAAAGGGCGTGTTGGCGAAGTATACAATGTCGGTGGTCACAATGAGAAACAGAATATTGAGATCGTTAAGATCATCTGTAAAGAACTTGGCAAACCTGAGTCTCTGATCACACATGTTGGCGATCGTAAAGGACATGATATGCGCTATGCAATCGATCCGACAAAGATCCATAATGAACTTGGATGGCTTCCGGAGACAAAGTTTGAAGATGGAATAAAGAAGACGATCCGGTGGTATCTTGATAACAGAGAATGGTGGGAGACCATTATCTCGGGAGAATACCAGAATTACTATGAGAAGATGTATGGTAATCGTTAATTTGTGGGAAAGAGGTAGAGAAATAAGATGGGACAGATTAAAGTTACAAAAGCACCGATAGAAGGATTGTACATTATTGAACCTGCAGTACATGGAGACAGCAGAGGATATTTTATGGAAACCTATAACCAGAAGGATATGGAGGAAAATGGTCTGAATATGGTATTTGTTCAGGATAATCAAAGTATGTCGACAAAAGGCGTGCTTCGCGGACTCCATTTTCAGAAGGAATATCCGCAGGGAAAACTAGTACGTGTGATTAAAGGTGCAGTTTATGATGTTGCTGTTGATCTGAGATCAGGAAGCGAAACATATGGAAAATGGTATGGTGTGGAGTTGACAGAGGAGAACAAGAAGCAGTTCTATATCTCAGAAGGTTTTGCACATGGATTTTTGGTTCTGTCAGATACGGCAGAATTCTGTTATAAGGTAACAGATTTCTATCATCCTGGTGATGAGGGCGGTCTGGCGTGGAATGATCCGGAGATCGGCATTGAGTGGCCAAAGCTCTGCGGAGAATATCAGGGAAATGCAAGTGCAGAAGGCTACCATCTGGAAGATGGAACCGCGCTGAATCTGAGCGATAAAGACCAGAAGTGGCTTGGATTAAAGGAAACATTTAAGTTCTAATAAAGTTTTTAGTTGCAGAGAGGATGTCTTTCACTAATGGATAATAAGACTACACAGTATGATAAACGTCTATCGGAATACAGAGACAGACTGTTACAACGGAATAAGGAAATGACAACGGACGATGATGAGCTGATCGATTCGATCATCAATCAGAATGAACCGGAAAATAGCAAAGCTGACGGTAAAGCAGATGGTACATCTGAGGAGAAAATGGCAGATTCTGTATCAGATGCTTCTTCGGCGAAAGAAACACCGGTATCGGAATCCTATAAGGAATATGCAGATAAATTAGAGTCAGTATTAAAAGAGGTTGGGGTTGCGACAGCGGAGAAGTCTGAATCGAAGCAGCCGACAGAGAGAATAAAAGAAGACCGTGTAGCCGAAGAACGGAAAAGGCTTGCTTATAAGAAACTCGGTTATGAAGAACAGACGCAGGATGATACCATGGAATCTGAGGCAGATATGGATGAATCGGAAGAAGATGGACATACAGTTGCTGATGTATTTGCAAATCTGAGAGAAAGTGTCCGGGATGCAGTAGGTGAGGCTGAGAAGAAGGTCAGAAGCCGGAAGCCTGTCAGATCAGAAGTGGGTAATGATGGACAGAAACGATCATTTCGACTGAATACACTCGGTAAATGGGCGGTTACAGGCATTGTATTGTTCGTAGTATTCCTGATCCTTACGATCAGTTATGTATCAGCGAATAAGTCATATAAATATAACCAGATGGATATCCGCCCGATCAAGAACAGTGATCTGGTTGTCAACGAAGGTGTAAAAGAACAGACAAAGGGTTATACCACGATTGCTCTTTACGGAGTTGATTCCAGAGATTCAAATCTGAATACAGGAACAAACAGTGATGCGATCATTTTACTCAGTATCAATAAAGATACAAAAGAAGTTAAGATGGTTTCGGTATACAGAGATACATTGTTACAGATACAGAGCGACTCTCAGACAACTCATAAGGTCAATTACGCATATCAGCTCGGGGGTGCTTTAATGTCAATCAATACGTTAAATGCAAATCTGGATCTTGCTATATCGGATTATATTACCGTTGATTTTAATGCTATGGCAGATATAATCAATGCGCTGGGAGGCGTAGAGGTAACGGTAACAGAAGATGAGGTAAATAATCTGAACAAGAATCTTGCGGAACAGATCGGTATTTCGGGAAAATATTCCGAGGGCGTTCATGAGGCGGGAACGAAGGTATTAAACGGACAGCAGGCAGTTGCATATTCCAGAATCCGAAGCACGGGTAAAGGAGATATTACCAGAACCATGAGACAGCGTACCGTATTACTTGGTCTGGTAAATAAAATGATAAATGCAGACAGTAAGATGATATCGAATCTGATTGATGTATCCTTTAGCTGCATATCAACCAGTCTTGCAAAGGATGAAGTGACTTCGTTGGCGAAAGATATTGCTGACTATAAGATTACAGGAAATATTGGATTCCCATTCGCTTATACACCGATGTCCTTAGATGGTAAAGGCAGTGTGATCGTAGCAGCGGATCTGAATGCAAATGTTACAGCTTTACATGAATATCTGTATGGAACATCGGGTTATACTCCGTCGACTACAGCATCATCTATAAGTGCAGAAGTATCATCGGAAACGGGAGTGGCAGCAACAGAAGCAATTGATATAGATAAGGTATCAGGCGAAACTGCTGTTACAACACAGGAAAGCAGTGAAGCATCGAGTGAATCGGCAACAAATGGATCTGAAACAGGTTCGACAACAGAAGTACAGACGATCACGACACCTCCGGAAGGAATGATAGAAAATGAATAATATCAGAATCCGTCTGAGACTTTTCGCAGGGAAGGTTCCGGTGCTGACAGTGATCATATGTGTGGTAGTATTACTTTTCGGGAAATACAGACAGATGGAATATGTCCGGGCGAATGAAACCGGAGTAATAGAGATAGAAAATACAGAGATCTTACCGGAGCAAATATTTTGCAGGCGCAATACCAATGACAGCTTCCCTGTGCGTGGGGTATTGCTTCGTGACTGGATTAAAGATATAAGACAGAATCTTGCATGGGCAGGTATGACAGAACGATATATCGCTCATATTGGACTGCATGAAAAGGTATGTCAGATGATGTTTGTAAATCCTGAGAATCTGGTTTTAAGTCATGATGTGACCAAGCTGGATGAGGAATTTAAGTCGGCGCTTAAGAAGTATCCTGTCGGTGGGATTATGCTGAAATCAAAAAACATACAGACGAAAAAACAGCTGAAAAAGCTGTTGAAGGAAATGCAGGATAATTCTGATATTACACTCTTCCTTGCTGTAGATGAGGAAGGCGGAACGGTCAGCCGCGTAATGCAGAAGCTTGGCAATATAGATGGCGGTGATATCGGATCAATGTATGATTACAGAAATCTGGGTGGAGATATTGCGTATGAGAATGCAAGACAGATCGGAGATAATCTGTCGTATTATGGATTTAACCTTGATTTTGCTCCGGTAGCAGATGTATGGTCAAATCCGGGAAATACAGTCATAGGAAAGAGAGCTTACAGCAATATCTATAGTGAAGCGGCGGAATTAATTCCATATGCGGTGCGCGGTTTTCACGCAGGCGGAGTGCTCTGTACTTTGAAGCATTTTCCCGGGCATGGCAATACAAAAGAAGATTCCCATTATGGAAATGCATATGTATATGAGACGAAAGACGATCTTGAAAACAATGAATTTCAGTCGTTTCGGGCAGGAATTGATGCAGGAGCTGACTTTGTGATGGTAGGGCATATGATCGTAACCGATATATCGAATATCCCATCCGATCTTTCTAAAGAAATCGTGACAGATATTCTTCGGACAGAACTTGGTTTTTCCGGAGTGATCATTACGGATTCATTGCAGATGGAATCAATTACCGATACATATTCAGCCGGGGATGCTGCGATTTATGCGGTGGCTGCAGGAAATGATATGATATTGGAACCGGAAAATCTGGAACAGGCAGTTGAGGGGATAAAGCAGGCAGTAAAAGATCAGATTATTGCGGAGACTCGAATCAACGAAAGCGTAAGAAGAATTTTGGTGATGAAGCATACTGCTATTGAGAAAGAATAGACCGATTGGGCAAATTTAAACACAAAACGCATAAAATGCGGATTATATATTTTAAAAGTAAAAGACACGATTTCAATGGAAAGACCATTGCAATTGTGTCTTTTTGATTTGCAATAATTCATATTGACTATACAAAACGCTTAATAAAATTAAGTTTGCAAATTATCTGACAATTTGACGAAAAAAGTTGTTTACAAACGGAAAAAAAGATAGTATGATTACAAATCATAAAAAGCACAGAGCCGCATTTGAGAATTACTATCAGATAACCTGACTATAAGATCTCTACAGGTACTGGCAATAAGTTGGAAAGGAAAACGAGCATGGAAGATAACAGAAACGTAGTAAATCCAGGGTTATACAGTGAAGAATACGAACATGATAACTGTGGTATCGGTGCCGTTGTTAATATCAAAGGCATTAAGACACATGAAACCGTAAATAATGCGTTAAAGATTGTTGAAAATCTGGAACACAGAGCTGGAAAAGACGCAGAAGGAAAAACCGGTGATGGTGTAGGTATCCTTCTTCAGATTTCACATAAATTTTTTAAGAAAGCAGTGGCGGAGCTCGGATATGATCTGGGTAAAGAACGTGATTATGGTATTGGTATGTTTTTCTTTCCGCAGGATGAACTGCCAAGAAAACAGGCAATGAAGATGTTTGAGGTTATTGTCGAGAAAGAGGGACTTGAGTTCCTGTGTTGGAGAATGGTTCCGACTACTCCGGAAATCCTTGGAAAGAAGGCTGTTGATGTTATGCCGTGCATTATGCAGGCATTTATCAAGAGACCTGACAGCGTGAAAACGGGACTTGATTTTGACCGAAAGCTTTACTTTGTCAGAAGAATATTTGAAGAAAGTAATGATGATACCTATGTACCATCACTTTCCAGTAAAACGATCGTATATAAAGGTATGTTCTTAGTTGGAGAACTTCGTAAGTTCTATAACGATCTTCAGGATTCGGATTATGAATCAGCGATCGGACTTGTACATTCGAGATTCTCCACGAATACAACTCCTAGCTGGCTTCGGGCACATCCGTATCGTTATCTCTGCCATAATGGTGAGATCAATACGATTCGTGGAAATGAAGATAAGATGATCGCCAGAGAAGAGACAATGGAATCTACGATCATGCAGGACGAGATGTACAAGGTTATGCCTGTACTTGATCCAAATGGTTCCGATTCCGCAAGACTGGATAACTGTCTTGAATTCCTTGTATTAAATGGTATTCCGCTTCCGCTGGCAGTTATGATCACAATCCCTGAACCATGGGAAAATGATCGATTTATGAGCCAGGAGAAGAAAGATTTCTATCAGTATTATGCAACAATGATGGAGCCATGGGACGGACCTGCATCGATCCTGTTCACAGATGGAGATATCATGGGTGCAGTGCTTGACCGTAACGGACTCAGACCTTCCAGATATTATATAACAGATGATGATTATTTGATCCTTTCATCTGAAGTTGGTGTGTTAGAGGTCGATCCATCTAAGATCGTGAAAAAAGACCGTCTGAGACCGGGGCGTATGTTGTTAGTCGATACAGTGAACGGAAGATTGATATCAGATGATGAGATCAAGGAGAAATATGCAAAAGCAAAACCATATGGTGAATGGCTTGACAGTAATCTGGTTCATTTAAATGATCTTAAGATACCGAATATTCGTGTAGAAGAATATACAGATGAAGAGCGTGCAAAACTCCAGACCGCATTTGGTTATACATTTGAGGATTTTAAAAATACAATCTATCCAATGGCTGAAAAAGGAGCAGAGGCAATCAGTGCAATGGGAACTGATACTCCGCTTGCAGTATTATCAAACAGCCACAAGCCATTGTTTAATTACTTTAAACAGTTATTTGCACAGGTAACAAATCCTCCAATTGATGCGATTCGTGAGGAGATCGTAACATCGACTTCCGTATATCTCGGAAAGGATGGAAATATTCTGGAAGAGAAGCCGGAGAACTGTCATGTATTAAAGATCCATAATCCGATCCTTACAAATACAGATCTCTTAAAGATTAAGAATATGAAGGTAGAGGGACTTAAGGTTGGCGTTCTTCCGATTCTTTATTATAAGAATACATCACTCGAAAAAGCTTTGGATCGATTGTTTGTAGAAGCAGACAAGTTGTATCGTGACGGTGTGAATATTCTGATCTTATCAGATCGTGGCGTAGATGAAACTCATGTTGCGATTCCTTCATTATTAGCTGTTTCGGCTATGCAGAAGCATCTGGTAAGAACAAAGAAGCGTACATCGGTTGCAATCATCCTTGAGAGTGCCGATCCTAGAAATGTTCATCATTTTGCAACACTGCTTGGTTATGGTGCGTGTGCGGTTAACCCATATCTGGCGATCGAGACGATCAAGCAGATGGTTGACAGTCACCTGTTAAACAAAGATTTCAATGCGGCTGTTGATGATTACAATGCAGCGATCATGCATGGTATTGTAAAGATCGCATCCAAGATGGGTGTATCAACGATCCAGTCATACATGGGATCACAGATTTTTGAATGTATCGGACTTTCAAAAGAAGTAGTCGACAGATACTTTACTAATACAGTAAGCTGTGTAGGCGGTTCCGGTATCAAAGAGATCGAGGAGACGGTAGATGCTCTTCATTCATCAGCATTTGATCCGCTCGGTTTGGATACTAATCTTGCACTGACAAGTATCGGTGCACACAAGTTCAGAAGCGGCAAGGAAGAACATCTGTATAACCCACAGACGATCTACCTGTTACAGCAGGCAACCAGACGTGGTGATTATAACCTGTTCAAGCAGTACACCGCATGTCTGGAAGATGAGACAAAACCATTCCATCTGAGAGGTCTGATGGAATTCAAATATGCAGAGAATCCGATTCCAATGGAAGAAGTAGAGCCGGTTGAATCAATCGTAAAACGATTCAAGACAGGAGCTATGAGTTATGGCTCTATCTCACAGGAAGCACATGAGTGCATGGCGATCGCAATGAATACGATCGGAGGCAAATCCAATTCCGGTGAGGGTGGAGAGTCCATTGAACGATTAACGATAGGAAAAGATGGCAAGAATCGTTGTTCAGCTATCAAACAGGTAGCTTCGGGACGATTCGGTGTTACATCCAGATATCTGGTCAGCGCAAAAGAGATCCAGATTAAGATGGCGCAGGGAGCAAAACCCGGTGAAGGTGGACATCTTCCGGGAGGCAAGGTATATCCTTGGATCGCAAAGACCAGATTGTCAACTCCGGGTGTCAGCCTGATCTCACCACCACCTCATCATGATATCTATTCGATCGAGGATCTGGCACAGTTGATCTATGATTGTAAGAATGCAAACCGAGATGCAAGAATTTCTGTAAAGCTGGTATCAGAAGCCGGTGTCGGTACAGTTGCAGCCGGTGTAGCAAAGGCAGGAGCACAGGTTATCCTGATCTCCGGTTATGATGGAGGTACCGGTGCGGCACCAAATAACTCTATTCATTATGCAGGACTTCCTTGGGAGCTTGGTCTGGCAGAGACACACCAGACATTGATCAAGAATGATCTTCGTAATAAAGTTATTCTGGAGACAGATGGTAAGCTGATGACCGGACGTGATGTTGCTATCGCGGCGATGCTTGGTGCAGAAGAATTCGGATTTGCGACAGCTCCACTGGTAACAATGGGCTGTGTAATGATGAGAGTGTGTAATCTGGATACCTGTCCGGTTGGTATTGCTACACAGAATCCGGAGCTTCGTAAGAGATTTAAGGGCAAACCGGAATATGTTATTAACTTTATGAAATTTATCGCAGAGGAGCTTCGTGAATATATGTCGAAGCTTGGTGTCAGAACTGTGGATGAGCTGGTAGGACGTTCCGATCTGTTATATGCAGGTAAGGGCGCAGAGGACAGAAATGTTGATCTGTCACTTATCATCAATAATCCATATATTGATGCACCTCAGAATAAGATAAAATATAACGAGAAGCATCCATATGACTTCCAACTGGAGAAGACGATCGATATGCGTGTTCTGTTAAAGAAGCTTGGACCTGCCCTTGAAAAAGGACAGAAGAAGAGCATCGAGATCGATGTTACAAACACGGATCGTTCCGTTGGTACGATATTTGGATCAGAGATTACAAAACGTTATGGAGAGACGTTGGAGGATGATTCCTACCTTGTAAAATGCAATGGCGCGGGTGGACAGAGCTTTGGTGCATTTGTACCGAAGGGACTGACGCTGGAGCTTGTTGGTGACAGCAATGATTATTTCGGAAAAGGACTTTCCGGTGGTAAGCTGATCGTATATCCACCACGATCTGCCAGATTTGTCCATGAAGATAATATCATCATCGGTAACGTAGCACTTTATGGAGCAACCAGCGGTAAAGCATATATCAATGGTGTAGCCGGTGAAAGATTTGCTGTTCGTAACTCCGGTGCAACTGCAGTTGTAGAGGGTGTCGGTGACCATGGATGCGAGTATATGACAGGCGGTAAGGTAGTAGTTCTTGGACGCACCGGAAAGAATTTTGCCGCTGGTATGAGCGGTGGTATCGCATATGTATTGGATATAGAGAATGATCTGTATAAGCGTCTGAATAAGGGAATGATTCATGTCGAGGCCGTAACCGATAAATACGAGATCGGTGAATTAAAGCAGATGATCATGGATCATGTAAATTATACAAATTCAGAGGTAGGAAAACGGATTTTGGATAAGTTCGATGAATATCTTCCAAAATTCAAGAAGATCATTCCAAAGGATTACGAAAAGATGATGAACACGATTGTCGCACTGGAAGAAAAAGGTCTGAACAGTGAGCAGGCAACGATAGAAGCATTTTACAGGATTAAAAATGGAGGTAAATAGATATGGGAAAGCCAACGGGATTTTTAGAGTATGAAAGAGAAACCAGTATAGAGATCGCTCCGGAAGAAAGAATTAAGAATTTCAATGAGTTCCATATACCTTTAAGTCTTGAAGAGCAGAAAATCCAGGCTGCCAGATGTATGGACTGTGGTGTCCCGTTCTGTCAGGCAGGAATGATGATCGGCGGTATGGCATCCGGTTGTCCGTTGAATAATCTGATACCGGAATGGAACGATATGGTCTATAACGATAACTGGGAGCATGCTTATGCGAGACTGAGCAAGACCAATAATTTCCCTGAATTTACCAGCCGTGTATGTCCAGCTCTCTGCGAGAAAGCCTGTACCTGTAACATTAACGGAGATCCGGTATCGGTAAGAGAGAATGAACGTGCGATTATTGAATATGCTTATGCAAATGGTCTGGTAAATGATCAGCCTCCAAAAGGAAAAACAGATAAAAAGGTTGCGGTGATAGGCTCCGGTCCGTCCGGACTTGCTGTGGCAGATATGTTGATCAGCCGCGGGCATGAGGTTACTGTATATGAGAGAAGTGACAGACCTGGTGGACTGTTAATGTACGGTATTCCGAATATGAAGCTTGAAAAAGAAGTGATCGACCGCAAGATTGCATATATGGAGAAACGAGGTATCCGTTTCGTATTAAATACGGAAGTAGCAACCGGAAAATCTTCGGCGAAGGCACCTTATCCAAAGGATGATCAGATAACAGGATACCTGAAGAATCCAAATCAGAAGTATGTAAAGGCGGAAGACCTGTTAAAGGAATATGACGCTATCGTACTTGCCTGTGGTGCATCTAATCCGAGAGATATCAAGGCAGCAGGCAGAGATGCGAAGGGAATCTATTTTGCGGTAGATTTCTTGAAGACAACCACAATGAGCCTTCGAAATTCGAAGTTTGCAGATAAACAGTTCGTGAACTGCAAGGGAAAAAATGTTCTGGTCATTGGTGGTGGTGATACCGGTAATGATTGTGTAGGAACGGCTGTCAGAGAAGGGGCAAAGAGTGTCACACAGCTCGAGATGATGCCGAAGCTTCCGGATCAGAGGGCGGAGAATAATCCATGGCCGGAATGGCCTAGAGTCTGCAAGACAGATTATGGTCAGCAGGAAGCGATCGCAGTATACGGACATGATCCTCGTATCTATGAGACAACAGTTAAAGAGTTTATAAAGGATAAGGATGGAAATGTCAAAGGGGCAAAATGCGTAAAGCTTGACTGGCAGAAAGATCCAAAAACCGGTCGTATGAATATGACAGAAGTACCTGACAGCGAATATGTGATTGACTGTGAAGTGGTTTTGATCGCGGCAGGATTCCTTGGAAGCCAGAAGTACGTAGCAGACAGCTTTGGTGTAGAATTAAATGAGCGTACTAATGTAAAGACTGCATGTCCGAAGTCTTATGCAACAAATGTTCCTAAGGTATTTGTTGCCGGTGACATGCACAGAGGACAGTCTCTGGTCGTATGGGCGATCCATGAGGGCAGAGAGGCAGCGGTTGCGGTTGATTCCATGCTGGTTGGATATACGAATCTTATGTAACATAAAAAAGGGAAAAGCTCTCTTTTGAGAAGCAGGCTTGTTATAGTCTGTTATCCGAAGGAGAGCTTTTTGTTGTGTGCCCGGAGCAGGGGCCAGACTAACTGTTATTATAAATTTAAATAAGCCCTTCTCGAAAAGAAAAGGGCTTATCTAATATCTTCAACAACAAAGAAAAAAATTATGAATTAAGAACTGTCTATATAGTATCGGATAATTATGAACAAATTATGACCATAAAAACAACTATTTGAAAATATAAAGTAATTTTTTTTTGACATAAAGTGTGTATTTGTGCGATATGAACAAAAAAGTTTTATTCGCTTTGTGTATATTGATATTTTACTGTTTCTTTGTTATTCATATATAAATTTAATGTAATAAATGGTCGACCGGGAGATAAACTGGAAGTCCGTCTTTATACTGGAGGGATATTTCACCGATGATCAAGGGGCGGAGATAGTCGATCATCTCGTCTGTGACATCATTTCCATCCGGATGGATCCACTCTGATGGTACGGACTTTGCTTCATTTGCAATCTTTGATACATCAGCCGACTGGATCACCCATTGATATGGATCATTGGAGATACGATTGATCGTAACCATGATACCGGTCTTACCTTCAGCGGCATATTTGACTGCGGCCTGCCCGAGAGCAAAGGATTCTGTGATATCTGTTCTGGAAGCAATGTGACCTGCACAGCGCTGCAATACATTTAATTCGATTGAACGAACTTTTACACCGATTTCATCACGTACAAGATATTCTAAGGCTTTTCCGGCACCACTTAGCTGTGCATGACCGAATTTGTCAGCAACTGCAGAATCAGAACTGATATAATTGCCATCAGCATCGTGGATTCCTTCTGAGACAGCTACGATAACCGTTTTTTGTTTGGTAAGCTTGTTTTTTACATCTTTTAAGAACTGCTCTTTTGAGAATGCAACTTCCGGCAGATAGATGAGATCCGGTGCCTGACTGTAAGTTGTTCTGGCAAGTGCAGAGGATGCTGTGAGCCATCCTGCATCGCGCCCCATTATTTCTACGATGATAACAGCCGGAATCTTATAGATATAAGCGTCGTGTGCAATCTCAAGCATGGTGGAAGCTACATATTTGGCAGCAGAGCCAAAGCCCGGGGTATGGTCGGTTGCATATAGATCGTTGTCAATTGTCTTTGGTATACCGACGATCCTGACATCAGAATGAATACTTTCTGCATATGCACTGAGTTTCATAACCGTATCCATAGAATCATTTCCACCAATATAGAAAAATGCTGCAATTCCGTATTCTTCAAAACGTTCAAAGATCTGTTCATAAGGAACAGGATCTTTATCGTAGTCCGGAAGCTTATATCGGCAAGAACCGAGATACATGGCAGGTGTCAGTTCGAGGGTATTTAACATCGGGAAATGAGAAAGAGCCATCAGAGACATATCCATCAGATTATTTTCAAGTACTCCGGTTATGCCGTGGAGAGAACCGTAGATACGGGTGAAGCTGCCGGATTTTTTTACTCCATCGATCACTCCGGCAAGAGAAGCGTTGATGGCAGCGGTTGGACCGCCGGATTGAGCTACGATGCAATTTTCTTTTTTCATTTTGATTCTCCATTCTTTTGTGTAATAAAATTAAAAACCGTTTTCTAATCATAGAGACCGGTTAGGGTAATGATTCCTTTTTTGTATAAAATGTCAGGAACATAAGACATTTTGGATTTGCGAAGCCCGGGAAGTCCCAGATCCTCTTCTCTGTTTACATATGTGTAATTTTGAAGTTCGTTTGCAACAAATGTTTTGTTGATCATAGGATAGATGCCGTCAATGCTGTCGTCCGCTTTCTCAAAATGTACATCAAAAGTATCATTGGTCAAGGGCTCGCCCAGTGTGAATGCAGAAGGAATGTGATTGACGTATATGATTCCGCCTGTCATCTGCATTTTTCTCCTGTTTGATAGGGCTTTTCGGATAATATTATATTCATAAGCATGTTCTTCTGCAAGCGCAGGCTGTAGGACATCGTGTTTTTCCACCCAATATCTGGCAATCGCAAGACATGCATCTATGTGTTCGTCCGTGATCGTGTAATATTCATAGTCCGGGTAATTACGCATGAAATTATTGATATGATTACGTTTGCCGTGCAGCTTTTTGCCACGGAGATATGTGAGCTTTTCTACCGTATAGATATAGTCAAAATCACCGGGGTCCAGTGTGTAAGGGAATTCCTTTCCGTACCAGCCTGTGATAATTTCATAGATTTCCGGTGTAGCACAGTGTACACATGGTGTAACACCCTGAGCATGAAAATAGGTACAAACTTCATCAAATACAGAACGCGCGTTCAGCAGATAATCCGGGTTCTGTATATCTTTTATAAAGTCTGTACCAATGCCGATCGGAAAGGTAAAAGAAGAAGGTTTGCCATCTTCTTCAGCTATAAAAACAAGCATTTCTGAAAGAATTACATAAGAGACATGGTATTCTTCTGCCCATAGAATTGCATTGCCGGTACAGAAGCCGCAATCTTTAATGCTGCTTCCTTTCAAATAGCGGTTTAAAATGTCAAGTTGCGATAAATTTGGTTTAATAAGTTCCATTTTTATATATCTTTCTAATGATTTATAATTCTGATTAATTTTATTCCGGACTGTAAAGCAGTGTGCGGAGATTCTTTCTTCCGTAGGTCATCAGTCCGTCAATGATTGCTTTTTTGTTGTCATCGGAGGTCTCTATATCTACCGTTTCCAGAAGTTCATTTACATATCCGCTCCATTTTTCATATATTTTACGCTGAGCTTCATCAGAAACCGGTGGGAGAGAGAGGGATGCATGGACGTTGGCTTCGTCTTCGCCGGAATCATCCGAGATCCGGTAAACAACGGAATCGGGAGTCAGAGCATCCTGACCATAGGCGATGGAATATAGTTCCTCTGTTCGCACAAGACCGCAGTCGTACATCTCGATAACCAGATCACGAATACATTCATCTAATTTGTTGAAATAGTGTTGATACCGGATTTTCATGATCTCATCGGCATCGGCCATATCTTCTTTGTTGTACCAGTATCCCATGCTTTCGTCAATATCATCAATTTCGTCAAAAAGATCATTTTCAAGATTCCGTTTGGCGGCGGCAGATCGTTTGCTGCGTGTCGTTGATACCTTTTTCCCGGAAGAGCTGATTGTCCAGATAATCAGAAAAATAAAAACCAGAAGCAATAGGATGCCAAATATAATTGTCAATATCGTTTTACTCATATCGGTTTACCTGCCATATTTTATTAATCCCTGCCTTGTAAAAAAACAGTAGAAATTTTCATACTTAGATGCATTATACTACAGGGATAAAGGTTTTTTCAATTCTTCTGACTGAAAAAAAGAAACCATTATCCAAATTTTAGGTATTGCATGTAAAAAGGGCCTATAGTATAATTACATTAAAGCTGAGATGTACTAAGCTTCTTGCGATTTTGAACCTACATTTGAATAAAAGGGATTCCTATATTGCTGCTTGTGATGTCATGCCTCTTTAATACGTGGAAGACAGAGATTCAGTTGCGGTTGCCCACCTAGCATTGGCTAGGACTCAAAATGCAGGAACGCATTTCAGTTTTATACGAAAGATAAAGAGCAGCATCTAAGATGCTGCTTTTTCTGTGTTAAAGTATACCCGAAAAATGGAGAATATATGAAAAAATTAATTAAATTTATTACATTATGCATAACATGTCTGTTGGTTGTGGGTACCCTGTATGCGGCAAAGATGGCAGTAAGCGAGAAAACGGATGTGGATGATATTTTTTCACGGGCGGATATCAGTATATTTTCGAATATAAGAGAACGTACGCAGACGGCGGCAGAGCATGCGGATAAAAAAAATAAAGAGACAGATACAAAAAAGAAGAACGGACAGGATGAGAAAAAAGAAGCAGAAATAAAACCTGTGGTGCCGGAACAGGTGAAGGTACTGTTGTCGAATCATGGAGTCTATCTACAGGATACGGTGAGCATCAGCTGCGCCGGAACATATAATGTAAATGTGGACGGAAAGAAGACCATCTCGTATAAGAGAAATGATGTATTTGATGTAGCGGCATTTGCTGCGGAGAATACATTTGACTATATCACGGTGGAGCCTGAGACTGCTTCTGACCGGATCGTACTTAAAAATTTTGAAAAATCAGACGGAACGCCATCCTATCACGGAACTATACACATACAGAAAAAGGAAGGGTATATCGTTACAAATGAGATTGATCTGGAAGAATACCTGTATGCGGTTGTATCCAGTGAGATGCCATCTTCCTATGAGAAGGAGGCATTAAAGGCACAGGCAATCTGTGCCAGAAGTTATGCGGTAAATAGAATCCGAGATCATGCATATGAAAAGTATGGTGCCGATCTTGATGATACGACAGCCTGTCAGGTATACAACAATATATTTGAAACACCGGAAACGATAGAGGCGGTACAGGAGACTGCAGGTGAAGTGCTCACTTGCGATGGAGATATGGTGCAGGCATATTTTTTTTCTACTTCATGCGGAACCACATGCAGAAATGATGATGTATGGGGAGGAGATAAATTGTCATATCTGAACGATCAGTTGGAGACTTATGCAGAGACCGAAGCAAAGCTTGATAGTACACCTGTTATGCTTGATCATGGATATTTTCAGATCGGGGATGGAAGACTGTCTACAGAGGAGGTTTTTCGTGATTTTATAGATAAGAAGATATATGTGAATAGTATTGAAAAAGAAGAACCGATGTATCGCTGGTCGATAGACTATAGTAAAGAGCAGATGCAGTCAGCTGTGTCACAGGGGCTTCCGCAGGTGGCTGCCGGTTGTCTTACTTTTTATGATAAAGAGGGGAATGAATCGGATGCAATAACCGAATTTGCGGGGCAGGAAGCAGAAGAGATTCTTGGGACGATAAAAAATATCATAATAACAGAAAGAGGAAATAGCGGAATCGCACAAAGTATGGTAATATACGGAAAACAGGGTGCTGTAAAGGTTGATGGCCAGATGGCGATCCGGCAGGTATTATATCCGTTTGAAGTCGAAATTATAAAACAGGATGAGAGCAGAGTGAGCGGATGGTCGTTGTTGCCAAGTGCATATTTTTATATCGAAAAGGACAAAGAAGGGGCGTATCATCTATATGGCGGCGGGTTT
>ERZ860508.521-NODE-521-length-30050-cov-5.260177_pt1 | contig 30050 bp, 20 predicted proteins | sample MGYA00509976_ERZ860508 | MGnify/ENA primary metagenome ERZ860508 (study PRJEB30046, sample SAMN00715242) | human gut metagenome | study: EMG produced TPA metagenomics assembly of the A metagenome-wide association study of gut microbiota in type 2...
TATAATACGTTATACATGCTAAGTTTATAGCACATGTTTTGACCCCAACATCATTAAAATATAAGATAAGCAATTTGCCATTTTGACGAGCCTGAAAACGAAGCTCATAATCTGGTGATTGCGTAGATGATAAAAATTTATGGTAAATAGTTAAAGGGCATAAAAATTATCAGAAAGGATTTCCGGCATGAATAGTTTTGTATATCCGTTAAAGCACCTTGCGGTCTTTGAGGATATGAAGAGAGATTTAAGTAAATCGGGTAAGGCGGTTTTGGTGACAGGGTGTGTTGAGCAGCAGAAGGCACACCTTGTTTTTGGCGTGTGCGATACACCGTTCAGGCTTATCATCACGCACAATGAGATTCGTGCAAGGCAGCTCTATGAGGAGTATCGTTTCTTTGACAGGAATGTAGTGTACTATCCTGCAAAGGACTTTATTTTTTACAATGCGGACATACACGGAAACCTTATTGTGAAGGAGCGTATCAATGCGGTAAAGCATATTGCGGATCAGAGGAAGGCGCAGAAGCAGGAAAAGGACGGAGAACACAGGGAGACAGCTCTTACTGTGATTACCACCATCGACGGCTGCATTGACAAGCTCCTTCCGCTTGAATATATTGAAAATAATTTGATACATCTTGAGGTCGGCGCGGAGATAAATCTCACGGAGTATGAGAAAAAGCTTGTGAAGCTCGGCTATGAGAGGTGTGCTCAGGCGGAGAGCCCGGGACAGTTCGCCGTGCGCGGCGGTATCGTGGATGTGTTTCCTTTCACTGAGGAGACACCGTACAGAATGGAGCTGTGGGGTGATGAGATTGATTCGATAAAGAGCTATGACGCACAGAGCCAGCGCTCAATAGAGAACGTGGATGAGGTGTTCTTCTACCCTGCGACGGAGCTTATATTTTCGTCGGGGGATATTTTCTCTGCGTTAAAAAAGATTAAGGCGGACACGGATAAGCAGGCACAGCTTTTTGAGAAGGAAAAGAAGCTTACCGAGGCGGCGCGCATAAGAAATAAATATGCGGAGCTTGAGGAAAGGCTCATGCTCGACCCTGAGGGTGTGAACGGCTCAATGGGGATTGAGAGCTATATCGGTTATCTTGCAGATTATACGGTGTCTTTTGCGGAGTATTTTTCGCCGTCGGACACGACCTTTGTGCTTGACGAGCCGGGAAGGATTGCAGAGAGACTTAAGGCTGTGCAGTATGAGTTCGGTGAGAGCATGTCGCACAGACTTGAGAAGGGCGATATACTGCCAAAACAGACAGATGTACTTTATGATACTTCCTATGTATATGGAAAACTGTACAAGGGGTCACTGCTGGCACTGTCCGTTCTTGATACGAGGGCGGAAGGGCTTAATATCGGTGGAAGATATGATATCGGTGCAAAGGGAATAAGCTCCTATAACAACAGCTTTGAGACGCTTGTCGGCGATGTAAGGAGATATAAGAAGGAAGGGTATGTGACAATTCTTGCCTCCTCATCAAGAATAAGGGCTGAGAGACTTGCGGCTGATCTGCGGGAGAACGATGTCACTGCATTTTTCTCCGACAGGTATGACAGGGAGCTGCTGCCGGGCGAGGTGATGACGGTGTTCGGCAATATCTCAAAGGGCTTCGAGTACCCGCAGATTAAATTTGTCCTTATCGCAGAGAGCGATATTTTTACACAGGATAAGAAAAAGAAGAGGGTTAAGACAAAGGCATACGAGGGAAAGTCAATCTCTGATTTCGCGGAGCTGTCAATCGGCGACTATGTGGTGCATGAGAATCACGGAATGGGAATTTACCGCGGTATTGAGAAGGTTGTTGTGGACAAGGTCGAAAAGGACTATATAAAGATTGAGTACAGTGGCGGAAGCAATCTGTATGTGCTTGCCACGCAGCTTGACAGTATACAGAAGTTCTCAGGGCCGGACGGACACAAGCCGAAGCTTAATAAGCTGGGAACTGTTGAGTGGTCTAAGACCAAGGCGAAGGTAAAGAGCGCGGTTGCGGGAATTGCAAAGGAGCTTGTTGAGCTGTATGCGATAAGGCAGAACAGGCAGGGCTATAAGTTCGGACCGGACACGGTATGGCAGCAGGAGTTCGAGGAGATGTTCCCTTATCAGGAAACGGATGACCAGCTCACCGCGATTGCGGAGACGAAGCAGGATATGGAGAGCACCAAGATAATGGACAGACTTCTGTGCGGTGACGTTGGCTTCGGAAAGACGGAGGTTGCCATGCGTGCGGCATTTAAGGCGGTATGTGACGGAAAGCAGGTTGTCTATCTTGTGCCTACCACCATACTTGCGCAGCAGCATTACAACAGCTTTGCCCAGAGAATGCAGTCATTCGGTGTGAGAGTTGAGCTATTAAGCCGTTTCTGTACCCCGACGCAGGTTAAAAATACACTCGATGGACTAAAAAAGGGGACGGTCGACATTGTAATAGGCACTCACAGGGTTCTGTCGAAGGATGTTAGGTTCAAGGATTTAGGGCTTATGATAATCGACGAGGAGCAGCGGTTCGGCGTGACGCACAAGGAGAAAATCAAGCAGTTAAAATCGGACCTTGACGTGCTCACACTGTCGGCAACGCCTATTCCGCGAACCCTGCACATGAGCCTTGTGGGTATAAGGGACATGAGTGTGCTCACGGAGGCACCGGTCGACAGGATGCCTATACAGACCTTTGTCACGGAGTATGACGAGGAGCTTATAAGGGAGGCAGTAATACGAGAGCTTTCGAGGGGCGGACAGGTGTACTATGTGTTCAATATGGTGAAGGGCATTGAGGATGTGGCGGCGAAGATATCGGCGATAGTTCCGGATGCCAATGTTGCCTACGCACATGGACAGATGCACGAAAGACAGCTTGAGAAGATAATGTTTGACTTTATAAATGGTGACATAGATGTGCTTGTGTCGACAACGATTATAGAGACGGGGCTTGATATCCCTAACACCAACACAATCATCATCCATGATGCCGACCGCTTCGGATTGTCTCAGCTATATCAGCTGAGAGGGCGTGTCGGGCGTTCTAACCGTACCGCGTATGCGTTTTTACTATACAAGCGCGACAGGATGCTGCGCGAGGAGGCGGAAAAGAGGCTGTCGGCAATCAGGGAATTTACGGAGCTTGGAAGCGGCTTTAAGATCGCGATGAAGGATCTTGAAATCAGAGGTGCCGGAAATGTCTTAGGTGAGGAGCAGCACGGACACATGGCGGCTGTTGGGTATGATCTATATTGTAAGATGTTGAATGAGGCAGTGCTAACGCTCAAGGGTTATAAGAAGCTTGAGGACGAGTTCGAGACGAACGTAGACCTTCCGGTTGATGCATTTATCCCGGCGACATATATAAGGAGTGAGGCGCAGAAGCTTGACATATACAAGCGTATTGCCGCTATCACGACAAGGGAGGAGCTTGTGGATATGCAGGATGAGCTGACAGACCGTTTCGGTGATATACCAAAGACGGCAATCAATCTTATGCGTGTCGCATTTATCAAGTCAAATGCGCACCTTGCGGATATCATTGAGATAAAGGGCTCTCAGGCGCAGATTATAATAAGAATGTATCCGCAGGCAAGGGTTGATGTCAACAGGATACCTGATTTTGTCAAGAAGTATGACGGACGTGTACAGTTCAAGGTGGAGGCGGTTCCGTATTTCAGGTACACACCTGCAAGGGATGAGCTTAAGACAACGGACAGATACCTTACAACTGTGACAGAGCTTGTGGAGGGCATTGGAGCGCTGAGGCTTGGGACAGAGGGGTCAGACCCCTGTCCTGGGACAGGGGTCTGACCCCTCTGTCCCACAGGCAGTGAAATGCATGTAGCGTGAAACAATATAATGTGGTATACTAAACCGGTAGTTATAAGCACATTGTAGAGGATACGAAAATATGAAAACAATAATTTTAGCGGGCGGTTTCGGAACCAGAATAAGTGAGGAGAGCCACCTCAAGCCGAAGCCGATGATAGAGATTGGCGGTATGCCTATGTTATGGCATATTATGAAGATATATTCGCACTATGGGTTCAATGATTTTGTAGTCTGCCTTGGATATAAACAGTATATTGTAAAGGAATTTTTTGCCGATTATTTTCTTCATACTTCAGATGTCACCTTTGACCTTGCGGCTAACAACATGATAGTCCACAATGTAAAGGCGGAGCCTTGGAAGGTGACTCTGGTGGACACCGGGCTTAAGACTATGACAGGCGGACGAATAAAGAAGGTGCAGGAGTATATAGGCGATGAGCCTTTTATGCTCACATACGGTGACGGGGTTGCGGATGTGGATATCAACAGGCTTCTTGAGTACCATAAGTCGCATGGAAAGCTTATGACTATCACAGCTATCAATATAGGGCAGCAGTTCGGAGCTCTTGATGTGCGTGAGGATGGTGTGATTACTGCGTTCCGTGAGAAGCATGATCTTGATGGAAGAGTTATAAACGGTGGGTTCATGGTATGCCAGCCGGAGATATTTGATTATATTGACGGACCGGAGACCGTATTTGAGAAGGAACCTGTTGAGAGGCTTGTCGCGGAGGGACAGCTTATGGCTTACCATCATCCGGGCTTCTGGAAGAACATGGATACGCAGAGGGATAAGCAGAAGCTTGAGGCACTCTGGGAGAGCGGAAATGCACCTTGGAAGCTGTGGGAGTGATGTCTTTTATATTGGTTTAAGGTGTTGTGGGTGTGTTGGTCTTTAAAAACTGTATTGATGTAAAAATATTGTGATGGGGGCAGATATGGATTATCGGAAGCTGATGGAATTTTACAAGGATAAACGTGTGCTTGTGACCGGACATACCGGCTTTAAGGGAAGCTGGATGTGCAGGGTTCTCCTGCTTGCGGGGGCAGAGGTGTGCGGATATGCGCTGGAGCCGCCGACAGAGCCGTCGCTTTTTGAGCTGGCGGGGCTTGAAGGTGATAGGAAAATCAAGTCCTTCATAGGTGATATCCGCGATTATGGGAAGCTTAAAGAAGTGTTTGATGAGTTTAAGCCGGAAGTGGTCCTTCATCTGGCAGCACAGCCTATTGTGAGGGAATCATATAAGAATCCGAGATATACATTTGAGACCAATGTCATGGGTACGGTAAATGTATGTGAGTGTGTGCGGCTGAGCAAAAGTGCGGGCGCAGACGGCTATGATGGCGTACGCTCATTTGTGAACGTGACCACGGACAAGGTCTATGACAATAAGGAGCGCAGTGAAGGCGGTTACAGGGAGGAGGAGCCGCTTGACGGCTATGACCCTTATTCTAATTCCAAGTCATGCTCTGAGCTTGTGACACACAGCTATATGCGCTCATTTCTTGCCGCTTCAGGTATTGCCGTGTCGACCGCGAGGGCGGGAAATGTCATAGGCGGCGGGGATTTTGCTGTCGACAGAATAATTCCGGACTGTGTCAGGGCGGCACTTGAAAAAAGAGAAATTGTCGTGAGAAATCCGTATTCCGTGCGTCCATACCAGCATGTGCTAGAGCCTGTGTGTGTCTATCTTATGATTGCCATGGAGCAGTATGTGAACAGGGAGCTTTCCGGCTGGTATAATGTAGGACCTGATGACACGGACTGCGTGACCACAGGTGAGCTTGTGAATATATTTACGGACTGCTGGAAGGGAACGAAGTGGCAGGTGAAGGGCGATGGAGGACCTCATGAAGCGGGTTTTTTAAAGCTGAACTGCGATAAGCTTAAAGACACATTTTCGTGGAAGCCGGTCTGGAACATACGGACGGCAGTGCAAAAGACGGTGGAATTTTCAATGCTGCTTGAGGGTATGCAGTGCGGAAGCAGGAAAATAGCGGATGAAACAGAAGCGTTGACAGGTACTGAACAGGAAATGGAAGCTTTATCTGGAAATAACCTTTCAGACTGTATAAATAGACAGATTATGGAATATATTGCGGACGCGGGCAGGATATAATTCTGAATGTCTGATTTATAAATACAAGCAGGATATGGGTATAAGAAATAAAAAACGTGAAATTATGGGTATAATAAATAAAAAATGTGAAATATACCCATTAAATGTAATGATATAGTTGATTTTTGGGTATGGACATAAAATAAGCTCTGCTTATACCCGGAAGCTCCGAAAAATAATTTGCAAAACATTAAGAAATGGGTACAGAGATGGTAAATTATCAAGAAATACCCATTTACAGAGCGGTTTCATTATTAATTGGAGTTTTAATAATTGAAGTTTCAATAATTAAGGTTCCGCTAATTAGAGTTTCATTAATTGTTGTTTTAATTATATTGAAAAATATATAAAGAAAATTTATATAGAGAAAATTTATATAGAGAAAAGGAGCCCATCACATGTTTGAGGGAAAGAATGAAAGGGAAGCGCGCGAGCAGATACTTGAGCTGGTGAGTGAGTACTGTGACCGCTTCCACAATCAGAATAAAGAATATAAGGAAGGCGACCGTCTCCCTTATGCGGCGAGGGTCTATGACCATGATGAGATGGTGAAGCTTGTGGATTCCTCTCTTGAGTTCTGGCTTACATCAGGAAGGTATACGGCTCAGTTTGAGAGTGAGTTCGCAAAATATCTTGGGGTGCGTTTCTGCAGCCTTGTAAATTCAGGTTCATCGGCGAATCTTCTCGCATTCATGGCACTCACCTCACCGCTTTTAGGTGGGCGTGCCATAGGGCGCGGGGATGAGGTTATCACCGTTGCGGCGGGCTTTCCGACTACAGTCACACCGATTATACAGTATGGTGCGGTTCCTGTGTTTGTCGATGTGACGATTCCACAGTACAATATTGATGTGACTAAGCTTGAACAGGCCTATTCGGAGAGAACCAAGGCGGTTATGATAGCGCATACACTTGGAAATCCGTTCGATTTATCCGCGGTCAAGGCATTCTGCGACAGACATGGACTATGGCTTGTGGAGGATAACTGCGACGCGCTGGGTTCTGAGTATACCATCGACGGAAGGACAAGGCTTACCGGAACTGTGGGCGATATAGGAACGAGCAGCTTCTATCCGCCACACCACATGACTATGGGCGAGGGAGGAGCGGTGTACACGGACAATCCACTGCTCAACAAGATAATACGCTCACTCCGCGACTGGGGAAGGGACTGCGTGTGCGCCTCCGGTCAGGACAATCTGTGCGGACATAGATTTGACGGACAGTACGGTGAGCTTCCGAAGGGCTATGACCATAAATATGTGTACTCCCATTTTGGTTACAATCTCAAGGCTACCGATATGCAGGCGGCTGTCGGCTGTGCACAGCTGAAGAAATTCCCATCCTTTGTTGAGAGAAGAAGGGAGAATTTCAAGGCGCTATATGAAGGACTTTCCGACCTCGCGGAGTACTTCTACCTTCCTGAGGCGGTGGAAAATTCCAACCCAAGCTGGTTCGGCTTCTGCATGACCTGCAGGCCTGGAACGGACAAGAATAAGGTTGTTGGATATATTGAGAGCCGCAATGTACAGACAAGAATGCTGTTTTCCGGAAATCTCATAAAGCAGCCTTGCTTTGATGGAATGAGGGCTTCGGGCACAGGCTTCAGGGTGGCAGGCAGCCTTGAGAATACAGATTTAATTATGGAAAATACCTTCTGGATAGGTGTCTATCCGGGGATGACAGAGGCTAAGCTGTCATATATGATAAAGACTATCCATGAAGCTGTATTAAGATAGCGAATCGTAGTGAGACAGCAAATTATACTGAGACAGCAAATCAGAGAAAATATAGCAAAAAAGGAATAATTAAGAATACTTTTTAATTAGAGCATCACATACAGCCTATACAGTACCCGGCAGTATAAAATAAAGCCATTGAGATTGGAGAGAGTATACATGAGAATTAAGGTATCAGATTATATAGCACAGCTCACATCACAGCTTGGAATAGAGCGCGTGTTTACAGTTACGGGCGGGGGAGCCATGCATCTTAATGATGCATTCGGACACAGTGAAAGCTTGAAATGTATATACAATCACCATGAGCAGGCTTGCGCAATCGGGGCAGAAAGTTATGCCCGGATTGCCGGGAAGCCTGCTCTTTTGTGTGTCACAACGGGGCCGGGAGGCACGAATGCACTCACAGGAGTGCTGGGGGCTTACTTAGATTCCATACCAATGCTTGTGATATCGGGGCAGGTAAGATATGACACCACCGCACGGAGCACAGGGCTTGGGATAAGGGCTATGGGCGATCAGGAGTTCGACATAACAAGGGCTGTTGCTTCCATGACAAAATACTGTGAGCTGGTGACGGAGCCGGACAAGATAAAATATTATGTAAAAAAGGCATTCCATATAGCGACAACGGGCAGACCGGGACCAACATGGCTTGACATTCCTCTCAATGTCCAGGGTGCCTGTATCGATACGGATGACCTTGCAGATTATGACGAGAGCTGTGCAGATTACAGGGAGTATGAGGATACACTGCCTCCGAAGGTATCAAGGGAGCTTGTGATGTCCGTTATTGATAGGGTAAAGTCATCAAAGCGTCCGGTGCTTAATGCCGGAAACGGAATACGCATAGCCGGGGCGGAGAAGGTTTTTGAGAGCGTCAGGAGGAAGCTGAATATCCCTGTTGTGACAGGCTGGGACAGTATAGATTTGTGTGCGGACGATGATGGGCTGTATGTGGGGCGCGCCGGAATAATGGGCGACAGAGCAGGTAATTTTGCAGTGCAGAACAGTGATTTATTTCTTTCTGTCGGAAGCAGGCTGAGCATAAGACAGGTTGGATATAATTATAAGAGCTGGGCGAGAGCTGCGTACACGATTATAGAGGATGTGGATGCCGAGGAGCTTAAAAAGCCGACTCTCCATGTGGACATGCCTGTCTGGGCGGATGCACTTGATTTTCTCACAATGCTTGATGAATGTCTTGATGAGGTCTGCGGTGAGAAAGAAAAGCTGTTTGATGACAGTGAGTGGCATGAGATATGCCGCGGCTGGAAGAATGATTATCCTGTGGTTCAGAAAAAGCATTATGAGAGCTGTATTGAGAACGGACATGAGTATGCCAACGTATATGCGTTTATCAAGGAATTGAGCAGAAGGCTTGAGCCGGGGCAGATTACGGTTGTCGGAAACGGTTCGGCATGCGTTGTCGGAAGCCACGCCTATGTGATAAAGGAGCGTCAGCGCTTTATAATCAATTCGGCGGTTGCCTCAATGGGCTATGATCTGCCGGCGGCCATAGGAGCGTGGGTGGCAGATAATGAAAATAGTGGCAATCCTGCCGACAGTTATGATATAATAAAGAATAATGCCCATAAGGATATTATCTGTGTGACCGGCGACGGCAGTATTCAGATGAATCTTCAGGAGCTTCAGACAATTATTCATCACAGAATGGACATGAAAATATTCGTGATTAATAACGGCGGCTATCATTCGATACGTCAGACACAGAAGAATTTCTTCGGTGAGCCGCTTGTGGGTATCGGCGAGGACAGCGGGGACTTAAGCTTTCCGGATATGGCAAAGCTTGCGTGGGCTTACGGCTATGAATACAGGGCGGTTAAGAACAACAGTAGCTTCAATGTGATAGATGAAGTGCTTGCGATGAAGGGACCGGCGATATGCGAGGTGTTCGTGAGCAGAGGACAGAAGTTTGAACCGAAATCAGCCACAAAGAGGCTTGAGGACGGAACGCTGGTGTCGGCACCGCTTGAGGATCTTGCTCCGTTTCTTCCTAAGGAGGAGTTAGAGCGCAATATGCTGATACCGCCATACAATCCGATATAAAGAGTAATGTATAGCAATATAACGAATAAGGGAAGTGCTATGAAAAAGGCATATATAACAGGTGCGACAGGAGCTATAGGGATGGCACTTGTCGGTGAACTTTTGAAAAACGGAATAAGCACCACGGTCTTTCTGCGGAAAGACTCCGGGCGGAATGACCGTGTGAAGGACAGCTTTTCCGGGGAGCTTGCAAGCGGATTGTTGAGGATAGAGTATGTGAGCCTTGAGGAGCTTTCAGGCTACGCCTTGAGCAGGAATACACAGGATATGCAGACCTACGCTTCGCAGGATTTATTGACGAAAGCAGCAGGTGGAGCCGACACCGCTGTATTTTATCATCTTGGCTGGAGTGGAACCTTCGGTGAGCAGCGAAACGATGCAGATATGCAGCAGAAAAACGTAGAGTACACTCTTGACGCCGTGAGACTTGCAAAGCGCCTTGGCTGTGTGCATTTTATAGGTGTCGGCTCACAGGCGGAGTACGGAAGGTTCGAGGGCAGGTTAACACCTGATACACGCACACTTCCGGAGAATGAGTACGGCAGGGCGAAGCTTGCTGCCGGAATACGCAGCGCAGAGCTGTGCCGTGGGTTTGGGCTCAGACATTCATGGGTGCGTGCTTTAAGCGTCTATGGTCCCTTTGACGGGAGAAACACTATGATAATGTCGGTTATCAGGGGACTTCTGTCCGGGGAGAGAGTCGCCCTGACAAAGGGGGAGCAGATATGGAATTATCTGTACTCAGGGGATGCCGCAAGGGCGCTGCTTATGCTGGGTGCATCATCGATTAGTGTACAGAGCAGAACCTACTGTCTTGCAGGCGAAGCAGAAGGTGGGCTGAGGGAATATATATTAAGACTGTGCAGGGCGGCGGGGGCGGATGAGAGTCTCTTAGGATTCGGTGAGATACCTTATGGCAGTGCGCAGGTAATGTACCTGACCGCAGATATAAGCAGGCTTTGGCAGGATGTTGGATTCGTTCCTGAGACAACATTTGATGATGGAATTAAAAAGACGATAGAATGGGTACGCACCTATGGCATTCCGTTGTACGGATACTAAGGCGTATATGCCGTAAAACGGCAGAAAAGAGGAGCATTTTGGAAGAAAATAAGAAAAGAAAGAAAATAAGCATCATGGTTCCGTGCTACAATGAGGAGGAGAATGTCATTCCGATGAGTGAAGCACTCGTCGATGTCATGACAAGGGAGCTGCCTCAGTACGACTATGAGATTTTATTTATAGATAACTGCTCACAGGACAGAACAAGGGAATATCTTGAGAAGATATGCGAGGGAAACAAAAATATAAAGGCTATTTTCAATGTGACGAATTTCGGACAGTTCAACTCACCCTTTTACGGTCTGTGCCAGACCACTGGAGATTGTGCCATATCGGTGTGCTGTGATTTTCAGGATCCGGTTGAGATGATTCCTAAGTTCGTTGCAGAGTGGGAGAATGGCTATAAGATAGTGAGCGGAATAAAGAGCCACAGCAAAGAAAACAAATTCATCTATATGTTAAGAACAATTTATTATAAGATGATACGCAAGATGTCCGATGTCGAGATGATTGAGCATTTTACGGGCTTCGGCTTGTATGATAAGACTTTTATTCATCTTCTCAGACAGCTTGATGACCCGATGCCGTTTATAAGAGGAATAGTTGCAGAGTACGGCTTTAAGAGAAAGGATCTTGAGTACACACAGCCTAAGAGACGTGCCGGAAAGACCAAGAATAATTTCTATTCATTGTATGACGCTGCGATGCTTAGTATCACATCATACACTAAGGTGGGCTTAAGACTGGCAACCTTTTTCGGTTTCATAGCCTCAGCGCTCTCAATGCTGGTTGCAGTAATATACCTTGTTTATAAATTGACACATTGGTACACATTTACTGCCGGTACGGCACCTATTGTGATAGGTATATTCCTTATCGGTTCCATCCAGCTGTTTTTCATCGGGCTTATCGGTGAATACATTTTGAACATCAATAAGCGTGTCATTCACAGACCGCTTGTGGTCGTCGAAAAGACGATTAATTTTGATGACAAGCCGGTTCCTATGGCAGGGACAACTCAGGATTCGATAGTAAATGAACTTGCTTATATGAATAATGCTTCGGGTCTTAAAGAAGAGAATCAGGAGAAAAAAACAGATGGGCAGCAGTGAGAAAAAGGATATTATACCGGTAGTTATATTTCATGTGGGATGTCCTGAGCATCTTCCGTACAGTGTACAGTCGGCGCAGAGATGGAATGAGCGGGTGATTCTGCTTGGCGATGAAGCAAACAGGAAGGTTGCAGGGGAATGGTTTGATCATGAAAAGCTTGACCTTACAAGATATAATGAGTTTTTAAAAGTATTTGAGAACTATTCGACATACACGGATTTTTTTGCGCAGATATGCTTTAAGAGATATTTTCTGTATTATGAGCTTATGAAGGAGCTTGATTTTGACAGGATACTTGTCGCAGAGAGTGATCTGTACAACTGTGCGGATTACAGCAGCATACCATCACTTAAAGGTGCTTATGCCATGGTATCAACGGTTGACGGACAGGAGAAGGATTATGGATGGAGTTCATGCTGCCATTGTTCATACTGGACAAGGGAGGCACTAGATGATTTCCTGAATTTCTGCCAGAGCACATTTTCCGATAATAAGGAGCTTCTGCTTAAAAAGTGGAACTATCAGAGGGAGCATAACCTTGCAGGCGGCGTGTGCGACATGACTTTGGTGTATCTGTGGTCGAAGGATAATGACAGGGTTTTAAATTCAGCCAGAATATTCGACGGAGGAACCATAGACCAGAATCTGTGTGACAGGGTGAATTTCTCGGAGAACGAATATAGGTATAATTCATTTGCCGGAATTAAAAAATATGTTATCAGGAAGGATGCTTTGGACAGAAAGCAGCCATACCTTGTAAAAGCTGACGGGACGTTGGTCAGGGTATTTGCGATTCACTGTTCGGGACGCGCTAAGAGTGCTATTCAGGCATTTGACAAGAGCTATGCGGCGGTATGTATGTCACAGCTGGGGGCGCAGCTAAAGATAAAGCTCGGAGGTTTAAAGAACAGGCTTCTGGGAAAATAAAGACAAGGTAAGGCAATGCTATATTGTGGAATCAAGGGAAATGGGGATTTTTTTAATGAAGGAGATTATCAGAAAAATAATTAAATCATGGTCGGCAACGGAGGGAAATGTCAACTCGACAGCGCAGATACTTGACTGGGTGGCGGCTCTTAACCGTGATGCGCGTGTTTCAATCAGGGAGTGTGAGTCGGGGGACAACAGCTTCTGGTTCTATGATGATTATGTGGGGGAGATACATAACAGAAAACGCTCCTTCTTTTCGATAACCGGAATACAGCGCTATGAGAACAACAGGCTTGTAGCAGAGCAGCCCATAATCGTGCAGCCGGAGATAGGATATCTTGGGATTATATGCAAGGAGATTGACGGAGTAATCAATTTCCTTATGCAGGCCAAGATTGAACCGGGCAACGTGAATGTCATTCAGATTTCTCCGACCATACAGGCAACCAAGAGCAATTATACGAGAAGACACGGTGGAGTTCTACCTAATTATTTTAATTATTTCTACAATTCAAAAAATTATACAGTTATCTATGACCAGATTCAGTCCGAGCAGGCAGGAAGATTCTATAAGAAGCGAAACCGCAACATTATAATGCTTCTTGATGAGGATATTGAGGTTCTGCCGAATTACAGGTGGATGACCTTGGGACAGATAAAACAGCTTATGAAGATAGACAATCTTGTGAACATGGATACAAGAACGGTTCTTTCGGGAATACCACTCACCAATTGTGGATTTTCGGAGGGTGAGCTTTCGGAGCTTTCGGAATATTTTACGGATAAGACATTTTTCCATTCGATATTTACAGGTGGAATTACGGCAAATATATCGGAGATATATCAGTTTTTGAACAATTATAAGATGTTCGAGGAGAAAAAGACTGTGCTTGTGCCGCTCAATCAGCTCCGCGACTGGAGCGTGGACGACGCGGGAGTCACCTGCAGCCATGAGGCGGACTATATGGTGAGATATTATGACATAGATATTACCGGAAGAGAGGTAAAGCAGTGGAGCCAGCCACTTTTTAAGGCAATCGGCAAGGCAGTCTTCGGGCTTATAACAAGAACGGTCAATGGAAAGAAGGAATTTCTTGTTGCAGGCAGACCGGAGATTGGTTCGTTTGACTATATTGAGCTTGGACCATCGGTTCAGTGGGAGCCAACTAAAAAGGCAGATAGCGATAATGCGGTCGACGCACTGTTCCGTGAGAAGATTGCTGCACATGAGACTCAGTATCAGGTCATATTGTCTGAGGAGGGCGGACGCTTCTATCACGAGCAGAATCATAATTATATTGTCGAGATAGAACCTGATGAGCTTAAGGAGCTTCCGGAGGGATATTTCTGGATTGATTACGGCACATTAAATTATATGATACAGATTAATAACTGCCTTAATATACAGCTTAGGAATCTGCTCTCATTGCTGGAGATATAGCCGTATATATAGATTATCGAAAGGATTGGATATTTTATGTTTAGAATAGGAATACTTGGTGCGGCAGATATAGCCTTCAATAAGTTCATTCCGGCGCTTATGAAGGTTGAAGGCGTGGAGTGTGCCGGAGTGGCATCTAACTCCCCGGATAAGTTAAAGAGATTTGTTGAAAAGTATAATGTGCATGTTTACTCATCATATAATGAGGTTATAGGTGATGACAGTGTCGATTGCGTTTATATACCGCTTCCTCCTGCATTTCACTATGAGTGGGCAAAAAAGGCTCTGCTTGCGGGGAAACATGTATTCCTTGAAAAGCCATCGACAACTTCGGCTGATGACACTAAGGAGCTTGTGGGAATAGCCGGAGAAAAAGGACTTGTTGTACAGGAAAATTATATGTTCCGATTCCATGCACAGCTAAAGGAGATAGAGAACCTTATCGCATCGGGTGAGCTTGGAAAGCTGAGACTTGTAAGGACAAGCTTCGGATTTCCAAGGAGGGCTGAGGGCGATTTCAGGTATGCTAAGGAGCTTGGCGGCGGCACCATGATGGACAATGGCGGCTACACCATCAAGCTCATCGACATGCTGCTTGGAGAAAGCATGAGGCTTGTGTCAGCACAGCTTGATTATGACGAAAAGACAGGCATTGATATATTCGGCACCGCGGAGTTCGTGAATGATGACGGAGTCATAGCACAGGCGGCATTCGGAATGGATTGTCAGTATCAATGCTCACTTGAGCTATGGGGAAGCAGGGGAAGGCTTACAACAGGAAGGATATATACGGCACCGGATGGCTTTAAGCCGGTGGCACTTGTTGAAACAGGAGCCGGCAGCAGGACTGTGGAGCTACCGTCCTGTGATGCGTTTGAGGAATCAATTAAAATGTATCTGAGGGCTGTCGAGGATGAGAGGCTTCGTGAGAGTATGGCCCAGGAGCTTGTAAGACAGGCAGAATTTGTTGATGATGTCAGGGGAATGTATAGAAAATGAAAAATGCAGCGTCCGGATGGAATAACCGTAATTTAATAAATAATATAGTGCAGGTTAACTTTATTGCGCTGTTTTTTGTGCTATTTTTTGCTTTGGCAAGGGTATCGGAGCTGTATGGCACGGTATGGAGCGACAGCTTCACAGGTCTGGTGGATACGGGACTGGTCATAAGTACGATACTACTGCTTGTTATGATAGCTGGAATTGTATTACTTCAGATAAAAGGGGGATTTATAAAACCTGATTATCGCGATGTGACTGTATGTGCCCTGCTTATCACAATTCATTATCTTATAAGAGCCGGGCTGGTTGGAACTGTGCAGCTTGATGAAGGTCTGACCTGCTATGAATCCTTGGAAAAGCTGTTATATAATCCGGATATAATTGTGACAGACTTTTTGGAGGCTGGAAAGATTGCGGACAGAAATGCGCATGGTTACTGCTTTTTTGCGCTTATGGGCGAATTTCTTATCCCCGGCCGTGGAATAGGCTTCCAGTGGAGCCAGTTCTTCATGGGAATGGCAGCGGCAGCATGTATATATATGACATTCAGGCGGCTTTTCCCTAAGGCAAGGCTTATAATACTGTTTTTTGCGGCTTTGGTTGTGTCATTATCACCTATGGCGCTTGGAATGTCGACGCTATGCGGATTAGAGTATGGAATGACGATGTTTTTCATATATGCGCTGTACTGCTGTGTCAACAAGAAATATATACTGATGGTGTTCTGGCTTATGATGCTTGGGACAACCAAGAGCTCAGGCATGCTTGTAGCATTGTGCTTTGCTGGAACATATTTAATCGGGCTGCTTGTGACAGCACTCCAGGACAAGAAGCGTGGGACACAGGAGAAGCCGGCAGAGGTCGATAACAGCTATGACACGGAGGGTGATGAGTACAATGTAAAGACCGGAATAGTGGCCATGGCTGCGATAGCAGCGGCAATGTTCTTTGTATACGGTGTTATCAGGGTGTGCGCAGTGAACGGAATAGCATTTTCCGGTTACTACATCAGAATTAAGCTTGCACAGCTGTATGTACTCAATTTTAACTGGATATGGCTTATAGTCGTGCTTATGGGCATTGTCATGGTGTATGCAAATATGCGCGTGAGAAGAACACACAGAATGGAATTTACGCCATGGCTTGTCATGACAGGGTGCTATGCAGTGTATGTGCTGTATCTTCTGGCATATCCTAAGGCAACACTGCCAAGGTACAATATGCTGGCAGACACATTACTTTCCATGTTCGGCGTGATCATGCTCATCAAGCTTTTTGAGAGGAGAAGGGTGATTCTCTCAACGCTTACGGTTATAGGTGCTCTTATGCTGGGGGAGACTATGATTACGATTGACCCTGTGAGTGCTAAACTGTTTACGAATATGGAGACTAACCGTTTCCCGATACTGTATACCGCGGGGTTTTCCAAGGATGAGAAAGCACTCAATGGAAATCTTGGCGATTACGGTTATTATAATTATCATTATACATTTGTAAACGAGGCAATAGACAGTATTCTCAAGGAGTATGCTTCGGACACGGATATAGTGGTGGCTTCATCCGCAAATGAAGGAGAGACACAGTTCCGGCAGGATAATATCAAGTGGGATAGAGAAAAAGGAGAGCTTGTGTACCACAGCGGACAGGCGGATGGCTGCTTTGTGAATGTGAACAGAGTGGCGGTTGACGGTGTCCTAAAGCTTGAAAAACTCCCTGAACGGCTGGTATATATTGAAATTCCATGGAATCGCGGAGATTCTAAGGCAGCAATAGAAAGAATGAGTGAGTTCTATCAGGTTGATGGACCTAAGGTTATGTATGAGGGCTATCAAGGGACGGTACTGTATTATTTCTTCAATCTGAAGGATGAATATAAGTAGAGGAGCTGGAGAAGCATTATGAAAAAATACATTGATGAGATTCCATTGATAATGAAGAATGACAGATCTCTCAATATACTGTTTGTCGGAATGGCGTTGTATTTTGCAATATTGGGAATATTTAACGGACAGTATCTGCAGGCAGTGTATATGACGGCTTGCATTCTGGTCTACCTTGCGGGGGCAATGCTTGGTGGTATTAAGAAGTATCTGCCGATGGTGCTTTCAATTATGTTTATTCCTGTTCTGGTCATTGCGGGAGTGCAGTTTCTGGTGAGCAGGACAATAAATGACGGATTTCTGAGCTTTGCCGCGGTTATCCTGCTGTTTTCCATAGCGGGCTTTACCAATATAACAGGAGCAAAATGTGTTCCGTTTGCACTTGGGGTAATCGGAAGCATGTTTATCTTTGTAATCAATCAGGACAGTAATGGAATAATTATCTGTATTGGGATGATTATTGCAGCAATAATGGTGCTTGACGCAACCTATACGGCTGTATCAAAGTATGTATTAGTATGGTTTATGATGGTCTTTATACTCAAAATGGTTGGTATAGTATTCTTTCTCAAGAATATCCCGCTGAAGGATGGGCTTATGCAGCTGCTGGCAAAAAATGAGGGTCTATATGTTGTTCTGGTGATATTAGGATTTGCAAGCCTTCTTCTCAGGGAGAGACATCCAAGAATAAAGTCTGACAGGGATAAGAAGCATATTCCGTCCCTTAAGAGATGGCAGACTACGATAGGAATAACATTTGCGGTATTATTTTTCTGGGGAATAATGAATATGAATGATATTTTCGGAATGCAGCTGCATGACGGAACGAAGACAGTGACCACGGCATTGCTCTACATTTATGTGTATATCAATAATTTCGCAGGTGTTCTCGACAATATTCTTTCGCAGTGTGGATTCATAGCACTGTTTTTGACGATAGCGCTTATGTGCGCTCTGGCATATAAGGCACTTGATGATTACAGAAAAAAGACGGCAATCGAAGATAAGCTTTTAGGACTTTTTATGATAGGATATATTGTGAGCTTTTTCTATCTGGACTTTTCTGTTACGATGACAATTTTTGCCTCCCTTATGGCGGGATGTATAGTTAATGGAGATTATAAGGCTTCATGACAGCATTGATGGAGAATATGGAAAATTTGAGAAAATTTGGCTTTTTGGTTGCATTTTTCTATAAAAAAGCTATAATTTTTATTGTCAGGGATTCAACAATATAATGTATAAGGAGGAACGAAATGGCATTTTGTGAAAATTGCGGCAGACCGCTTGCTGATGGAGAAATATGTAACTGCACACAGAAAGCTGATGGTGGGAATGTCAATCAGAATGTAAGCACGGAGCAGCCGGTTGTGGATGGCGGAAAGAAGAAGGGAAAGAAAGGTCTTGTAATTGCAGTGCTGGTGCTTATAATCGCTGTTGCAGGAGGTATCACCTTTTTCTTACATAGTGCGAATGCATATAAGAAGCCGATTGACAGTATAGCAGGTGCTATAAATAAAAAGACTTCCAGTATAGATTCACTTGCAGCGACAGTACTTCCGGACTTCGCGGCATCGGCATATAAGAAGGCTGTAAAGATTATGAAGACCTCAGATGATTTTGCCGAGGCGTATGACGAGGCTGAGCAGTCAGTTCAGGAGTTTTATGATGAGCTTGATAACAGCTATGATGATGGCTGGAAGATAAAGTTCGACTATGCCGACAAGGAAAAGCTTGAGGCTGATCAGCTTGAAAGCGTTGCTTCAACCTATTCAAGACTGTACACAGCATACTTTGAGTCAGCATGTGAAGAGATTGCAGACTATGATAAGTATGATTATGAGGACTTAGCGGATTCTCTTGGAATTTCCACATCAAAGGCAAAGGATTTATGTAAGGTAGCTGTTAACCTCATGAAGGAATTTAAGGACGTTAAGGTTACAGCAGGCTATTCTCTTACAGGAAGAGTTGTTATAAGCGGCGGTAGTGATACCCTCTGGAAGTCAGATAAGATGACGTTGAAGGTTATCAAGCTTAACGGAAGCTGGATGATTGATTATTTATCTGTTATGGATGACCAGAATATGAGCATCTGGGATTTACAGAGCATACTTGGAAGTTATTATTAAGATGTTGGGGTCAAAACATGTGCTATAAACTTAGCATGTATAACGTATTATATTTATGAATATCACGACTTTTGGAAGAAGCTTAGATGTTCTTAGAACATCTTGCTTCGTACAACGGAGCTGATATGCATAAATATAATACGTTATACACTCGTAAATTAAGTTGGCATGTTTTGACCCCAACATCATTATTAAGCCATTAATACAGATTAATAGCCATATAAAAAGAACCATGTCCGTACCGGATATGGTTCTTTTTGTACACAGAAATCAGTTGAGGTAAAGTAAATTATCACGCTTAACGTACAGTCTTAATATAATTGTTGTAGATATCCCAGAGAATATCATTGTCTGCCAATGAATCCATTCCGGTAGCAAGTCTTACGCCATCCTCCCTGCCGTCATAGATACACCATTTTCCGTTAAATTTAATCACAGCGAGGGTGAGCTTGTCTGTCTTGTCGACGGTATCGCCTGTCTTGTTGCAGAGAACATATCTGCCGGTAATGTAGTAGCCGGAGCTTAAGCTGAATTTTATGCAGCTTTCACAGCGGGAGCGTATTATATCACATAGTGATGAAGCCCGTCTGTAGGAGATTCCCATGGAATCGGCGAAGGTCTGGATGTCCTCTTTTCCCATATTATCGATAGTGTCAATTATCTGCTGATAGGATGTGGCCTGGGCTTCAATTTCATTGTAGATAATGGCAAGCTGGCTGTCATCCATCTTGTCCTTGGTCCCTGTTGTGTCGAACTTCATTTTTATGTCGCTTCCACCCGAGGCGGCATTATCACGATAATATTCTTCAAGCTGTGCCGGAAGATTTTCAAAATAATTATAATAGGTGTCGGAGTTGGCAATTATCTTGTATGCCTGACTGTAGGTTTTTCTGTCCGATGATGAATAGATAAGCTTTAACAGCTTATGTGTATCTGTTTCACGATTGTTATAAATGCTGCAGATGTCCCGCACAGGCCGCATGTAGTCGACATTACGTATCAGGGCAAATATGCCGAAGGAGGCAGCACATATAAGAATGATTGTGAGAGCTGCTATTATTATTTTTTTGGCAGGGCTTGATTTGGCATTGGCGGCGTCCTTATGATGGTGGTGATGATGCGGCTGCAGGTTTTCATTTTCATGTATCTCGTTTTCAGTGTTCATGTTCTTCCTCCGTAATAGCGTGGCTTTCTATAATATAGTTGATGGTGTTGTAAAGGTATGGCTTAAGACCATCAATATCCAATGGGTCATTGTAGAGAATGGCACTGTAGGATATTGAACTGATAAGCTCTATTATCATGAAAAGCATTATCTCGGGTTCTTTAAACTGTATTCCGGAGCGCTCGATGAGTGAATAGTACGCCTGCCGGAAATCTATTGAATCATCGGCGCTGTTGGTTGTCAGAGCCTTTTTGAAAATAGCCCAGCTTAAGTTCTTTGATATAAAGGTCAGCAGAGCTTTATTCTCGGTGAACTGGTTGATGACATTGTCCGCAATAAAGAGAAATGTCTTTTTGAAACCTTCAAGCCCCGAGTACTGCTCCTCAATCCGGGATTCTTTTAAAGCCTCCAATGCCTTGCTCAGGACAAGCCCGGACTGGTGGCTTATAAGCTTATTGCGGATATCATATTTATCCTTAAAATAGAGATAGAAGGTTCCCTTTGCAATGCCTGCCTGTTCTGATATCTCGGAAATGCTTGTTTTATTGACTCCCTTTGTTGTGAACAGCTCAAATGCTGTGTTAAGCAGCGAGAGCCTTTTGTGCTGCTTATTTTCTTCAGCCTTACCCATAACAATGTTCCTTTCAAAATAACCCTTTTTCTATTTTACCCCATTTCAGCTATTTTTCAAATTAAAAATTATTATTTTTTAAATAAAATGCGGCAAAGCTTAGCAATTCAATATGAAATAGCTGGAAAAGTATCCGGGCAGGTGTTACAATAATATATTATAGTATTTTAAGGATTACGGCAGATTGTATATATTAAGGGTTGAAGGAAGGGCAGGCAGATAATGATTGTACTAAAGAGCACGGCAGAGCTGCACCTTGTTTTTAATAAATTGATAAAGACGCTTTCTGTTCCCGTTGAGTGGAATGGAAATTTTGTCATTTCTGGTAATTTTCTGATACTTCCAGGAAAGGAGCGCTCGGTTATATTCAATTATGATACAAGAAGGGTGACTACCAATCTTTCGGATGATAAGCTCAGCCGGAAAGTGCCGGAGCCTATAAAGGAAGGCTCTGGTCTTATAAATATTTTTAACCTTGTGCTCTATGCATTCGGAAAGTGGGGAGCACTTAAAGGTATAACGGTTGAGAAGGATTATAAGAAGATAAACACGCTTTTTGGTGCGGTGTTCGGTGCCTATGGTGTGTCAGCCGACTATACTGAACAGCACTGCTTCTGGTATAAAGATGGAACAAGAATCACGTATGAGGATGTAATCCAGCTTGCGATTGAGAGCGAACACAGACAGCCTGAGTCTGAGGAGGATATAGAGGAGGAGACAGGTCTGTGGCACAGCACAACATGGAAGCTTGATAACCAGAGCTTCATATTCGAGAAGCTGCCGATGGCACAGCGCAGAAAAGGGAGAATAGGACACAACTTTTACAAGGTAGGCTATGCCTGCCCTCACTGCGGTGAGAAGCTGTACATGGCATCCTTTTCTGGCAGGGAAAAGCCTGTTATCGACACAGTGGAGGGACGTGTACAGCTTGCGCGCGCCTTCTTCTGTCCGTCCTGTGTCATATTCTACACCCCACTTCCGGAAGCCGGGCTTGAGGATGAGGAGGTTTATTATCTGGATTTTGATGGCGATAAGACCGCCGGGAATGACTACATGGAGATGCTTGGAAGGCTGGGAACACGGGAGGTCAACGGTGATTTCAACAAATACGTTGACCGCGTCAATGATGAAGGCAGAACAACAACCAGACAGTCACTTAACGGAATCGACAAGGGAATAAGCGATGAGCGGAGAAGCCTTAACGGAATCGACAAGGGAATAAAGGATGACAGAAGAAGCCTTAACGGAATTGACAAGGGAATAAAGGATGACAGAAGGAGCCTTAACGGAATTGACAAGGGGATAAAGGATGACAGAAGGAGCCTGAACGGAATCGACAAGGGGATAAGCGATGACAGAAGAAACCTTAACGGAATTGACAAAGGGATAAGCGATGACAGAAGGAGCCTTAACGGAATCGACAAGGGAATAAAGGATGACAGAAGGAGCCTTAACGGAATCGACAAGGGGATAAAGGATGACAGAAGGAGCCTTAACGGAATCGACAAGGGGATAAGCGATGACAGAAGAAGCCTTAACGGAATCGACAAGGGAATAAAGGATGACAGAAGTGACCTTAACGGAATCGACAAGGGAACAAGCGATGACCGCAGAAGTCTTAACGGTGTAAGAAAATTCGATGATGAGAATGAACAGATATCAGATAAGGTTTCCGGCAATCCGGACAAAGAGGATGTTTTTGACATTGTACATGAGAAAGCTGCTGTAATGGCAGATATAGACGGAACCGGGGAGCTTCATACATACAGGAAGGATGCTTCACATGTACGGTGCAAAGACGCAATAAAGTCAAGCAGACGTAAATTAAGGATACGAAGGCTGGCTGTGTTATTTAAGTCATTCAGCATAGTTAAATGGTTCAGACGTAAGGGCTATGGGAAAGCATCGGAGGAGAATTCCGACAAAGAGCCATATAGGAATGCCGAACGTATAAGTGCTCCGGGTGCAGTGACGGCTTCTGATGGAAAGGCAGGGTACACCATGAGAGAGGAGGCTGAAAGCGCTCCGGCTCAGAGAAGGAAGCTTGATGAGCTTCTGGAGAAAACAGGAAATGCCACAAGAAAAGATATTGTTGATTTGCTTGATAAGGTAAAGGCAGGTCATTTTGACAAGACTGTGCAGATGGAATATGCCGGTAAATTGCAGGAGAACATAGCAGCGCTTGACAGGAGACGTATAGATGAAGCCTGCAAGGGATACCTTGACTATAATGGTGAAGAGCTTGAGAAGCTTTATAGTATGATAGAGGAAGAAGAGTTCCTGCCGGAGATTAAGGCAGCAGCACTTGACAGTGTATCCGGAAGATTATGGAAAATCAGAAACGAGGAGGCAGAGCTTCTTGTAAAGCGCATTAAAAAGAGTCTATGCGAAAATGGTGTGTCTGAGAATCATGCGTTATATTTTTATCCGGCAATGGAGATACTTGAAGGAAGGGCGGATACACATGTTAAAGACCATCTTGAATGCGCAGTGGATTCATATGCACCTGGTCTTGGAAAGTATGAATATCCTGTTATTATGGAGGATACGACTGGAAAACAGAATGGAAAACGGGGTATGTTTATAACACCGGATGCCATATATTATGGTAATTTTTACACGTATGGACATATAATGGCAGAAAATATTGAAAGAATTGGGTCATACACTGGATTTATGGGCAGGTATGTGATAGTATATCTTGACGATGGTTCAAAAATCCGGCTTTCAAGTGTGATTGCTAAGGATGAGCTTGAAGCATACGCCATGACCTTGAATGATTTTGTCATGTATCTGAAACAAAAACCATTTTCGAGAAAGGAGAAGTATCTGGCTAAGGAGAGTCATGATGTAATATGCTGCTTCAGATGCGGCTATGTATATAAAAATATGAAAGAATGCCCGAAATGTGGATATAAGTTTAATATATAGATATTTTGAATATAATAATTTTAACCTGCCTAGAGGGTGCGGAGGATGAAAGAATGACGTCTGGTAATAGAAGTGACGTAAAAGAAGATGCTTACAGATATGTAGGTGTAACAGATATACAAAGGGAATGCAGGATTCTTTATCTGGCATGTGCTGTGCTGCATGCGGTGATGGCGCTATGCTTTATGAAGCTGGAGATAAATATCATGCTGTATGAGAGTGCTGCTGCTGCGGTATTCTATCTGATCGGAGCGTTTGGAATATGCTATTCCAGACATACAAGAAGATGGATCATTATGTTTGTCATTGAGATTCTTCTCGATGCTGTGCTGGGTCAGCTTGTGCTTGGCTGGGGATATGGATATATACTATATGGAATGATGCTGGTTCCTATAGTGTACTATTTCTTTTACCTTGACAATCAGACACAGAAGACGTATGTGCCCCATTGTATTGCGGTTATAGATCTGCTTGTTGTGACATCAACGGCATTTATTGGCGGAGAATGTAATCTGGTTCCGTATATAGAGGAGAAATATGTTCTGGGAATTTTTATGGCAAACGCTTTATTTTCGATAGCTGCGTTGATTTTTTACTGCAGCAGGTTCATATCGGAAATACACAGCAAGACAAAGCATCTTGCCTATAGGGCAGACTATGATATGCTCACAGGTGTGCTTAACAGGGATGGCTTTATAAATAGGGCGGGAAAAATGCTGAAGAACAATCCTGATACGGAATATATCATGGTATGTTCGGATGTTAAAGATTTCAAGATGATAAATGACATATATGGTGACGAGGTAGGCGACAGGGTTCTTATAAAGGAAGCAGAGCTTATTACACGCTTTGCGGGACCGGGGTCGGTGGCCGGAAGAATAGGCGGTGACAGATTCGCATTATGTATGCCGAAGGAGCATTTTGATGAGTCACAGTTTATAGATAATATTGTAGAGATGAAGAAGGAATTCTCTACAGGATATTACCAGATGTTCATATATATAGGCGTATATGACATAAAGGACAGAAATGAACCGGTAGGCAATATGTGTGACAAGGCAAACATGGCTATTAAGTGCATGAAGGGCAATTATCAGATGGCTGTTGCTTACTATGATGAGGCGATTCTTGAGAAGGAGCTGGAGCAGAAGAAGCTTATTGCCGAGTTCGACCGTGCGCTTGAGAATAATGAGTTCTGTGTTTATCTACAGCCACAGACAGATGCGGATGGATTGTGCCATGGTGCGGAGGCTCTTGTCAGATGGGCACATCCTAAGAGCGGGCTTATGTCTCCGGGCTCGTTCGTGGACTGTTACGAGAGATGCGGCCTGATACACAGGCTTGACGAGTATGTATGGGAGGAGGCCGTTAAGACCTTAAGACGCTGGACGGAGCTGGGGCGCTCTGATCTGCATATTTCCATAAATATTTCCGCAAAGGATTTTTTCTATCTGGATGTATATGAAGTTATCATGGGTCTTGTGGAAAAATATAAGGTCGACATAAAAAATCTCCGTCTCGAGCTTACGGAGACGGCTGTTGTCAATGAGAATGACAATATGGAGGTCATACGCAAGCTGCATGATGCGGGATTTATTATTGAGATAGATGATTTCGGAAGCGGATATTCATCACTTAATATGCTGAAGGATATATGCAGTGATGTGCTTAAGATTGACCGCGAGTTCCTGCGCGAAACTGAGAATGCTGTCAGAAGCAGGGATATTCTTGAAGAGATTATAAGACTCTCCAACAGAATGAATATGACCGTAATCACAGAGGGAGTCGAGACAAGAGAGCAGGTGGACATGCTTACAGATATGGGCTGCCGTGTATTTCAGGGGTATTATTTCTCGAAGCCTATTCCTATACATGAGTTTGAAGACAAATATAATGTTGTGCAGGTAAATTAAATATCTGACATTAAAAAAGAGCGTGCCGGTCAGCATGCTCTTTTTTGCGGTTTGATTATAACTTGCATTATTTAACCATTATTTTTAAGAAAGATCGAGATGGTATATCATATAAAGCACTGAAGGTGAGGACAAATGCTAAAAATATCCAATAAAAAATTAACAAAGCGGATAAATTTGTGAAAAGTGCATAAAAACAGGAAACTAAAATTGTAAAATGAGTTTCTTGCCGTGACACGGATAATATGCTACAATTTAGGAAACTGAAACAATGAAAATAGTTTCCGGTTGTGGCATGACCGATGGAGAAAGCCGCAGTTTGTTTATGGGCGGAAATAAATTGCGTTAACAGTATTTACAATGTTTTTTTTAATGAAAAGCCGCCGGGAAATGGAGATTATACGAGATGGCACAGACAAATATAAAGAATGAGATACTTAATGCCACAATAACGGTTTTTAACAAAAAAGGCATGAAATTTACAATGGATGATGTCGCCAGGGAAGGGGGCATGAGCAAAAAGACCATATATGCAGTGTTTTCTGATAAGCAGGAGCTGGTCTTTTGTATGGTTGATTACTGCTTCGACTCAATTAAGGAGAGCGAGGAGCGGGTGATGAAAAATGCCGGACTTACGACAATTGAAAAGCTTCAGGCAATTCTTGGGGTTTTGCCGGAGGGATATAAGGATATAGATTTTGCCCAGCTGTATATACTGAAGGATAAGTATCCAAGAATCTATACCAGAGTTGAAGAACGCTTAGAGAGCGGGTGGGATATGACCATAGAGCTTCTGAAGCGGGGCATGGATGAAGGCGTGGTGAGGAAGATAGACACCGTGATCGTGAAGGTGATGTTCGAGGCGGCGCTTGAGCAGTTTTTTAAGAGGGATGTGCTTGTAAAGAATCATATAAGCTACAGTGATGCGCTGGCTGAGGTGGTGGACATTATATGTAACGGGATAAAAATCAGGTAATTGCGAAACGAAGTTTGCAAAATCCGGACGTTGTGTATTGACAAATTTATGTTTGGCAATTAGCTAAGAATATAGAGAAGGAGATGCGGCATGGATAAGTCGAAGGTTATTTTTGGTAATAAGATGAGCAGGGCGACGTATAAGAAAGCCGTCCGCGGTAAGAAGAGCTATGTAAAGAAATTCGGGGATGACAGCAATGTTGACTATGAGCTTATGATAAGAGACAACAAGCACATAGGAGATATTCTCGGCGTGAAGGACATAGTGGTTGCAAGGCCTGGGAAAAATAAAGGCGTACAGACCGAAAAGCCGGATTTTGATATTGAGAAGGGACTGATTGTCGGAAACATCAGGATGGGCTTCGGACATTACAGAATATCCATGGCAATAGCCTCAGCGGCACACAGCATGGGGTATACGCCGTACTGGATGGATTTAAATTCTTTTCCTGATACAACCTGCACGAAGGTAATCAGCGCGCAGAATGATTTGTACTCATTAGGTTCAAGAATATCACAGAAAAGCAGACTTTTTAACAAGCTTGTGTGGGAGCCGGTGAACTATGAGGGCTTCAGAAAGCTCTCCTACAATGCCTGTGACCAGAAGAATGCAGAGCTTATGGCACCTGTGTACAGAAAGGTTCCGAAGGACATACCGGTTGTAGGCACGCATGTGTGGCCGGCACAGGCTGCGGTTCATGCCGGGATGAAGCATGTTGTGAATGCTATTCCGGATAACTGGCCTATGGCGCTCCATCTTTCGGAGGGAAGCATACACACGATACAGACACACAACTCCTACCTGGGCTACAGGATATTGAACGGCATGGATGGCAGGAAGGTACTAAAGCCAATGCCTGCCGACAGCCTTGTGTATACCGGACATTATATTGACCATGAGCTTGTGTCAAATATTGAGGCAGACTGTGCTGCCAGAGTTGCCAGAAAAAAGAGCGGGCATCCGATGCGTTTTTTGCTCACCATCGGCGGAGCAGGCGCACAGAAGGAGATATTCGCAGCGATAATAAAGAAGCTTCTTCCGGCAATCAAGGCAGGAAAAGCGGCACTCTATGTGAATGTGGGCGATTACAAGAATGTGTGGGAACAGCTTGTGACGGAAATACCACAGCTTGGACACATAGCTCATGAGCACTTTGACGATTGGGATGAGACAAAGAGGTTTGCGGCACAGGCACTTGAAGGCGAAGTAAGAGGAATCCACGGCTTCTATCACTCCAATATTTTTGAGGCGGTCTACTGCACCAACCTGTTACTGCGAAGCTGCGATGTCCTTGTCACAAAGCCAAGTGAGCTTGCCTTCTATCCGGTGCCCAAGCTCTTCATAAAGAGAGTCGGCGGACATGAGCGCTGGGGCGCAATCCATTCCGCGGAGATAGGTGACGGAACCCTTGAGTGTCAGGACACAGCACACACCCTTCAGATGGTGGAGCTTTTCATAAACGATGACAACCTCCTTGCCGACATGTGCGGTAACATCGTGAGAAACAAGCAGATGGGAATTTACGATGGCGCCTACAAGATGGTCGAGCTTGCAATGGGAGGAAAGAAATAATGAGGTAATTGCGAAACGTATTCTCGCCAGTAGACAGTTGTGTAATTTTACTAGTACACTGCCGGACCTTTTGAATGCCGTCGGTTCTTAGCGGCTGTATTTTAGCCGCTTATGTACCGCTACGGCTTTCAAGGAGTGCGAACGTGTCCGGAAGGGTACTAGCAAAATTTCACAACGTCTGGTTGTGACACACTGAGTTTCGCAATTACCTGATTAAATAACACATTGAAAAGGAGATGTACTATGAAGCTTTCAGCAAAGGAAAAAGCGTCCTACGGGCTTGGAGCTGTAGGAAAGGATATGGTGTATATGCTTTCTGCAAGCTATATTCTGTATTATTATCAGGATTTATTGGGCGTGAGCTCATGGGTTATGGGTGTCATACTCATGGCGGCGCGAATATTCGATGCGTTCAATGACCCGATAATGGGAGTTATCGTTGCAAAGACACAGACTAAGTGGGGTAAGTTCAGACCATGGCTGCTTATAGGAACGGTATTAAATGCCGTTGTCCTGTTTTTCATGTTTGCAGTGCCTAAATCGGTCACGGGTGGGGGACTGGTCGCTTACGCGGCAGTGCTTTATATCACATGGGGAATAACCTATACGATGATGGATATTCCATTCTGGTCAATGATTCCGGCTTTTACAGAGGGCGGCAAGGAGAGAGAGAACCTTTCAACACTTGCGCGCTCATGCGCAGGGGTTGGCTCAGCGATAATCACGGTTATAACGATGATATGTGTACCTATGCTTGGCAGAATCGGAAATTCCGATAGGGCAGCGCTTGCAGATGCGGGAAATGCCGCAGAAGCTTCCGATGCTGTAAGGCTTGCCGGGCTTGAGGCAGGCAAGCTTATTGAGAGGGACGGCTTTAAGTGGTTTACACTTATAGTTGCCATACTTTTTATCGTATTTATCACCATTACCTGTATCTGCATTAAGGAAAAATCCACGGTGAATATGCAGTCACCGACAGTCAGCCAGATGTTCAAGGCTCTCTTTTCCAATGACCAGGCGGTTACTGTGGTTGTGACAATCGTGCTTATCAACTGCTCATTGTACATCACATCCAATCTGTTGATATATTTCTTCAAGTATGACATAGGTGGTTCGGACTGGAATGCCAATTATGTGCTCTTTAACACAGTCGGAGGCGCTGTGCAGATAATCTCAATGATGCTGCTCTACCCTCTGCTCAGAAAATTTATGAGTTCAATCAAGGTATTCTATGTCAGCTTCGCGATGGCGATAACGGGTTATCTCGCGTTGTTTGTGATGATGTGCATTGGGGTGTCGAGCGTGTATGTGCTCCTTGTACCGGGCTTTTTCATATTTGCCGCATTTGGCATGCTGACTGTGCTCACCACAGTGTTTCTTGCAAATACGGTTGACTATGGAGAACTCAAAAACAGCCGCAGGGATGAGAGCATTATCTTTTCAATGCAGACATTTGTAGTAAAGCTTGCGAGCGGAGTTGCGGTACTTGCTGCAAGTATATGTATTTCGGTAGGAAAGATAAGCAAGGATACCACAGAGGCAGCTGCGGC
>ERZ860508.536-NODE-536-length-29427-cov-4.044396_pt1 | contig 29427 bp, 23 predicted proteins | sample MGYA00509976_ERZ860508 | MGnify/ENA primary metagenome ERZ860508 (study PRJEB30046, sample SAMN00715242) | human gut metagenome | study: EMG produced TPA metagenomics assembly of the A metagenome-wide association study of gut microbiota in type 2...
GCTTTCATGGGTATTTTTATGGCTTTTTCACCTCATATACCCGCGATATACTCTCCTGGCTCGTGCTTTTGTAGCTTTCATGGGTATTTTTATAGCTTTTTCACCTCATATACCCGCGATATACTCTCTTGGCTCATGTTTTTGTAGCTTTCATGGGTATTTTTATGGCTTTTTCACCTCATATACCCGCGATATACTCTCTTGGCTCGTGCTTTTGTAGCTTTCATGGGTATTTTTATGGCTTTTTCACCTCATATACCCGCAATCTACTCTCAACACTTAATTTCTGTTGCTTTCATGGCTATTTCTATGTTTTTTTTAATTCTATGCCCCATGATTCACACTCACAAACCTTGATTTTCGCAGGATTAGCGGCTTTCGTTAATTTCCAGTGATATTTGAACCTCATTTTCCTCCGCAATACTCATATACCTGCATTTCTGCACCGGAAGCCCTGATTTTCGCTATAATCGCCCCACCTTCATCCGTCCTAAGCACAAGCGCGCCGACATCCTCCAGGCGCTGTAGTGTTTCCTTGTGCGGGTGCCCGTATGTATTCCTGGCGGCGCATGAAATGACTGCCGCCTGCGGCATAATAGAGGCAAGAAATTCTTCACTTGAGGAATACTTAGAGCCATGATGGCCAACCTTGAGAATCGACAGGCTGTCAACCCCACAGTACCTCACCGCTTCCGCTACATCAGCTTCCATCTTAGAGGTCATATCGCCTGTGAACAGAATGGATTTTCCTTTATATTGAAGAAGCAGCACAATCGAATTGTCATTCTCTGACTCGCCGGTGCCGGTCTTGGAGAAACCTGTTTTATACGCTTTGCGGTCAACATTTGCATTTGCATCAGAATGTCCAGGTTCATTGAGTGACACAATGCTGCATTCGCCAAATACATATTCCATTCCATACTCCGCGCACAGAATTTCTGTGCCTCTGTCTGCCAAAGTCGTCGCAATATCTTCTATATCTTCTATATCTTCTATATCTTCTACATCATCTATATCCACAATCCCCTCCATCCTTGCATTGATTTCATCTGCTCCGGCATTATTCAGCCACGCCAAAGCACCTGTATATTTCGATATCCCATATCCGGATATACCATATTCTGATGTGTCACCTCCTAATGCCCCATACTCCACTGTTCCATATTCTAATGCCCCATATTTTAACGCCCTTTCCCTCAATTCCAGATACTTAGAATAATCACTCCCATTCAGCACAAGATTATAAATATCCGGAATATAAGCATTACCGGATAACGCCTGAGCCCAGCCATTCTCATGGTCGGCGTCACTGTGCGTCAAAAACAGGAAATCAAGCCTTCTCACACCCTTATATTTTAGAAACGGTTCAATCACTTTTTCATAGATATTCTTTGAAGAAGTACTTCCGCCATCGATAAACACATTGCCTCCGTTTGGAAGGCTGATAAATATTGCATCCCCCTGCCCGACATCTAAGAATGTCACCTCAAGACCACTGCGCCCTCTTGACAACAGAATTATGATGGCAATTACAAGCAGGCTCCTTAAAAATATATTCGCACCCATGACACATTTCCCAGCTTCCGGCTTCTCTGCTTCACATTTCCTTGCTTCACATTTCCTTGCTGCACATTTCCTTGCGCCACCTTTCACTGCTTCGCGTCCCACCTCTCTGTGTTTCTTTACTTCACATTCCGCTTCTCCACATCTCCTTACCGCTCTCTTTTCAATCCACACCACAACACGTTTTCTCTGTGAAAAAAGAAATAACAGAATATAGTACACCATCACCTGCCACAGCTCCGGTCTGCCTGCCACAAACACACTTCCCGGAAGCGAAAGCATAAGTTCACTGCCATATCGAAACAGGATAAGTATGTAATGTCCTGCGCCGGCAAAAAAACACCCCGCCGGCATACTTATAAGCCCCAACATTCCGCAGCCAAGCGCGGATATCATTATTAAACTCATCAATGGGACAACAAGAAGATTCAGAAAAACAGAATAGACAGGTACTTCGTAGTAGAACCACAGAATGATGGGAAGTGTCGCAAGCTGAATTGCTGCCGGTCCCGTAAGCCACTTTAGCCATTTTACGGAGAATCCATCTGTGACAACCGCCACACCCGCAATAGCCATAAACGACAGCAGGAAACCGGAATTGGCAATAACATACGGATTCTTCAATATAAGTATAATTGCGGACAATGACACAGCTGAAAGGATATCATACCTCCTACCAAGCACCTGTGCATTCACCGCACATACAAACATCACTATCGCGCGCGTCGCGGACACAGAATTACCTGTCATAACGCCGAACAATACAACGAATATTCCGCTTACAATCGCAGACATCGGACAGAGAAAACCTATTCTCCGCAACAGCCTGTACAGTCCCATGCCTATAAGCGATATGTGGAGGCCCGATATGGCAAGAATATGCCCTATTCCCGCCGCGGAAAAAAGCTCGCTTATAGTCGAATCCATGTCCGACCTGTCGCCTGTTACCATCGCCGCATACACCCCTGCGTCCGTTGCCGTACAGCATTTACGATACACAGCCTTCAAGGAGGTCTTCAGGCTGTCAAGCCGGTAAACAATCCGGTTTTTCCCTCCTGCCACCGAAATAACTTCCGGGTCCTCAATATAATAGAGATATCCCAGAGATTTATAATACTGTCGCAGGTCGAATTGTCCCGGATTAGCTGCAGCAGCCGGAATAGGCAGCATGCTTTGTGAAGCTTCAAGTTCCACATTTGCCTCCACATGGTCTCCTCTTCGCGCCGACCAGCCATAAGATGTATTGTCCGACATCTCAAGGACAATATTGTTTACAAGCCGCCTGCCATTTATACAACATTTTTTTAACATCAGCCTTTTGGAGTATGTCCCCTCCGACACCTTCTCAATCACCCCTGATATGCGAATCACACCACCGCCATATTCTGCTTTTTCCGCCGCAGGTAACTCTTCACTGAATAATTCTTCACTAAATATTTTATTGTCATAATTTTCATGGATATATGTTGTGATAAAACCAACCAGAAATAATAAGAGAAATAAGAATAGCTGAATATACAGGCTTCCATTGTAATTACGTTTTTTTTCATCACCACAGCCTTTTTTATAGCCATAATCCTTATCATGACTATAATTCTGCCCATAGCTATGGTTCTTTTCAAGGCTATAGCTGCAGCCCCTTATATAATTATGTTTATTATATTTATCAGATTCATTACGCCCTGACAGCATTGGCAGCAACCAGATACCGCCGAGTGCTGCCGCCGGCAATACCACCGGCGGCAGGGGCACATGCATTAGTCCAATCAGAACTCCCGCCACCGTAAATACAAGTGCCGGAACCATCGGTCTTTTAATTTTTCGATGTCTCAATAATATCCAGGCTCCTCTCCAAAGGCTGTGACAAATCTATTGTATCTCTAAAAATAATATTCGTACTGCTCTTTACCGAAATCTGGACCTTGTTGACATTAGAAAGCTCACAGAGCGAATTTACAATCGAGTATACGGTCACAGCCGGTGATACAGGCAGTATCTCATCCGTCAAAACGGAATCAAAATCAACATAGCATATTCCGTCCTTCGTCTTAACACCCAGAAGTGTGAGTGTTGCCGGAACCGTTCTAATGTGATTTTCCTCACCGGGTCCCTTGATAAGCTGTTCTATGATAACACGTTCGACGGAGGCATCCTTGCCATAGCCTATAGTTATCCGCTCCGGAGCAAGCTTATCCGAATCGGCATTGCCATAGTATATCGACAAATCAACCCATGTCCTGTATGCGCCTGAGCCTATGTCATCAATAAAATCTGATGCCAGCATAATTCCCACCGGATTTCCGATTGCATCCTGAAGCGGTTGTTCATTCACATAAAAGCTGACATACTTAATCCCCTGCAGCTGTGTCATGGTCTTGACATACGAAGCCCTGAACATAACCTCATCCTCGACAGAAAGCTGGCTGTAGCTATCGGTAAAATATACCGACAATACCTCATCACTGAGTCTGGTATCTACAATGGTAATATCCCTCCGCACTGTACTTGTATGCTTTCTGCCATTCTCCGGATTCTGCATGACTTCCCATAGTTCATGAGCCTGCTTTATCGGATCATCCGCCACTTTTGCAGTGTATACCTCAGATGTCAGAGCCTGCCCGGTCTCGTCAAGATAATAAACAAGATATTGATTTTCACCAAGCTCTTCCACATCATTTTCAGCACCTTTACCTGCATCAGAACATGCACTAAGCACATACATCCCGATAATCAGCATGCCGGCAATGACTGCCAATAAAAATTTATGTTTACGTGAAATTGTTTTCATTGCATTCCTCGTCTTTATGATTTCTTTGCCTGGGTAAGCGGTATCCGCACCGTAAACGTACTTCCCTCACCTTCCTTGCTATATACCCTGATGGCACCCTTATGCATAAGCACCACCGTCTTTGTTATTGCAAGACCAAGTCCCGTTCCTCCTGTCTGGCGTGAACGTGCCTTATCAACACGATAAAATCTCTCAAATATCTTATCCCTGCAATTATCAGGGATTCCGATACCAGAATCGGCAACTGTCAGATAAAAGAACTTATGGTCTGCATTTACTGAAACTCTCACCCAGCCATTAGCAACATTATATTTTATTCCATTTTCGACAAGATTGGTTACAACCTGAGTAATTTTCACCTCGTCAATCTCTGCCACAACAGGTCTGAAGCTCTCAAGCACAAGTTCAATATTCTTCTCCTCGGCTATAGGCTTAAGTCTCCTTAGGACATGCTCAACAAGTTCGTTTATATTCTGCGGTGCAAGATTAAGTCCTGCTGCCGTCTTATCCATGCGGACAAGGGAAAGAAGGTCATTGATTATCTGACTCTCCCTGTCAATCTCCTCAACAATATCGTGCATGAATTCCTTATATAGTTCATTCGGAACATCCTGCTGCGTATTAAGTGAATCGGCAAGCACCTTTATCGAGGTTATCGGCGTCTTAAGCTCATGTGAAACATTTGAAACAAACTCCTGCCTTGAATCATCAAGTGTTTTCAACCTTTCAAGCAGCTTATTCACCTCCGTTGATATAAGACACACCTCGCCAAGCCCCTTATCTTCATCAAGTCTTTTATCCATATATCCGCTTGTCATTCCATGTATTGCCTCTGCAAGTTTTATGAAAGGTCTGCTTATTCCAAACGCATACGCAAGTGCCACAAGCACCATGATGGTAAATGTTACGTCTATAGCCGATGTAATAAAGCGTTCGATATATCTTACGTTCTCCCTTATGGATGTATCAGGCACAGCGAACATAAGAACTCCAATTATATTATTTCCATTAGAGGAATATATCGGCTGTGTTATCTCTATTATTCCGTATTTGCTGTCATAGCTGCTGGTTACTATACCATGAAAAGCCTGATTTACTTCGTAGGACACAAGAGTCTTATTTTCCTGATCAACATAAGTATCCTTAACCACATTATAGTTAGACGCAACTACTACAATACGTCCGGAATACATATAGGAAAGCTGCTCGACCTGCGCATTGATTCTGTCATCATACTGTCTGTCAAAATATCCACTCTTGCCGATATCGGCTGATAAGATATTACCTGTATTAAGAAGCTTCGTTTCCAGCTGTTTTATCTGTCTTTCAAGGAAGCTGTTTACAACTATTCCCCTTACAGCAAGAAGCGGGACCACGGAAGCTGCAAGTATCATAATCACTGCAGTGAACCGTATGCTTACTATATGCTTTCCTATTGTCCTCAGCATAGACAAAAGTTTATTTTTCATATCATATCCTTTTATTTGCGACTGTTTTCTATTCACTGCTTAAAGAAATACCCCATCCCCCACTTAGTGTGGACATACTCCGGCTCACTCGGATTAGACTCAATCTTCTCTCTGAGCCTCCTTATATGCACGTCAACTGTCCTGGCATCTCCCGGATAGTCGTATCCCCAGATAAGGCTCAGAAGCATCTCCCTGCCGTATACCTTATTCGGATTGGTCACTAAAAGCTCAAGGACATCATACTCCTTGGTTGTAAGACTGATTTCCTTTCCCTTTATATACACATGTCTGTTATTCCTGTCCATGACCATATTTCCCGCCACAATACGTGTCGACGGATCAGCTGTGGCAATATGCCTGTTTCTTCTCTTAATCGCCTTGATTCGTGCCTTTACCTCAAGTATATTAAACGGCTTGGTCATATAATCATCCGCACCATAATCAAGACCAAGTATCTTATCCATATCCTCACTCTTTGCCGTTATCATTATAATCGGAACATCCGAAAACTCTCTCACCTGCTGGCACACAGTATAACCATCCATCTCAGGCAGCATGACATCAAGCAGAATAATATCGTAATTATTAGCCTTTATAAGGTCTAACGCCTCCCTTCCGTCATAAGCACACGATACCTCCATGCCATCCTGCTCCAGGCTGTATTTTATCCCCTTTACAATGAGCTTTTCATCATCGACTACCAATACCTTATCCGCCATTTTTCCCCTTTCAGCCACTCTTCAAGCAATGTATTTTAATTAACACAAATGTATTCTCTTATTTTGGAAAAAGCACTCTCCTTGATTCCGCCCACACACATAATATCCTCGATACATGTAAAAAAACCATTGGTATTACGGTAATCAATAATTGCCTCTGCGCGTGATTTTCCTATCCCCGGAAGTGTCATCAGAGCTTCCGCATCAGCGCTGTTTATATTGACCATTGAACTTCTATTATCTGAATTTTCCTGTTGATATGAAATACTTCCCTTGTCCTCATACTCCTCGTAATCAGGAATATACAGCTTCTGTCCGTCATATACATGCTCAGCAAGATTCACAGCCTCAAGACAGCCGTTGTCTGTGACACCGCCCGCCTTATCTATCAGCTCATATACTCTTGAATCCTCATAAGCCTCGTATACTCCCGGATTTACTACGTTTCCACATACATATACGAATATAGTCTTAAATGTTTCCGCTATATATGTCTCCTCCGCATGAGTATCCGATGAGCCAGCCGAGGTTACTTCTTCATACTGTTCACTCTCCGTATGCTGCCCTATGGTATAGGTTTCACCCTTTTTTGATGTACATGAGTATAGAAAGCCACATGCCACAATAGAAAACACACCTGCCACATAAATAAAAACCTTATAAAATCTTTTTTTTGCCATCTTCTCTCCTTATGTCTGTCTCATAAGGTCCCTCTATTTCAGGAAAGATAACCTGCCTTTTTATTGTAACCAAAAAACCCGGCTATTGCAACCGGGTTTTCAACATTTCCAACTCTATTTTTCATCTATTATTCTTCACTGCCGGACTCACTATCTGTTCCGCCGTCAGACTGCCAGTTCTTATAAAGGTAATCGCGCACATTAGAAAGGCTCTGCACATCCCCTGTCCCTTCCGCAAGCTGGTGCATTGTAATTTCAAGCAGCGCATAAAATTCATCGCTGTACATAAGCTTAAGCTTAGGAACAGACTTGTCGTAGGATTCGTATATCCTGTCAAGATTCTCGTCCTCATTGTCTATTCTCCTGCATGAAGGCACACCCGCTGTCTCATATAATTTTCCTGCACCGGTATATGTGAGGAACTTTGCAAAGCTCTCCACAACCGCTATATCATCAGAAAAAGGATTGACCGCCACCACAGTTGTAACAGACAGCGGTGCACTCTTTACCTCTTCACTCATATCCGGGAAAGCTGCCACTCCGACATTTAACCCATCCTGAACCTTCGCCCTCTGATACATCTGTACATCGCCGATGGTGAACACAATGGAACCCTGTTCAAAATCATTGATACATGAATAGTAGTCCACACTGTTAATATCAATGTAAAAATATTCAATAAGCTGCTTATATAATTCCGCCGCTTTTGTGAGGTCGGTTGTAATATTGAATATATTTGTCTTGTCGTCTCCAGCTTTTCCGCCTATATCAAGGTACGCTCCCAGATATCCATAATTATAAAAAATATCCTTAAGGTCACATGTAAAAACAGAACTTATGCTGCTGCCTGCCGGAACCTCAAGATTTTCCGCAAAAAGCTTGATTGCCTCAAAATTACTCATATCGGCATCCTGCACATAATCCCTGTTATAGATAAGAAAGCTCGTATCATAGCTTAACGGATAAGCGATAAGCTTATCATTATATGTGCAGGCATTGAGTGCAGTCTGACTATAGTTATACACATTATATATGTCCGTAAGACGGTTTTCGGAGGCAATACCGGCAAGCTTTACCTGCTCTAAATTGTCATTGTCAACCAGGTACAAATCCACCTTTCCCGGTTTTACCGCTTCTGAGGTAAGTGTGGACATATAATCTGTCTCAGGTATATATTCAATATTGATATGGACATTTTTATTGGCATTCTCATACTGTGCGGCACACATACTCAGATAATCCGAATATATCTCATCGCTGTACCATAAATTGATGTCAACCTGCCTGTCCTCCTCCATACTCCCGGCAGTTGTCTCCTCCGATGCTGTCTCATCCTCGACATACTGAATCCTGCAGCCGGATATACCTGCCATAACAAGTGCTCCACACATAGCTGCACCTATAAATCTTTTTAAAACAGAACCTGATCTCATATATAAAATATAACCTTTCAATTATTACTATGAGGCGGTCTTATACACATTTCTCCAGAATATCAATCATCTCATCCACATTCTGCTTAGTAATAATAAGCGGCGGTACAAATCTGAGAGTATTAAGTCCCGCACTGATAACTATAAGCCCATGCTCTCTCGCAGCCCTTACAACATTTCCAACCGGAAGTTCATCCTTAAACTGCATACCGCACATAAGACCAAGCCCTCTTACCGCCTTGACACTGCTGTGCCTGCCGGCAAAGTCCTTAAGCCTTTCCATAAGATAAGGTGCCACCTCATTCACATGTCCTATAATATCATTTTCCGCAAATAAGTCAAATACCTTTGACGCAGCAGCAGTTGCAAGAGGGTTTCCACCGTAGGTTGTTCCATGATCACCGGGAACTAAAACCTTATCGCATTTGCTTCCTGCCACAAACGCTCCTACAGGTATTCCGCAGCCTAACGCCTTGGCAGATGTCACCACATCCGGCATAACACCGTACTGCCGGTATGCGAACATTGAGCCTGTTCTTCCCATGCCGCACTGAATCTCGTCAAGTATGAGAAGCATGTCATTCTCATCGCACAGCTTTCTAAGTCCCTCCAGAAATTCCTTATCGGCAGGAAAAATTCCGCCTTCACCCTGAACAGTCTCACATATTATCGCACAGGTCTTTTTATTCACAAGAGCCTTCACGCTCTCAAGATTATTGTACTCAGCGAAACGTATTCCCGGAATAAGAGGTCCGAACGCCTCCCTGTAATGCGCATTTCCGGTCACAGACAGTGCTCCCATGCTCCTTCCGTGGAACGAATGCTCCATGGCAATTATCTCATGGTCCGTACAGTTGTCACGAAGATATGCGTATTTTTTTGCAAGCTTTAACGCCCCCTCTACAGCCTCCGTTCCGCTGTTGGTAAAGAATGCCTTGCTAAGCCCCGTTGCCCTGACAAGCTTCTGTGCGGCTTCAGCAAGCGGTTCACTGTAGTAAAGGTTGGAAATGTGCACAACCTTATCAATCTGTGCCTTAAGTGCCTCATTATAATCCTTATAATTATAACCAAGTGCATATACGGCTATACCTGCCGCGAAATCAAGGTACTTATTTCCCTCCACATCATACAGATACACTCCGTCACCGTGGTCAAGCACCAAATCAGCCCTGTTGTATGTATGGATAAGATTCTCTTCGGCTTTGTTTATAATATTATTTGTCTTTGTCTCCATCATAAAACCTCTCTGCATTTCTGTCTATTATTGCCGTTCCAACACCCTTGTCCGTGAAAATCTCAAGAAGCAGGCAATGCGGAATACGTCCGTCCATGATATGTACCCTTGATACACCATTCTCAATCGCATCAATGCAGTTATTGAGCTTAGGAAGCATACCTCCGCCGATATTTCCATTCCCTATAAGCTCTTCGGCCTCTGTAAGGCTAAGCTCTGAAATAAGTGACTCAGGGTCATCTGCAATCCTTCTCACACCTTCTATATCTGTGAGGAAAGCTAACTTCTCAGCCTTTACCGCCTTAGCTATGGCACATGCGGCATCATCAGCATTGATATTGTAGGTATTATAGTCATCATCAATTCCTATAGGACATATAATCGGGATAAAATCATTTTCAAGGAGCGTATTTATAAGCGATGGGTCAACCTTAGTGACCTCGCCGACAAAGCCGATGTCCTGTCCGCCCGACAGCTTCCTGCTCACATGTATTGTGGCTCCGTCCTTTCCGCTTATTCCCGCAGCCTTCACGCCAAGCTGCTCGACAAGGTTTACAAGGCTCTTATTGACCCTGTTTAACACCATCTCGGCAATCTCCATCGTAGGCTCATCCGTAACCCTGAGTCCGTTCACGAACTTCGGCTCCATGCCGGATTTGGCAACCCAGCGGCTTATCTCCTTGCCTCCGCCATGTACGATAATCGGCTTGAAGCCGACAAGCTTTAAAAGAACCACATCCTCAATGACCTTCTTTTTAAGCTCCTCATCAACCATTGCACTTCCACCGTATTTTACCACAATAACCTTGCGGTTAAATTTCTGAATATAAGGCAATGCCTCTATGAGGACATTAGCCTTTGCCATCTCATTGTTATAATTACGCATTTTCAATCTCCCAATTCAATTTTTATGAATAACTCCGTCAACTGTTCAGCTTCTGTAATCAGCATTTATTGACACATATTCATGTGTGAGGTCGCAGCCGTAAGCTGTTGCCGACTCAGTACCCTGCTTTACATCGGCGATTGCGATTACATGCTCCCTGGAAAGAATCTCGGTTGCCTTCTCCTCGCTGTAATCCGTCGCCTTGCCGTCCTCAACGATTTTTAACTCTCCTGCCTCACTCTTGAACCATATATCAACCTTCTCCGGGTCAAAATCAACACCAGAATAGCCCATTGCGCAGAGTATTCTCCCCCAGTTCGCGTCATGTCCATAGATTGCAGCCTTGGTAAGACTGGAGGTGATGACAGACTTTGCAAGCACCTTCGCGTCCGCCTTGGTCTTTACATTCTTCATCTGCACCTCAAAAAGACAGGTAGCTCCCTCTCCGTCACCCGCTATCTTCTTGGAAAGCTCACACAGGATGTAGAAAAGCGCATCGTAAAACTCTTTATATCCTGTGCTGCTCTCATTCTCAATTTTCCTATTACCCGCCATTCCATTTGCAATAAGGAGAACCGAATCGTTAGTCGATGTATCTCCGTCAACCGAAATCATGTTGAAGGTATCATCAACTATTGAGCGCAGCATCGTCTGTAAAAGCTTCTCATCAACAGCCGCATCCGAGGTGATAAAGCATAGCATTGTCGCCATATTCGGATGTATCATTCCTGAGCCCTTACACATTCCGCCTATATGTACAGGAACACCATCCACCTCAAACTCAACGGCAGCCTGCTTTGACTTAGTATCCGTTGTCATAATAGCCTCCGCAGCCAGTGCTGCATCTGCCGCTGCCGCCCCAAGCTGTCCCGGAAGCTGCTTTATTCCATTTCCTATAATATCCATAGGAAGCTGCTTTCCGATAACTCCCGTGCTCGCAACAAGCACAGCGTCCTCACTTATTCCAAGCTCCGCCGCTGTCTGCGCTGCCATCAGGCGGCACTTCTCATAGCCTTCATCACCTGTACAGGCATTCGCGATACCGCTGTTCACCACGATTGCCTGTGCACTCTCAGACTCGAACACAACCTTCTTGTCCCACTTTACCGGAGCCGCACACACTCTGTTGGTTGTAAAAGTTCCCGCCTTGACACAAGGTGCCTCTGAAAATACAAGTGCCATATCCTTCTTGACATTATTCTTAATTCCGGCATTAAGACCTGTCGCCTTAAAACCCTTCGCAGCACATACGCCGCCTTCAATGCACTTCATATACTTATCCTCCTGATTCTATATTTATGGTATTGAGGGTCAAAGGATATTCCTGCCCTCATTTGATATCCGGGAATTTTCCGCCGCAAAGCACCCCCGCAGGTCTTAAGCATTATACTGCTATGGGAACACCGGTGCTCCCATAAGCCCTTCCTTCTCATCGAAGCCGAACATTATGTTCATATTCTGTATTGCCTGTCCTGCAGCACCCTTAACAAGATTATCTATAGCTCCCATCATAATCACACGGCCTGTACGCGGTTCAACCTTATAGCCGATATCCACAAAGTTACTTCCCTCAACCCAGCGTGTCTCCGGATATACATCCTTGTCAAGCAGCCTTATAAAGTATTCATCTGCATAATGCTTCTCATAAGCACTGCGTATCATCTCATCTGTGACCCCATCCTTCAAATCAGCGTATGCAGTCACCAGTATTCCCCTGTTCATCGGAACAAGATGTGGTGTGAAAATAAGCTTAACCTCCTCACCTGCCGCATAAGAAAGCTGCTCTTCAATCTCCGGTGTATGTCTGTGTGTCCCGACACCGTAAGCCTTAATGCTCTCATTAACCTCACAGTACAGATTGGCTACCTTGGCGCCTCTGCCCGCGCCTGAGGTTCCTGACTTGGCGTCAATTATGATGGACTGTGGCTTTATAAGCCCTTCCTTCACAAGCGGATATATTGTTAAAATTGAACAGGTTGTATAACAGCCCGGATTTGCAAGAATCCTCGTATCCTTTATCCTGTCACGATTCAGCTCACACAGTCCGTACACAGCCTCAGCTATATACTGTGGTGCCGCATGTTCAAGCTTATACCATTCCTCATACACCTTGACATCCTTCAGTCTGAAATCAGCACTTAAATCTATTACCTTTACCTTAGACAAAATATCATCATTCACAAGGGAGGCGCATAATCCCTGAGGTGTAGCCGTGAATATCACATCAACCTGTGAAGCTAACTCTTCCATATTGTCATCCCGGCATACATCATCGACAAGCTTAAACATGTTCTGATAAACCTGTGAATACTTCTTATCTATATAGCTTCTCGAGCCATACCATACAATCCGGACATCCTTGTGTCCAAGCAGCAGCCTTACGAGTTCATTTCCCGCATAACCTGTAGAACCGATAATACCAACCTTCACCATAGCGCACATCTCCTGTTTAATCTTATACAGAGATAAAATCTCTGTTTATTCCTATCTTATTATTCATGCTTTCAAAAGTCCATACCTAATTTATATATATCCGTATTCAAAAGCTATCTTCTCTGAATTTTTTCAAAGCAGCTTTCCTGAATATATTTCCGCATATATATTTTCCTGCTTCTTCCGGCTTGATTTTTTATAAATATACATCATTTATGAATATTATGCAACAAAAAATTGAAAAAAACTGGATAAACTCTTGCATATAATGTATTTTTGATGTATATTTATTTCAGTGTTTGCAACAAGGCGTACACAGACGCATAGGACGCATACATAAGTAATCCCATCAGGAGGAATATTAATTATGAAAGACAAAGTTATACTCGCGTATTCCGGCGGTCTTGATACCACCGCAATCATCCCTTGGCTTAAGGAAAACTATAATTATGATGTAGTATGCTGCTGCATAGATGTCGGCCAGGAAAGTGAGCTTGACGGACTTGAGGAGAGAGCTAAGCTCTCCGGCGCTGAGAAATTATACATTCTTGATGTCGTTGACGAATTCGTGGATGACTATATCTTACCTACAGTTATGGCTGATGCCGTATACGAGCACAAGTACCTTCTCGGTACATCATTTGCGCGCCCGCTCATCGCTAAGAAGCTTGTTGAGATTGCCCGCAAGGAGAACGCTGTCGCTATCTGCCACGGTGCAACAGGCAAGGGTAATGATCAGGTTCGTTTTGAGCTTTCAATCAAGGCTCTGGCACCTGATATCAAGATTATCGCTCCTTGGAGATGCAATGAGACATGGAAGATGCAGTCACGTCAGGATGAGATTGATTACTGCAAGGCTCATGGTATAGACCTTCCATTCTCAGCAGACAACAGCTACAGCCGCGACCGCAATATCTGGCACATCAGCCATGAAGGTCTTGAGCTTGAGGACCCTGCCAACGAGCCTAACTATGACCATCTTCTTGTGCTTGGAGTATCACCTGAGAAGGCTCCTGATGAAGCTGAGTATGTATCCCTCACATTCGAGAAGGGCCGCCCTGTTGCAATTAACGGAGAGAAGATGAAGGCTTCCGATATTTTAAGAAAGTTAAACAAGCTTGGCGGAAAGCACGGTATCGGAATCGTTGATATCGTTGAGAACCGTGTTGTCGGCATGAAGAGCCGTGGCGTGTATGAGACACCGGGCGGAACAATCCTTATGGCAGCTCATGAGCAGCTTGAAGAGCTCATCCTTGACCGTGACAGCCTTTCCTTTAAGAAAGGAATCTCCGAGAAGTTCGCCAACATCGTATACGAAGGAAAGTGGTTCACACCTCTTCGCGAGGCATGCCAGGCATTCGTAGAGTCTCTTGACGAGAAGGTTACAGGTGAGATTAAGATGAAGCTCTATAAGGGCAACATCATCAAGGCAGGCACAACAAGCCCTAACTCACTTTACAGTGAGACACTTGCAAGCTTCACAACAGGTGAGCTCTATGACCACCATGACGCTGAGGGCTTTATCAACCTCTTCGGTCTTTCAATGAAAGTTCGTGCCATGTTAGAGGAGAAGAAGTAATGAAAACTATCGATATTGTTGTACCATGCTATAACGAACAGGAAGTTATCGCAGCTTACTACGAGGAAACCTCCAAGCATGTGGCAGCTATCAATAATTACTCTTTCAGATACATTTTTGTAAATGACGGGAGCAGGGATAACACCCTGCTCCTGCTAAAGGGACTTGCCGCAGACCATGATGATGTACGGTACGTCTCTTTTTCGCGTAATTTTGGTAAGGAAGCCGCCATGTTTGCGGGACTAAAAAATACAACCGCGGACTATGTCATCGTGATGGACGCAGATCTTCAGCACCCTCCCGCACTTTTCCCAAAGCTTATCGAAGGAATTGAAGAAGGGCATGACTGTTGTGCTGCCTACAGAACAACCCGCACAGGTGAAAAGAAAATCAGAAGCTTTTTTTCACAGTCATTCTATAAGCTTAACAACAAGCTGACCAACACAAAAATGCCTTATGGTGCGGTAGATTATCGTATCATGTCAAGACAGATGGTCAACAGCCTCGTGGAGCTTCCTGAAAAAGAACGCTTTTCCAAGGGTCTGTTCTGCTGGGTCGGTTTCGACACTAAATGGATTCCTTACGAAAATGTTGAGCGCACCCTCGGAACAACCAAATGGAAGTTTTCCGGTCTTGTTAAATATGCGATGGACGCAATCATCTCATTTTCCGTTGCCCCTCTGCGAATGCTCTCCGTCATAGGTGCAACAATCAGTTCACTTGCACTTTTATACGGATTTTATCTTCTTATAAAGACACTGGTGTTCGGAAAAGATTTACCGGGCTATGCCTCCACCATCATAATACTGCTCTTCCTCGGCGGAATTATAGAGCTTAGTATAGGTATCATAGGTGAATATCTGGCAAGAATCTTTACAGAGGTGAAGCAGCGCCCTATTTATATAGAAAAGGAAAGCAACATAAATAAAGATAAGGAAAAAGACATTAGTAATGAAAAATCTGATAAATAAGCTTATAGAGAAATTTTTTACCCGTGAAGTTATTAGTTACCTTATTTTCGGCGTGTTGACAACCGTTGTAAATTTTGTATTCTACTGGCTGTTTACTGAGGTTTTTGCGGTATACTATATCACCTCTAACGTAATTGCATGGGTTTTTGCGGTAGTTTTTGCATATATAACCAACAAATTATTTGTATTCGAGAGCAAAAGCTGGGAGCCTGCCCTCGTTTTCAAGGAAGTCATTTCCTTCGGAGCAGCGAGAATCATCTCCCTGCTTTTTGAGACAGGCTTTCTGGCGCTCACCGTAGAAATAATAGGAGTACCTGAGCTTATAGCTAAGGTAATTGCAGCAGTTTTCGTGGTAATCATAAACTACGTTGCCAGCAAATTATTTATATTTAAGAAGAAAAAATAGGGGTTATTTTTGACATGAGATTCAAAGAAAAAAAAGCAATACATCCAATGTATTTCATTTCTTTTTTCCTTCCGCTGATTATCATGATTGCAATTTTTGCAGTCCGCGGAATATATCCTTTCGGAGACAATGTATATCTGCGTTCAGACATGTACCACCAGTACTGTCCGTTCTTTTCGGAGCTGTGGGACAAGATACGCAACGGCGGCAGTCTTTTTTATTCCTGGGAGATAGGACTGGGTTCTAATTTTTCCGCTTTATATGGTTATTATCTTTCCAGCCCGCTCAACTGGTTTGTGGGATTTTTTCCTCACAGCTTCATAATTGAGCTGATGAACATAATTATTCTTATCAAACTTGCTCTCGCCTCGACAACCTTTACCTATTATATTGCAAAGCGCTTCAACGTGCGCAATATAACAGTATCAATTTTTGGTATGTTTTATGCTCTTTCAGGCTTCACGGCAGCATTCAGCTGGAATCTCATGTGGTTCGACTGCATGCTTTTGCTCCCACTGGTGCTGTTAGGGCTTGAAAGTCTTATAAAAGAAGATAAGGGTCTGATGTACTCAATCACGCTCGGACTTACAATACTGTCCAACTACTATATTGCCATCATGGTATGCATAAGTGTTGTTTTCTATTTTTTTGTGCTGCTTGTGACAATGCCTGTTCCTGAGAAAAAAACAGTATATCTTCAGAAAATTGGTTACTTTACAATATTTTCACTGCTTGCAGGTGCCATGTCCGCCGTCATACTGCTTCCTGAGCTCTATGCTCTCGGACTCACAGCCTCAAGCGACATAAGCTTTCCAAAGACACTTACCCAGTATTTTTCAGTTGTTACTGTCCTCAACAGACAGCTTGCAAATACAGAAGTGTGCATAGGTCTTGAACATCTTCCAAACATATATTGCGGTGTGGCTGTATTCCTGCTCTACCCGCTATATATTTTTAACAGGAAAATAAGCGCCCGCGAAAAGATTGCAAAATCCGTTCTGCTCTTTGTATTCATATTTGCGTTCAGCTTCAATATACCGAATTTTATATGGCATGGCTTCCACTACCCGAATTCACTTCCGGCAAGGCAGTCATTTGTCTACATCTTCATACTGCTCACCATGTGCTTCGACGCATACAAGGATATGAAGGACTACAGTACAAGCCAGCTTGCAAAGGCATTCGGATTATTTTTAATCTACCTTCTGTGGCTCGACCACAGCGGCGGGGATAACGACCCTGAATATGGCATTCTGTTTGTGAATGCGTTTTTCATGCTGTTGTATGTGATTGTGGCACTTCTCTACAAGAAGGATAAGCTCAAGATACACTTTATCGTCTTTCTTCTGTTCTGTGTAAGCTGCATAGAATGTACGATGAACATGGAGGAAACCGGCTACAGCACCACAGGGCGAAGCGCATATTTCAAGGACTATGACTCTGTAAAGACCCTCACCACGGAGCTTTCCGAATCCGACGATTCCTTCTACCGTATCGCCAAGGCTTTCGGCTACCGCTCAAAAAACGATGCCGCATGGCACAATTTCAACAGTGCAAGTACCTTCTCGTCCACCGCTTATGCCGGTGTGACAGAACTGTTCGGAAGACTCGGGCTTGAACATTCCATGAATGCCTACGCAGACCATGGTGCTACCCCTCTTGTATACTCAATGTTCGACATCAAATATATTTTGAGCAACAAGGAGCTTACAGATACCACAACGCTGGAGCTTGTCGGCACAGCTGACGATGAGTACTTATATCATGCAAAGTACACTCTTCCTCTCGGCTACATGGTAAGCTCAACCATAAATGATGACTGGAATTACAAAAACAGCAATCCTTTCTCGGTACAAAATGATTTTGTACAGGAGAATACAGGCATTAGCTCTCTCTTTACAACAATAGATTTCAATAATAACGATAAGGGCGGAATAACAATTGATGTTGAAAAGGATGAGCATGTCTATGTATATATTGGTAATAAATCAGTAAAGACAGCCAAGGTTACCATAGACGAGAGCAATGAGAACTTCGCCGGTATCAACCACGGCAGAATAATTGACCTTGGCTGGCAGACTGCCGGAACACTTATCAAAATAGCGGACAAGGATGGCGAAGAAGCCCTCAATGCATACGTCTACACCATGAACGCGGACAAATTTATTGAGGCTTACAATATCTTAAATACACAGGGACTTGACGTTACAGCCTATTCCGATACTAAAATTTCCGGAACAATACATGTAAATGAAGCCGGAATACTGATGCTGTCAATTCCTTATGATCCTAGCTGGACACTAAAGGTAAATGGAGTTAAAACGGAAATCACTGAAATTGCAGAGGCTCTCATCGGCGTTGAGCTCGAACCAGGTGACTACACGATTGAGCTCTCATTCACACCGCGTGGCTTCAAGCCCGGCATAATGATTACATTTACATCTGTTGTAATACTCTTCATCATATACTGCTTCTACAGAAAGGAAGCCGGCAAGAAATTTCTTCCTTTTACAAAGGCGAAGGGGATTCCGGATAATAGTTCCGAAAGCACAGCCAAAGCGACAGCCGACAGTGACAGTTCTATTTCATGTACCAACGCTGTTGCAAATGACAATTCTATTGCTGATAATAACGCTGTAACAGATAACGGCTCTGCTGCAGGCAATGATGTTTCACCTGATGACACATCTTCGGATATAACAGACAAAAAAATATAAATTACTCTATGGAGGACACAACCATGAAGCTCTGGGGCGGACGTTTCACAAAGGAAACCAATCAGTTAGTAAACAATTTCAACGCATCTCTTCCCTTCGACAGGAGATTCTATACGCAGGACATTGAGGGAAGCATCGCACATGTGACAATGCTTGCAAAGCAGGGAATATTGTCAAATGAGGACAAGGAGGCAATCATAGCCGGACTCACCTCAATCCGCAATGATATAGACAGCGGTGCCTTACAGTTCGATGACGAGGCGGAGGACATCCACAGCTTCGTTGAAGCTGAGCTTATATCCCGTATCGGTGACGCCGGAAAACGCCTGCATACAGGAAGAAGCCGCAACGACCAGGTCGCACTTGATATGAGACTCTACACACGCGATGAGCTTACACAGACCGATGAGCTTTTAAAGGGTCTTTTAAAGGTGATTCTCAGAATCATGAAAGAAAACACTGAAACCTACATGCCGGGCTTTACACATCTTCAGAAAGCCCAGCCTATCACCGTGGCACACCATTTTGGTGCATATTTTGAAATGTTCTCAAGGGACAGAGGCCGTATCGCTGATATTTATAAGAGAATGAACTACTGCCCTCTCGGTGCAGGGGCTCTCGCCGGAACCACCTATCCTCTTGACCGTGAATACACAGCCTCTCTTCTCGGCTTTACAGGTGCGACAGCCAACAGCATTGACTCTGTATCCGACCGTGACTATTTAATTGAATTTTTAAGCGCCATGTCGACAATCATGATGCATTTAAGCCGTTTTTCAGAGGAAATCATAATCTGGAACTCCAACGAATACCGCTTTATAGAGCTTGATGACGCTTACAGCACCGGAAGCTCCATAATGCCGCAGAAAAAGAACCCGGACATTGCAGAGCTTGTCCGTGGAAAGACCGGGCGCGTATATGGTGCTCTCATGTCATTACTCACAACCATGAAAGGACTGCCTCTCGCCTACAACAAGGACATGCAGGAAGACAAGGAACTCACCTTCGACGCAATCGACACCACCAAGGGCTGTATACTCCTCTTCACCGGAATGCTCGACACAATGTCCTTCAACAAGGAGGTTATGGAAAAGAGTGCGATGGCGGGCTTCACAAATGCCACCGACGCTGCCGACTACCTTGTAAACCACGGTGTTCCGTTCCGCGATGCACACGGCATAATCGGCCAGATAGTCCTCTACTGCATAGACAAGGGAATCTCCATAGACGAGATGAGCCTTGAGGAGCTTAAAGCTATCTGCCCTGTATTTGAAAGTGATATCTATGATGCCATCTCCTTAAAGACCTGCGTTGAGAAGAGACTCACCAAGGGTGCTCCAAGCTCTGCTGCAATGAAGGAGGCCATTGCAAAATATGAAGAGTATTTAAGTAAGTAAACAACTATCCACTTCTCTTTTCCAATCTGAGAGTGTAGACATTTTTACATGTATAGAATTAAAATGACAACCCTGCTGTATAATCACTCACAGTAAGGTTGTCATTTTGTTTTAAAAAATAATAGATACAATTTTATATTTTTGATTATTTAGCCGTTTCAGCAATATCTTCACCATTTATCCATTTCTGTACCTGAACAACCGTGGCACCTACTGCTCTGGCGATATTCTCAATTGACATTCCCATTTTAAATAATTCTATAGAGGTTTTCTTTTGAGTCTGAATTTGTCCCTCTGCTTTTCCCTCTGCTCTTCCTTCTTCTCTTCCCTTAGCTCTGCCTTCAACCAGTCCCTGTGCCCTACCTTCCTCATGACCGATTTTACTTGCTTCCTTTTTGGCAGCATCTAAAGTTTCCTCAATCTCGTCTTTCATAAGCCTTCTTAATGCTTCACACATTGTGTTCTCCCTCCTTACTTTCTCATATATATCATAATTTGCTGACATACTGACCTGCAAAACTGCATCTGCATCTGATTTTTCGCTCTTACCTATGTAGCCTTCCATATCCTTTACAAATGCCTCGACATCACTCTTCACAGCATTTCTTGACAATACCCTCAGGCTGTTATGATAACCCGGTGACAAATCCTTTGTCACAACTATCTGTGCAGGAATAAAAAAATTCTCCAGATAATATATTCCCTCGTATACCTTCCTGATTTCTATCCCCTGTTTTTTCAGCATGGCAGCCATGCTCTCAGGATAGCTCTCACGCACCATGGAGATTGTAAGCTCACTCGCTGAAACCGTGTCTACCTTCTCACCTAATGCCTTGTACATGCAGGCATATGCAACAGTCTTATAGAAATCATCTATCGACATCGAATCTCCCGGACACTTATATTCAATTATGTTATTCTTTCTGAATATATGCCCTATCTGGTTCTTCAACTTTACATTATTTGCCTTTTCCACTATCAAAAGGTCTATCTGCAGTGGCTTTCTGCTAAGATTGTACTCAGAATAAAATTCGAGCTGTCCCTTGTCCTCACAAAACTCAAGTCGCGCTGCCGCACAAAATGCCGGATGCCACTGAAGCTTCACTTCATCATTATTCAATTTATAATGCCTCCTTGTATGTTGCAGGAAACATTATGCATTATTTAAACATCGTGCTCCTGCTGTTGTCTATGGGATTCAAAAGCACGAATGTCCTAAACATGAATAATTAGATTATACAGAAATATAAGAACTATGCTTTTAGGCTATTATAACACAATGTATCATCTTTGGCAATAAAATTATCTATTTTTTTAACGGTTCGTTTGTTTTTCCAGTTTCTTCTTCTCCTTCAACGTGCATATCACATGCTTCATCGCGGCACAAGGATGATAAAACATCATCCTTGGACCTGAAAAGTGCATGACCTCACGGATTTTTTCACGCATCTCCGGCTTATAGCAATGAACCTTGCAGTTAGAACAGAAGGTCTTGTTCTCCATAAACGGACAATGCTCACTTCTGCTTCTTGCATAGCTCTCAAGCTCAGCACATTCGGCACAAAGCTCCGTCTTGGTGCCATGCTTCCTGTTGCAGTACAGCTTTATCATCAGTGATACCATAGCCTTTTCCGCCTCGCGCTTGGCGGCAATATCCTTATTTTTCATAATATATTAATCTCCATTCCGCAGGCAATGCTTTCTTGCCGGAGGAATCGTGGGCAAAATCTCAAATTTTGACCACGATAAAAGCTACTTTGTGACGCCTGCGGCACAAATAGCATGTGTGCAAAATAAGCTATCAAGCTTATTTTGCACACTATTTTCCTCATTTTTCTTTATAGATATAGGTAACTGCGAAATTCAACTCATCCTTCCGTTCTCCACAGAGTACACCTTGTCGGCTATACGCATGGTTGACTCACGATGTGATACAAGCACAATCGTCTTATCCTTTCTTCCATCGTTGAGTGCCTTTAAAATAACGGCTTCGTTGAGACTGTCAAGATTGCTTGTAGGCTCATCAAGCAGCATGAGTGGTGCATCGTGCAAGAAGGCTCTTGCAAGTCCTATTCGCTGTCTCTCACCGCCTGAGAGCGTATCTCCAAGCTCACCCACCTGTGTGTCATAGCCGTGTGGCAGGCTCATTATAAAGTCATGTACGGATGCCTTTTTGCATGCCGCTTCAAGCTCCGCCTGTGAGGCGTCAAGCTTCGCAATCAGGATATTGTTTCTTATCGTGTCATGGAACAGATGCGTATCCTGTGTCACAAAACACTCCATTTTCCTTAAATTGTCTGTATTGATATGTTCTATATCACGCCCTGATATGTCAATGCTTCCCTTGTCAATTTTCCAGAAACGCATGAGCAGCTTAAGGAAGGTAGATTTTCCGCTGCCACTCTTTCCAACGATTCCTACCACATGATTTTTCGGAAGCTCGACTGAAAAATCCTTCAGTATATCCTCGCCGTCATAAGCGAATGTCACGCTCTCTGCCTTCGCACCATCAAACTCAATATTGCTCTCACCCTTCACATCCTCCACAAGCGGGCTTTCCTCCAGAATATCGAGAACTCTGTTTCCGGCGGCAAAGGTATTCTGCAGAGTGCTTCCTAGTGCTGCAAGTGCCACACAAGGTCCGAACGAGCTCATAAGTGCAAGAACAGGAATAATCACACCGTCAAAGTCAACAACACCCTGTCTGTAATAATGTGCGGCAGTAAAGAGCATTATCATGTCAAAAATTAAAATCACCGTGTTCGTCACTGCCGTGTTTCTTCCTGAATTATTCTTCATGCGCTTCTCATCCGCAGCGAGTGCATCACTTCGCTCATTCATCTGCCTGACACGATTGCTGCCCTGTCCGTACTGTATTATCTCGTCAAGTCCGCGAAGGCTCTCCAGAACGAAGCTGCTGAGCTCACCGGACATAATCCTAAACTTCATGCCGTCATCACCGCTCAGCCTGCTCATTATCAGCGGAATAAATATTCCTACCACAATGTAGGCACACAGTGCAATCACCCCGAACACAGGGTTAAAGCTACCTATAAACAGGCACATTATTATTGTAAAAAGAAATGCTATACATATCGGCGAGATTGTATGTGCATAGAACACCTCCAAAAGCTCGATATCCGATGTTATTACTGATATAAGATTTCCTCTGTCCTTTCCCTCAAGCTTGGCAGGACACAGCTTCCTCAATGCACCGAAAACCTTGTCACGAATAAGTGCTAAGAGCTTAAATGCAATGAAATGATTGTAGCCCTGCTCGGCATAGCGAAGTCCCGCCCTGATAAGTGCAAACAATACCATGCACGTAAAGATCACAGCCACATTAAGACTGTTATAGCCCATATATGAGAGAAGTGCATATCCGGCAAAAATGGTAATAAAGGACGCACACAGATGTCCGGCAAGTCCCATGGTAACTGCTCCAACCATAAATCCGGCAAGAGGCTTTACAAGACCGATAAGCTTCATACATACTGTAAAACCACTTCTTGGTTTCTTTGTGACCGTTTTTGTTACTTCTGTATTTTCATTATTTTCGTTTCTAATCTCATTTTTCATGCTTAACCTACCTCCTTTCCAAAATTTTCAAGGCTCTGCTGTGCATTCCACAGTCTTGCAAATTCCCCATTCCTTTTAACCAGCTCTTCACATGTGCCATTCTCGGCAATATCCCCGTTTCTCAGCACATAGATACGGTCCGCGTCCTTTACGTTCGCAAGTCTGTGCGAGATAAGTATAATTGTCTTTGTCTTAGAAAGCTCCATGACGAGCTCCATAATGTCATTCTCACTCTCTACATCGATATTAGAGGTTGCCTCGTCAAAAATATATACCGGCGTATCATGAAGCAGTGCCCTTGCGATTGAAAGTCTCTGTCTCTGACCCCCTGAAAAGTTATTACCTGCCTCACCTACTGCTGTGTCAAGCCCTTGTTGCTCCAAAAGAAACGCTTCAAGCTTCACCTTTTTTAACGCCTCCCAGAGCTTATCATCGTCGGCATCAGGTTTTCCCATAAGAAGATTGTCCCTCACAGTCCCCTTAAACAGCAGGCTGTTGTGGCTTATATAAGTTATATTTTTCATAAGGCTGTCCTCTGAGATATCGGAAAGTTCAACACCACCGATAGTCACAGTACCTGTATAGCCTTTGTTCCTTCCCATAAGAATTGCTGAAAGTGTCGATTTTCCGCAGCCGGACTCTCCAACTATCGCTGTGAAATTATCTTTTTTAAATGTCACATCGATGCCGTGAAGTATCTCCCTGTCCTTCTCATAGGAATAGTGCAGATTATGGCAGACGATATCGCCATCGCCGCATGCAGCCTTTTTGGCAGAAGCCGCTACTGCATTCTCCGACTGTGCTTTTTTTTCATTAACATTCCCCGGCTCAGGCAGTTCAAGAAGCTTGAAAATCTTGTCACTTGCAGCCATTCCGTTCATCGCAATATGGAAAAATGAACCTAACTGTCTCATTGGCAGGAAGAAATCCGCTGCAAGAAGGACGATCAAAAGACAGCCTGACAAATCAACCTTGCCTGCATTAAACTGGCTGATTGCAAGTATCATCCCAAGTGCTGCACCCCCATAAGCTATGAAATCCATAATCGTTATGGAATTAAGCTGCATGGTAAGTACCTTCATGGTAATCTTACGAAACTTCTCTGACTCCTCGTTCATCCTCTCATGCTTGTACGCATCCGCACTGTACACCTTGAGTGTCGTGAGCCCCTGAAGATTTTCAAGGAAGGTATCTCCGAGTGCTGTGTACTGCCCCCAGTATTTTGACAAAAGCTTCTTCGCCCATGTCTGCACAAGCGCTATCGACACCGGAATAAGCGGAACACAGATAAGCAGCACAACTGCCGACAGCAAATTCACCCTCACAAGCACCACAAAAAGCGTGAGCGGTGCCAGCATGGCATAAAAAAACTGTGGAAGATATGCGCCAAAATATGTCTCAAGCTGGTCCACGCCCTCCACAGCTACCTGTACAATCTCTGATGTCTGCACGCTCTCCTTATAGCTGAGTCCTATCCTTAAAAGCTTCTCATATATCTTCTCCCTTAACGTCTTTTTTACCGCCTTCGAGGAAAGATAGCTCATCTTAGATGACAGCCTGGCACACACAAATCTCACAATAACCGCTGCGACTATCACTGCAGCAATCGGTGCAATACCTGCATCCTCCCCATTGTAAAGCTGCATGAGCATGCGCGTCACCGCCGTCATCATCGTTATATTAGCGGCAAGCGACACCCACTGGCATGCTACATTGCCCACAATATATTTTTTGCTCTCGCTGACCGTATTAATCAGCCTTTTGTCCATCATCATGTGTATTGCATTCTCCTTTCCCTTTTCTATACAGTCAATTGTGTGGGACAGGGGTCTGGTCCCTGTCCCACACAACAAAATGCCGCGACGTGAACGCCCGGCATTAGTATAGTATCACAAAAGTTAGATTTATGCAACGCATGTTAGTTATAACAGTATCATATCTTTATCATTAAACTCGTCAATCCAAAGACAGTTTTTCAAGTATGACTTTGTTCATATCATCATAAGAATCCCAATAATTTCCCTTTATTGACATTCCAGTATAATTGAATAAGTCCTTTATCATATCCATGATATCCTTCGGCGAAAAACCTGTAATTCTCTTGATTGACTCCTCCGTCACCGAAACTATCTCATGCGCGGCAAGATTTCTTATGCTTCCCTCAACACTACGCACATTTTCCACCAGCCTTTTTAACTGCTCATCCTGCGAAAAGCCGTCAATCAGTGCCTTCAAATGAATAGAATAAATATCCTTACCGCTAAATTGCTGTCCATTGGAGACAAAACACTGGTTGAGCGCATTTAAAACGCTGCTGCCGGCAAGCTTAGCCGTAGACCATTTTCTGGCAACAGCTCCATTATTTTTATAGCTGTCGCAGTATCTGTTTATGTCAATCCCGCACTGCTTCCTCAATATCAGCTCAAAAAAGTCGACAACCAACGGCGTAATTGAGCGCACAAAGTCGACATATTCCTTTTTTCTCAATCTGATATCAATATTGAGTGCATATTCAAAATATTTTCTTTCAGATGATGTCCGTACCGGTAGACAGTTAAATCCCGTTCTCTGTATAATCTTATCAACTCCGGAAAAATCCAGCAGAAGTCTACGTGAAGCAAGATAAATCAGGTCGCGATACCGCGAATTTTCCTCCGTCGAAAGAGAATCGGCGGCGTCAAGCGCTGCCTGATAATCATAAACGGATATATGTTTTTTTATTATCTCCTCCTTCTTAATCTTCGATAAGGTAGGGCACTTGACCTCATTGCACCTGTTAGCTGCTCCATCCCTGTTATCCTCATCAAGCTCCCACAGTGTCTCCACATCATAGTCCTTATGTATGTGCTCACTTATTCCCTTCTCCGGCGTGGCAACCTGAATTAACCTTGCCGGAAACTCCCCCAGCGTCTGAAGTACAAGCAGTCCACTCTTCATAGCCGGAGTACCTGACGAAATATTTATCAGTAAAGTATCTGTATCATCCAGCTCATCATATATTTCCCTAATTATTCCTCTAAAATCCTGATAAAAATAATCAAACTCATGGACGCGCGTCAACTCCCTGCGCTCAATAACCGCATACTCCGTATTCCTGTTCTGCATCCTGTCAAGACGTGTCAGGCAATACATATACCTGTCATCCGCCTCCTGATAATCAAGCATCTCCTTCGACATATATAATATAACCTTGTCCGGTCTGTAGTTCCTGCATATATGCAGAAGTGAACCATCATGGCAATTTGAAAGTGAGATAGGGTCTGTTCCGCCTACCGGTGAAAAAAGAATTACTCTGTTCATTAAATGCTCCTTTATCAAATAATTTAACTATCAATAGGATATCAGACTACAATTACATCCTTATCCTCTATTTTTATATTCCTGCCAATCAACTCCACTTCGCTGTCATCCCGTAGCCGGTAAACTCTCACACTATCTGTTTCCAAATCAATAATTTTTGGCAACTCCTTCAACATTTTCCTATACAATGTCTCTGTGATAAGTGCTTCAAATGCCGACCTCTGTACTCTGAAGCCATAACCCTTCATTTTTTTCGCAAACCTGTATCTGCGCCTGTTATCTACTATATCATAAATTATAAGAACATACATCCTTTTAACCGGCTGTATATCCTGCATATTCCAAAAATAATTTTCCATACACTTATCTTCTCCGCACAGTCAACGTATAACTATAGGAAAATATTCATCCACATTTTCAGTCTCTATAGCCTTTACAAACTGGTTCACCTGTAAATCCATCGCCCTCCGGAAGCTCACACTGTATTCCACATACGGCAAATATCTATTTTCCGAGCGGAACCTCCCTTCCAGCTTTTCAATATATTTTTTCAATGCTTCCTTTTCCAAATATACTCCAGGATTTTCCAAATCCATATAAAAATCTTTGCTTTTAAGCTCATTTCCGTTTAACATGCTCAATGCCGTTGAATCCACCAACACTGCGCGCCACTCCTCCATCAGGTCACTTGCCAACGTAGGGTGCTTTTCCCTGTCCTTATGCATAATTCCAAAATATGGGTTAAGCCCTTTTCCTTCAAGTTTTCCGTACAGTTCATTCAGCACAATCGAATATCCTAGGCTTATCATCGAATTAAATGGATCCGTTGGCGGTCTTTTTGTCCTTCCTGTAAAGAAAAACGCAGGATTAATCAGTTCTCCAAGCTGCCCGAAATACAGTCTTGCTGCATTCCCTTCATATCCCATAAGCTGCTCTATCCCTTTTGAATTAAGCACTTTTTCATTCATATTCTGCATTTGCCTCACAACAGGATACACGTCGACATCCGTATCTCTTGAATATCTCCTTAAAATCACAATCTGATTTTTTATTTTAGCATTTATGATTTTCTTTGCAAAATTAAGCTTGAACTCTTCATTGCGTTCAATATCCGCCTGCTTTCTCTGCCGTCCGACATTGACATGTGTTGTAGAAATCAATCTGCCATAATACGCACCATACAATGAATAATACAGTATATTGATTCCTCTTTTAAGACACTCCGTGACACACTGTGTTGTAATTTGCACCTTTCCAAACACTTCAATAATTTCCAACATTTCTGCCGGAATACTTTGCAGCACAGCCCCCTTATATCTCACATCAAAACGATTCTCCTCAAAGCTGATACGTGCACCTTGTTCACACACATAGAGATAGCTCATCTAGTCTCCTTATCTTATATTAGTGTTTTTATTGTCTGTGTATTAAATAGTGAAAATGAATGGGTTGTATTTTTATTCCCCTTGCGTGGGATTTCTTTTCAATAAAAAGAAAATGTCTGATTACTACGGAGAATACTTGTTTTCGTCCCCTACCGGGGCATTCCTAATCTCAATACAATAGACAGTTTGAAGGAGAACAACATAAGGCTGTTTTCGTCCCCTACCGTGGCATTCCTAATCTCAATTCAGAGGGGTGCGCATAATGAACAGATCAAGCCCGTTTTCGTCCCCTACCGGGGCATTCCTAATCTCAATGATGTTAAAAAGACGATAAGAGCAGCCTTTAAAAATGTTTTCGTCCCCTACCGGGGCATTCCTAATCTCAATAATGTTTGAGTCTGGTATGATAAATGAGATATCGTTTTCGTCCCCTACCGGGGCATTCCTAATCTCAATCGCTTTTAACAAGGCTTTTGCAAATAACTCATACACGTTTTCGTCCCCTACCGGGGCATTCCTAATCTCAATTCTGTTTAGTAATATAATGAAAAGAGGTTATAGTTTTCGTCCCCTACCGGGGCATTCCTAATCTCAATAAATCCAATGTACCTTATGAACCGAGATGGCTTGTTTTCGTCCCCTACCGGGGCATTCCTAATCTCAATTATAATTATATACGTTTTTAAAAACCGATTATTTGTTTTCGTCCCCTACCGGGGCATTCCTAATCTCAATTTCGAATGGCATCAAGATGCCTTCTTTTTATCTTTGTTTTCGTCCCCTACCGGGGCATTCCTAATCTCAATGCCATCATCCGGAGCGGGCTGTGGGCGTCCCTGGCGGTTTTCGTCCCCTACCGGGGCATTCCTAATCTCAATTTTAAACAAT
>ERZ860508.539-NODE-539-length-29338-cov-4.642933_pt1 | contig 29338 bp, 24 predicted proteins | sample MGYA00509976_ERZ860508 | MGnify/ENA primary metagenome ERZ860508 (study PRJEB30046, sample SAMN00715242) | human gut metagenome | study: EMG produced TPA metagenomics assembly of the A metagenome-wide association study of gut microbiota in type 2...
CAAGAAGAAAATGGAAAAAAAACGCCGATACTTCAAAAAACTTTACAACCCAAAATAGAAGGAGCAATTATAACAGCAAAAGGAGCGTCAAATGTTAATGTGAAAACAAACATAATACAAGCCGTAGAAGCTGCAACAGGACTGGCTACACACAAAATTCAAGTTTTTGAAATGGAATAATAAAATTTTCATAATTATATGTGACATTTGATTTAAGTAAGAAAGGAAAGTGATTTACTATGAAATTATTTAAAAAAAATCAAGTAATAATCTATGTTATTGCTTTAATGCTAGTAACAGCAGGATATTTAAACTATACAACTAATGAAAATTCAAACACTATAATACCAACAAGTGGGACAGAAGATGAATTAGCACAAATGGCAAATATTGGAGATGCCCAATTAGTTAGTAGTAATGATATTGTAAATGAAACAGAAAATAAATCTAATAATAATGTGATAAATAATACAATCAATAATCCAACAAATGCTAAAGAAGAAAACACTAATAAAACAGTAACCACAAGTTTTAATGTGGGGAAAACATCAAACAGTAGTGATTATTTTAAAACATCAAAATTAGAAAGAGATACCATGTATTCACAAATGCTTGAAACATATGGTAATATTTTAAATAGCAATAATTCTTTGGAAACACAAAAACAATCTGCAACAGAAGAAATAAAAAAAATAAATGAGACAGGATTTGTAACAGATGAAAAAATACAGGAATAAGGTCACAGGGGTGATAGACAGAGTTCAGAATATTGCTATTGTCCGGATGGTTCAGGGAGTGATGGGAATTAACAAAGACAATCAGTTGTCTGCGTTTGCGGCACAGGCAGCTTTCTTTTTACTGCTTTCATTTTTCCCATTTGCCATGATGCTCCTGATCGGTATACGATTTTTGCCGGTGACTCAGGCAGAATTTGTGGCATTGATAGAAGAAATCATTCCCGGTGATATGGCGAATATGCTCAGCTATATGGTGGATGAGATCTATAGTGCTCAGGTTGGGATGACAATGATCATATCAGCGATCGTAGCAATCTGGTCGGCAGCAAAGGGAACGATGGCGATCGAACGGGGACTCAATTTTATGGATCGGACAAAGGATACTAAGAATTATATATTAAGAAGACTGACAAATGCATTATATACGTTAATTTTCTGCGTTATGCTGATCGCACTGGCAGGTGTATATGTTCTGGGAAATACGATCATGGAAGATATACTGGCAAAGACGAACTGGGTGGATTATTCAGAAAAGGTATTTTTCTATTCGAGACTGTTAACCGCACCGGTATTGGTATTTGCTGTTATTCTACTGATATACTGTCGTTTGCCGGATAATCACCTGCGCCTTAAAACAGCAATACCGGGGGCGGTATTTACAACCGTATGCTGGGTTCTGTTATCAGCAGCGTTTTCTTCCTATCTTACTTATTTTGGAATCAATACTTATATGTATGGGAACCTTGGAAGTATGGTGATCGCTATGCTCTGGTTATATATATGTATGTATATCCTGCTGCTGGGTGCTGAATTAAATCTGTTCTTCAGGGATAGTATACGGGATATTTTTATTAAGCTCAGGGATCAGATTCAGAAAAAATTCTCGGGAAAAGAAAAAAAATAGCAGAAAAATATTGAAAAATATGGATGAGAGAAATATACTAAGCGTATAAATGAATGGGGAATTTGAATTCGATGAGAGGAGAAAAAATGAAAAAAAGATTCTTACAAAATGAAGGCTTTTCACTGGTTGAACTGATCATTGTAATTGCGATCATGGCTATTCTTGCAGGAGCACTTGCTCCGGCGCTTATTAAATATATCAAGAAATCCAGATTACAGGTATATCTGGATACGGCATCCGAGCTGCAAAAGGCAGTTGTAAATATGGCGATCGAAGCAAATGAAGCAGGGTATGCCGTTCGTGCTGTCACATATTCCGGTTCGACGGATGACGGCTCCGGTACAGGGACGATCATCTGTAAGGATAATGCCGGCAACTTCGTAGATATGCCTGCGGCAGATAAGGCGAAGTATTTTAAACAGATGTTTACATCGCTTGGAATGGGAAGTATTACACTCTATAATCAGGGAGTTCCGCTTCAGATCGCACTTTCAGAAAATGGTGGTGTCGTTGCATCTGACCCGGATACAGGTGTACAGTCAGTTATCATGTTATCAGACGACAAAGGAAATCTGAGAGCGAAGCTTACATTTTCAGCAACAAACAATGAATGGATCATTGAAGAAAGTTATTGACACATATTAAAAATGTGCTATATTTAAGTATAGTTTTAACCATCCTGCCTATGATGTGGATGGAAGAGAAGACGTTGAAGATGCAAAAGATGGGATATGTCTGACAGAGAGATCGGGTCATCGGCTGGAAGCCTGATCGAGCACCATATTTCATTTAATTTCACATCCGAGTTTTATCTCTGAGAATTCTTTAAACGGAAGCGTAGGAGATAACGGGTTATGACCGTTATAGCATAGAATGAGTGCTGACAGCTCCGGGAAGACCGGATGTCAGAATCAGGGTGGTATCGCGGTTGCTCCGTCCCTTTGTGGACAGGGGCTTTTTTTGTGTACATCATCGAGCCGGGAGGCAGGAGGGTGTATCCCGAGCAGGAGTATTCCGCATGTTTATTCACAAATATTGAGAAAATATAAATAAGGAGAATGAAAGATGAAAGACAGATTAGAGGCAATCAAAGCAGCAGCACTTGCCAAGATCAATGAAGCAGATGTAATGACATCCTTAAATGATGTAAAAGTATCTGTACTCGGAAAGAAAGGTGAACTGACCCAGGTATTAAAGGGTATGAAAGATGTAGCACCTGAAGATCGACCAAAGGTTGGACAGATGGTAAATGAAGCAAGACAGGCGATTGAGACAGCCTTAGAGGAAAAGTCAAAGAAGATCAATCAGTCACTTCGTGCAGAGAAGATGAAGCGCGAAACGATCGATGTTACCCTTCCGGGAATCAAGAAGATCGATGGACACAGACATCCGAATCAGATCGCTCTTGAAGATCTGGAACGTGTATTCATCGGTATGGGCTATGAGATCGTAGAAGGCCCTGAAGTTGAATATGATAAATATAATTTCGAATTATTAAACATCCCTGCAAATCATCCTGCAAAGGATGAACAGGATACCTTCTATATTACAAAGGATATCCTGCTCCGTACACAGACATCTCCGGTACAGGCAAGAATCATGGAGAAAGGCAACCTTCCGATCCGTATTCTTTCACCGGGACGAGTATTTAGAGCTGATGAAGTAGATGCAACACATTCACCATCCTTCCATCAGGTAGAAGGTCTGGTTATTGATAAGAACATTACGATGGCTGACTTAAAGGGAACTTTACAGCAGTGGGCAAAGGAATTCTTTGGTGAGAACACAAAGGTTAAGTTCCGCCCACATCATTTCCCATTCACAGAGCCATCAGCAGAGATGGATGTAACCTGTTTTAAATGTGGCGGCAAGGGCTGTCGTGTATGTAAGGGCAGCGGCTGGATCGAGATTCTTGGCTGTGGTATGGTTCATCCGAAGGTACTTCATGACTGTGGCATTGATCCGGAGGAATATTCAGGATTTGCATTTGGTATCGGTCTGGAGCGTGTAGCACTGTTAAAATACGAAATCGACGATATGCGTCTTCTTTACGAAAACGATGTACGTTTCTTACAGCAGTTCTAAAAAACAGGAAAAGGAGATAGAAAAATGAATACACCACTTTCATGGATAAAAGTATATGTGCCTGATCTTGATGTAGAGGCACAGGAATTTGTCGATGCAATGACACTTTCCGGTTCACATGTAGAAGGTTTTGAGAAAAAAGACAAGAATCTTGAAAAGATCGTAGTTGGTAAGATCGTTAAGATAGAAAAGCATCCGGATGCTGACAAGCTGGTTGTATGTCAGGTCGATATCGGAGCAGATGAGCTGCTTCAGATCGTAACCGGAGCACCAAATGTAAAAGAAGGAGATCTGGTTCCTACCGTACTTGACGGTGGTAAAGTAGCAGGAGGACACGATGGCGGAGAGCTTCCTGCTGATGGAATCAAGATCAAGAAGGGCAAGCTTCGTGGTGTGCCATCTTATGGTATGATGTGTGCGATCGAGGAGCTGGGATCATCCAGAGAGCTGTATCCGGAAGCACCGGAAAACGGTGTCTATGTATTTCCTGCGGAAGCAGATGTAAAGCCGGGTGACGATGCAGTAAAGGCACTGGGGCTGGATGATGTCGTTGTAGAATATGAGATCACATCAAACCGTGTAGACTGCTTCTCCATGATCGGTATGGCAAGAGAGGCTGCTGTTACATTTGACAAGCCGTTCTACCCACCGGTGATCAAGGAAACAGGAAATGACGAAGATGTAAATAACTATGTATCTGTAGAAGTACAGGACACAGATCTGTGTAAGCGTTACTGTGCAAGAGTTGTAAAGAACTTAAAGATCGGTCCATCACCAAAATGGATGAGAGAAAGACTTGCTTCACAGGGAATCCGTTCAATCAACAATCTGGTTGATATCACAAACTATGTAATGGAAGAATACGGACAGCCAATGCATGCGTATGATCTGTCTACGATCGCAGGAAATAAGATTATTGTCAGACGTGCAAAGGATGGCGATACATTTGTGACACTCGATGGTCAGGAGAGAAAGCTGGATAAGGATGTTCTGATGATCTGTGACGGAGAAAAAGAAGTCGGTATCGCAGGTATCATGGGTGGTGAGAACTCCATGGTAACAGATGATATCCGGACCTTATTATTTGAAGCAGCCTGCTTCGATGGAACCAATATCCGTCTGTCATCCAGAAGACTCGGACTTGCAACGGATGCTGCATTCAAGTTCACAAAGGGACTTGATCCAAATCTTGCAGAAGAAGCAATCAACCGTGCATGCCAGTTGATCGAAGAAATGGGTGCAGGTGAAGTTGTTGGCGGTATGGTTGATGTATATCCGGATCCTGTACAGCCTAAAGTGCTTCCATTTGAGCCTGAAAAGATCAACAAGCTTCTTGGTACCGATATTGATGAAAAAACTATGCTTGATATATTCGGCAAGCTGGAATTAACATATGATGAAGCAGCAAAGACACTTACTGTTCCAACCTTCCGTCAGGATTTAAACTGCATGGCAGATCTGGCAGAAGAAGTTGCCCGTTTCTATGGATATGATAAGATTCCGATGTCACTTCCAAAGGGTGAAGCTACCGTAGGTAAGAAGCCATACAGCCACAGAATCTATGACATTGCAAGAAACATTCTGGAAGGAAACGGATTCTCCGGCGGTATGTGCTATTCATTTGAAAGCCCGAAGGTATTTGACAAATTACTGCTTCCTGCTGATTCCATCTACAGAAAAGCGATCACGATCGCAAATCCACTGGGTGAAGATTTCAGTATCATGAGAACGGTATCCTTAAATGGTATGCTGACTTCTCTTGCAACGAACTTCAACCGTAAGAATAAGGTTGCACGTCTGTACGAGTTCGGAAATGTATATCTTCCAAAGCAGCTCCCACTGACAGAGCTTCCGGAAGAACGCATGAAGCTCACGATCGGTATGTATGGCGAGGGTGATTTCTTCAACTTAAAGGGTGTGATCGAGGAGTTATTCGATAATCTTGGCATGAAGAATATCTGCACCTATGTACCAACGACAGAGCATCCATTCTTACATCCGGGACGTCAGGCAAATATCGTAAAGGATGATATCGTGGTTGGTTATCTGGGACAGCTTCATCCGGAGACCTGTGACAATTACAACCTGAAGGGTGAGGTATATGTAGCAGTTCTCGATATGCCAAATGTCGTAGCACTGTCATCCTTCGATATCAAGTATGAAGGCATCGCAAAGTTCCCTGGAAGTACCAGAGACTTAAGTATGGTTATGGACAAGGGAATCTTTGTTGGACAGGTAGAAGAACTGATCAAGAAGTGTGGCGGCAAGCTGCTTGAAAGCTATAAGCTCTTTGATGTATATGAAGGCGAGCAGATCGCAGCCGGTAAGAAGTCTGTTGCTTACACGATGACATTCCGTGCAAAAGACAGAACCTTAGAGGCTGGTGAAGTCGATAAGATCATTGAAAAGCTTGTAAAAGAATTAGGAAAGCTGGGAATCGAGCTCAGAGCTTAATTTACAGGTTTAGATAATTCTGGTATTATGAACCGGAGAATATTTGTTATACAGGTATTCTCCGGTTTGCTGTGTCAGATAGTTCAGATATTTTTTGTTACAGGGAGAAGAAGGAAAGAAGATGGGAAAAAGACGATTACAAATGATGGCGATAGCCATGGCTTTTGTCGTGGCAGCAGGGATGCTCGGAGGAGCGTTTGAAAATCCGGGAACGATATCTGAAGTGCAGGCAGAAGAGACTGATACGATCTATACAACGGAGAATCGATATTATCAGTACCGTATACTGGATAAGGAAAAGAAGACTATAGAGATTGTAAAGGGTGTTGAAGGCGGTCTTGTGTTGGAGCTTGTGAAAGGAAGGGCAGTCTTGAATATTCCGTCAGAACTGGAAGGTTATACCGTAGTATCCATTAGTGAAGAGGCATTTGCCAATATGATAAAGATAGCTTTAAAGAAGCAGTTGAAAAAGAAATCCATCGGATATGTAAAGACATGGAAGATTAAATAACAAGAAAATGAATTTATAAAGCCCCTGCCTGTTATAGATAGAGATGTATGAATCTGTAGCGGGCAGAGGCTTTTTTATAGTTAAAATTGTTTTCCTCTCGGATATCCGTTACAATCAAACATGGAGAGACGACGGCAATATACTAAGCAAAAAAATACGCATGTTATTCTGTTCTGTCAGGAAAGGAGATGGAACATGGATAATGAATTAGTATATTCCGCTGATGCGACATATCAGAAAGCACAGTATGATGCCAGTGCCAAACGGCTGCTTGGACAGAAGATCATACTGGCGCATATACTGATACGGGTAGTCGATGAATTTAAAGGTATGGATGCGGATACGGTCGCTTCGCTGATCGAAGGTGAACCGTATATCAGCCAGGTTCCGGTAGAACCCGGACTAACGAACAAAGAAATGGTAGATGCCGGAACCGGTGAACGGATTGTCGGCCTGAACACAGAAAGTTCTGAGATCGATGAGGGAAAGGTGTATTTTGATATAATCTTCTATGTACGGATGCGGGATGGACTGGCAAAGATGATCATCAATCTGGAAGCGTCGCAGACAATGACGGCAGAACAGAAATTGAAGCTTATGAAACAGGAGTATGATATACCAGTAGAGAGACGCGGTATAAGAGATGGGGTGAAGATCATGTGCAATCTGAGTGAAGGCGTAGAGGAAATGGGATATGCAAAGGGCGAAGCCGCTGGAATAGCGGTAGGCGAAGCACGAGGCAAGGCTGTTGGAAGGTCGGAAGAAAGAGCTGGTATTATCCTGAAAATGCATAAGAAAGGCTATTCCTTGGAGCAGATCATGGATGTAACCGAAATGAGTGAAGCTGAAATCAAGGCAATCATAGGATAAAGACATAAGCAGAACAGATAACATGTATATTTTAGTAGAAGTCCGGATATGGCAGAATTGCTGTATCCGGATTTTTGCTATATAGGAAAGTTCGTTCTATAAAGTAAAAAGCACTCTCACTAAGGCTGGCTGCTTCATTTTCTTCCTTGCATTTAGACATAAAACGTGGCATTATCATAGTTGAGTTTTAAGGAGGATAAGAAAATGCAGTTATCAGATTTTTACTATGATCTGCCTCAGGAGTTGATCGCACAGGACCCACTCTTAAAGCGTGATAATTCGAGATTAATGGTTTTAGACAGAGAAGAAGGAACCATCGAACATAAACATTTTTATGATGTAATATCATATCTGAAAGAAGGCGACTGTCTGGTTATTAATGATACAAAGGTGATTCCTGCCAGACTGATCGGTGAAAAAGAAGGAACAGGAGCGGCTATTGAGGTGCTGTTATTGAAGCGTTTGGATGATTGTACATGGGAGACGCTTGTAAAGCCGGGGAAGAAAGCCAGAGTCGGTGCAAGGATTATCTTTGGTGGCGGCAAACTGGTTGGTGAAGTTATCGATATCGTGGAAGAGGGAAACCGTATCGTCCGCTTTGAATATGAGGGAATCTTCGAGGAGATCTTGGATGAACTTGGACAGATGCCGCTTCCGCCATATATCACACATAAACTGGAAGATAAGAACCGTTATCAGACGGTCTATGCAGAGCATGAAGGTTCTGCGGCAGCACCGACAGCCGGACTTCATTTTACAAAAGAACTTTTAGAGGAGATCAAGGCAAAAGGCATCAAGATCGCACATGTAACCCTTCATGTCGGACTTGGAACATTCCGTCCGGTAAAAGAGGACAACATTCTGGATCATCATATGCATTCGGAATTCTATGTGATCGATGAGAAAGCAGCAGAGACAATCAATGAAACAAAGAAAAATGGCGGTCGAATCATTGCAGTCGGAACGACCAGTACGAGAACACTGGAAACAGTAGCTGATGAGAATGGTATGCTTCGTGCCTGTAGTGGCTGGACAGATATCTTCATTTATCCGGGTTATAAGTTCAAAGCCATCGATGGATTGATCACGAACTTCCATCTGCCGGAATCCACGTTGCTGATGCTGGTATCAGCACTTTACAGCCGTGAGAAGATTCTTGAAGCCTACAAGGTAGCAGTGGAAGAACGCTATCGTTTCTTCTCCTTCGGCGATGCCATGTTGATTCTGTAAAATACCTTGCGCGCATCTGGTTGATATTTAGTTATGACCTGAGCTGCACATAAATACTGCCGGGATTGTTATATACAAAGACAAGTATATTTTCTATTCGGTTCGCACGCTTATTCCTGTTTACTTCAGCTCGGCGAGATCCTGATAGAAGGTCGGGTAGGAGATATTTACGCAGTCGCTGCCAAGGATCTCTGTGTCGCCGTCGGCGTTAAGTCCGGCAATGGCAAAGCTCATGGCGATCCGGTGATCGAGATGGCTGTCGATGACAGCGCCGTGAAGCGGCTTGCCGCCATGGATGATCATGCCATCATCGGTAGCACTAATATCTGCGCCCATCGCAGAAAGATTCTGAACCATTACATCGATCCGGTTCGATTCCTTCACCTTCAGCTCCTGGGCATCCTTGATGATCGTCTGCCCCTTGGCGAAGCATGCCATGATGGCGATGATCGGAATTTCGTCGATCAGCTTCGGGATTAGAGAGCCTTCAATGATACATCCGGTTAAGTCAGATGTTCTTACTGTGATATTGGCAGCAGGTTCACCCGGCTGATCCAGACAGTCGTAGGAGATCATACCGCCCATTTTCTTTACAACTTCTAATATTCCATCACGGGTATTGTTGATACCCACATTTTTGATCGTGATACAGGAATCCGGGGTGATAAGTCCGGCTGCGATAAAGTATGCTGCAGAGGAGATGTCTCCCGGAATCATGATCTTCTGACCGTATAATTTATCCGCAGGCTTTACAGTTGCGGTTGTGCCGGAGGTCTTGATATTGACACCGAAAGCATCAAACATCAGCTCCGTATGATTTCTGGATACATACGGTTCGGTTATACTGGTTTCCCCATCTGCATACAGTCCGGCGAGGAGGATACAGGATTTGACCTGCGCCGAAGCAACCGGTGAATTATAGTGGATGCCGTGTAATGGCTTTCCGGTGATCAGAAGCGGCGCACAGTCGTTTCCGTTTTCGCTCACGATATCAGCACCCATCAGAGAAAGCGGGGTCATGATCCGTTTCATTGGGCGGCGGCAGATCGATGCATCACCGATCACGCGGCTCTTGAAATTCTGTGCCGCAAGAATTCCGGACATCAGTCTGGTAGTTGTTCCGCTGTTACCGACATCGAGTGTTTCTTTCGGAGCCTGTAAACCATGAAGCCCTTTTCCGTGAATGATAACGGTATCTCCGTTATGGTCGATCGTTACACCCATTTCACGGAAGCAGTTCATGGAAGAAATACAGTCTGCACCGTTTAAGAATCCGTGTACTTCGGTTATACCATCTGCCAGTGATCCAAGCATGATCGAACGGTGGGAGATGGATTTATCTCCGGGAATCGTAAGGGTCCCTTTTAATCCTGTTCTTCTGGAAAATATCATAATGTATTACCTGTCTGGACGCGATATCGTCCATTTCCTTTTTATGTTGTCTTATCTGTTATATAAGCGGTATCCAGCATCAGCAAGAAGCTCAAATGCTTTCCGGCATGCATCCGTATCGTAGAAGGATAAACGTAGAACGCCTTCCTCGTCTTCACGATTATGGGAGATACCGAAGTTCTTCAGATTGATGCCTGCATCAGCGAGCAGTACCGTAACCTTTGCCAGAGCGCCCGGTTCATCCGGGATATCGACAAAGAGTTCATACTGCATACGGATAACACCGCTTGTATTGTTCGGGATTGAATCCCGATATTCTCTGGATGACTCAAAGAAAGCATTGATGTCTTTTGCGTCATTTCTTTCAATATCATAAATCATTTTATTTAGAAGCTCAATATATTCCTTCAATCCATTCACGATGTTCTTCGGATTGCTGAGTAGAATGTGCTCCCAGACTACCGGGTTTGAGGATGCGATTCGTGTGATATCTTTAAAACCTCCGGCTGCCAGAGATTTAAAGATTCCGTCCGGGGAATCGGCATGCCGTACCAGATTGACCAGAGATGCGGCGATTACATGCGGTATATGACTGATATAGGAAGTGATCTTATCGTGTTCATCTGGGGAATATCGGATCGGGATAGCACCCAGGTCACCGATAAATGTCATGAATTCCTCCACGCGGTCTGCTGGAGCGTCCGGAGATGGGGTGATGAAATAATAAGCATTCTCGATCAGACGGTCGGTTGCTGCATCGTAGCCGGAGCGCTCGGATCCGACCATTGGATGACCGCCGATAAAATGAGAACCAAGTCCCAGTTCCTTTACAGCATCGTAGATGTCGGATTTGACACTGCCGACATCAGACAGGATACAGGAATCAGAGATCAGTGGTTTTAAAGTTTTCAGATATTCTATATTATAATGAACCGGTGCACACAGAAAGATATAATCACAGTCCGCGATGTCGCTGATATTTGTTGTATAATGATCTAAGGTGCCATCCTCCTGCGCTTCTTTTAAGGTTGCAGTGTTGACATCATAGCCGATGATCGTATAGTTTGGGAAAATACGGTGAATAGATTTTGCCACCGATCCACCGATCAGCCCAAGACCGATAAAACCAATTTTAAATGCATTCATAGCTGTTTCTCCTTTTTGAGGTTTAACGCGTTAAAGCGTGTAACAACATTATATACACATAAAATCAAAATAGCAAGAAAAACTAAAAAGGTGTACAATAGAAAACAAAGTAAAAAGACAGGAGAACAGAGCATATGGAAGAAAGAAAAACAGAAGTTGATCTCATATCAGAAAAGCCGGAACAGACAGGCTTGTTAAAATATATGTTAGAAAAAGGAATTACCCAATTCCATGTTGTAAAGCACGTAGAGGAATATTTGAAAGAATACGGATTTTCCGAGCTTAAGTTAAAGGACAAATGGCAGTTTCAGGCAGGAGCAGATTATTATGTCAAACCATACAGTTCTGTTATGATCGCATTTCATCTGCCGAAGCAGCTGCAGCATATCCGGATAGCAACCAGTCATACGGATTTTCCAATGCTGAAGTTAAAGCCGTCAGCCGATATGGAAAAAGGCGGTTATCATATGTTAAATATAGAGACGTATGGCGGACTGTTAATGAAGACATGGTTTGACCGCCCGCTGGGACTTGCCGGCAAGGTAGTGGCAAAAGGCAGCGATGCATTTCATCCGGAGGTACGATTATATGATTCCGAGAAGCCGGTTGCGATCATACCGAGTCTTGCGCCGCATCTGAAACGTGGAGACGCAGAGACAAAATTAGACCCGCAGAAAGAATTGATCCCGGTATTTGGGCTTTGGAAGAAGGATGAACCGCATAGCTTTTTAGATGAGGTTGCAGAAAAGCTTCAGATCGATAAGGCGGACATATTAGACTATGATCTGTATTTATATAATTGCGATTCCTGTCAAATGATCGGAGACAGTGGCGTATTTACATCACCGAGAATTGATAATGTATCTTCCGTTAGTGCGATTTTGGAATCTTTGGTGCGAACCGGAAACAAGTGGAAAGAAGAAAAAGGTAAGGGAACAGAAGCTACATTGGCAGATGAAAAAATATCGGAAGCAAATGGATCTGATATGAATCTCGACATCGGAGTATTCTTCGATAACGAGGAGATCGGAAGTTTGTCCAAACAGGGAGCAGATTCCGGACTGCTTCGGATGATAACGGAACGTATCTTAAAAGACAGCGGAGAGAGCCGTACCATACAGGAGCTGCTTCCGGAGATATTTTTGATCTCTCTTGATGTGGCACATGGAACACATCCGAATTATCAGGAGAAATCCGATCCGGTCAACCGGGTACTGCTTGGAAATGGGGTTGTCTTAAAGAGCAGCGCGTCTCAGCGATATGTGACAGACAGCGAGGCTGCTGCAGTGATTCAGGTGCTCTGTGAGGATGAAGGGATTCCGTTTCAGCGTACGGTCAATAAGACAGGAATGCCGGGTGGAACCACGCTGGGTCCGATCGTTTCATCCTATCTTCCGGTAAAGGCAGTCGATATGGGAATGCCGGTACTCGCTATGCATTCAGCATGTGAAATGGCACATTTGTCAGACTATGAGTCGATGAAACGACTGCTTATCGCTTTTTGGTTGAAATAGAGCCATATTTATGCGATAATAGACGTTAGGTATATAGAAATATAGACGGAGGTTACTTATGAAGAAGGTTTACAGAACAATACTTATATGTATGATGATCATTCTTTCAGCATTTGTACTTGCAGCCTGTGGGAAAAAGGATGCAGGGAAAAAGACGACCACCGAGAGTTCAACAGAAGCTTCTGAAGATGTAGCATCCACAGAGGATACAACAGAAGCGACGACGGAAGCACAGGTGGATGAAGAAGGATTCACGATCGTAAATGACAAGGTGACGACGACTGATTATGTAAATGTCAGAACAGCACCATCGACAGACGGAGATCCTGCGATGCAGCTTGCAGAAGGTGTAGAGCTTGACCGGATCGGTTATAACGATGAGTGGAGCAAGGTATCGATCAAGGGTGAGACCTATTATGTTTATTCGGAATTTGTAAAGGCAGAAGGAGCAGCATCCAGTGGTGATGACAGCAGCACCGAAGAATCAACACAGGAGACAAGCAATGTTGGCGAAGGCAAGCTGATCTGTATTGATGCAGGTCATCAGGCAACGCCGAATACGGATACAGAGCCGGTAGGTCCCGGTGCGGAAGATGAGAAAGCAAAAGTCTCAGCCGGTAATACAGGAGTTACAACCGGTACAGAGGAATATGAACTGAATCTTGAGGTAGCGTTAAAGCTTCAGAGTGCATTAGAGGCAAGAGGCTATACTGTGAAGATGATCCGTACATCCAATGATGTCGATATCAGTAACGCTGCAAGAGCAGAACTTGCAAACAGTGATAAGGCAGATGCATTTATAAGAATCCATGCAAATGGTTCTACAGATACAAATGCGAGCGGTGTTATGACAGTATGCCAGACTAAGGATAATCCGTATAATGCAGATATCTATGATTCCTGTAAACGGTTGTCTGCCGATGTATTAAGCGGAATGGCAGCAGCAACAGGGGCAAACAGCGAAGGTGTTTGGGAGACAGATTCCATGAGTGGAATTAACTGGTGTAAGGTTCCGGTTACGATCGTTGAGATCGGTTATATGACAAATTCAGAAGAAGACCAGAAGCTTGTAACATCAGATTATCAGAATCTGCTTGCAAAAGGAATTGCAGATGGTATAGATGCATATTTTGCAGGTGAGTGATCTGTAACAGATAATGAGATGATTTTTCGAAGACATTGAGTGAGTTATACTTGCGATATATGTAAGAAGATACAAAAGATATTTATAAAAATACAGGAGGACAAGACATGGAAGCATTAGAATGTATTAAGACAAGAAGATCGGTAAGAAAATTCAAAGAGGATATCATTCCGGATGAAGTGATCCGTGAGTTAGTAGAACTCGCATCCTATTCACCATCCTGGAAGAATACACAGACAATTCGTTACATCAGTGTTTCTGATCCGGAGAAGATCAAGAAGATCGCAGAAGAGGGTGTAATGGGATTCGCATTAAATGAGAAGACAGTTTCCAGAGCACATCAGTTGATGGTTGTAACACAGAAGAACGGTATCTGTGGATATGAGAGAGATGGAAGCTTCAGTACAAGCAAGGGTGCCGGGTGGGAGATGTTCGATGCCGGTATCGCAGCCCAGACATTCTGTCTTGCAGCACATGAGAAGGGAATCGGAACGGTTATCCTTGGAGTATTTGATGATAAGAAAGTTGGAGAGATCGTAGGTGTGCCGGAAGGACAGACAGTTGCCACTGTTATCGCAATGGGATATCCGGTATTTGCACCGGAGATGCCGCCAAGAAAATCAGTTGACGATCTATTAACGATCCAATAAGAACAGTTTTATCCATTGTGTAATGAATATTGACAGAGGATGGATTTTGAAGAATTGAAGGTCTGACAGAACAGCCCACAAAATGAATAATGTCTCGAAAGAGAAAAATATACTGCACTTTAGTATAGATGATATGGTCTGCTAAGGTGCAGTTTTGTTGTAGAAGGTGATTTTTCATGGTTTTGACAAAAGCAGATACATTAGATTATTTGAAAAACAGAATAACAAAATCGAGAATAGAAGACCTTATGATCGTAACCGGGAAAATGTATGGTGAGAACCGGAAACAGATCCTTGCCGATATTCAATCACAGTTTAAAGGACAGACGATCGTTGTTCGAAGCTCCTGTTCCAATGAAGATTCTTCCGAGACATCAAATGCGGGTCATTATGACAGTATATTGGATGTTGACGCGGATGATCGCGATGCTGTATGCCATGCGGTTGAGACAGTATTTGATTCCTATAAAAAAGATCTACCAGATATCAGGAATGAACAGGTGTTGATCCAGACGCAGACGAAATCTATCATCAGCAGCGGAGTTATCTTCTCCAGAGAGATCAAATCAGGAAGATTGTATTATGCAATCTCATATGATGAAGATTCGACCGATGCGGTAACCAGTGGAAGCGGAGGAAAGACGATCTATATTGCAAGGACAGCAGAGAGTTCATCTCTCCCGGAGCGCTGGGGTGTTCTGATCACAGCCATGAGGGAATTAGAAGACATCTTTCCGGAGTATCCACTCGATGTGGAATTTGCAGTTGGAGCAGATCTGACAGTTACGATCTTTCAGGTGCGTCCGCTTGCGGCCTGTATTAAAAAACTGGAAAAGCCGTCTGACTACAAAGAAGACAGAGCAAAGAATGATCGTATATTTGGAGAATTGATAAACAAGACAAAACAGCAGTATCAAAAACTCAGTGATCTGTTGTATGAGAAACAGGCAATTTTATCCGATATGGCATTCTGGAATCCGGCTGAGATCATAGGAGTGAATCCGCATCCGCTTGATTTCTCCCTTTACAGAGAGATCATAACGAAGGCTGCCTGGAATCAGGGACTTACCACGATCGGATATCGTGTGGTGGACGGAGATCTGATGTACAGGGTCGGAAATAAACCATATATATCATTGCGGAAGTCATTTCTGTGTCTGATGCCTGCGGATTTAGATGAGGACATGGTGAAAAAACTTTTGGCATTTTATGACCGGAAGATATTATCGGATATAACGGCACATGATAAAATAGAATTTGAAATCGTATTTTCCAATTATGATTTTACAACGGAGGATCGGTTACAGGAATTATTAGAATATGAATTCACGAAAGACGAGATTCAGGATTTGTCGAATAGCCTGTTTCGTCTGACGGATCGGGCAATCTGTAATTTCAGGCAGAATCGGATGCAGGATATCCGTTCATTAAATGGGCTGAAGGTGCATCGGGAGAATATCAGGAATAACTGGCTGATGGCAGCAAAGGATGTGAATACTTCCATCCGTTATTTTATAGAATTGATCGAGAGTATCAAACAGTACGGAACACCGAAATTTGCAAGACAGGCAAGACTTGCATTTATCTCAAAGGCTCTTTGCAGGTCGCTTAGTGCAAAGGGATATTTTACGAGCCGTGAGATTGATGACTTTATGATGTCAATCTACACAGTAGCATCGGAGTACGATTCGGATTTTCAGGATTTTGCAGAAGGGCGGATTACCAGAGCTGCATTTGATGAGAAATACGGGCATCTTCGTTCCGGCACTTACGATATCACCTGTGAGACATATGAGGAACGGGATTTTGACAGCTCCAAGGCAAGCGAGACAGCAAAGAAGCAGAGACAGAGAATTGAGCGGTTAAAGCATACGCCATTAGATCCGGAGAAGGTAGAACAGGCACTTTCCGATATCGGCTTTGGTGTTGATGCAAGGAAATTTGTGGAATTCTTAAAGGATTCCATGGAAGAACGGGAATATTTTAAATTTGAATTTACGAAATCCTTAAGTCTGGCGATCGATATTCTGATCAATATTGGAGAAATGTTGAATTTTTCAAAAGAAGATATGGCATATCTCACAGTAGATGATATAATTGCAGTGTATCATAAACCAGAAACGGAGATCCGAAGGATATGGGAACAGGCGATCGCAGAGAACCGAAAGGCATATACAGATGCTTCCGATATGATTCTGCCGGATGTGATCTGCAATAAGCAGCAGTTAGAATATATCGAGATGGTAGAGGCTAGACCGAATTTCATCACTTCGGAGATTGTTGCCGGAGCAGTTGTCGTATTGGAGGATGAGGAATCAAAGCGCGAGGATGCCGGAGCGGTTGATGTTCTAGATAAGATCGTAGTGATCCCGAAAGCAGATCCCGGATATGACTGGATATTTGCAAAAGGAATCCGGGGATTTATTACGAAGTATGGTGGTGTCGCATCGCATATGGCAATCCGATGTGCGGAATTCAATATTCCGGCGGCTATTGGATGTGGCGACGTTATTTATAATTATGTAACAGGACTTGACAAACTGACACTTGATTGTAAAAATGGAAAGATACTGAAGGAGGAATAGGCATATGCTTCACGCACTGATAACACAACGCGAAGGTCAGAATATGTATGGAAAATCCACGGATGTTCTGGAAGCTGCCTATACGGAATTTTATGAAAGCATGGGAATAAGACTTCATCCGGTGTCAAATTTCACCAGAGATTTTGAAGCCTTATTTGAAGATCCGATTGACGTACTGATCGTAACGGGTGGCGGTACGCTTCACCCGAAATATTATGTAGAACCGCATAAGGCAGAGCTGCAACCACATCGGGATGTGATGGAGGAACGGCTCATTATGTACTGTGTGGAGAATGAGATACCGATCATTGGAGTATGCAGAGGCATGCAGCATCTGAATGCATTATTTGGAGGAAAGATATCTTATTCTGCACCGTTTGTAGTGCCAAGACCGCGAGGTGTTGACCATATGGCAAAAATCTGTAATTCGGATCGATATATAAAGATAAATAATTTTCACAGTGATTGTGTATATCTGGAAAACCTTTCAACAATGTTTTATCCGTTGGTTGTAGATGAAGAAAATGGATCGGTTGAGGCATTTGTGTCACCAACCATGAGTATTCTTGCGTTTCAGTGGCACCCGGAGCGGTATTTTGAAAGTGAAGAAGGAAGGCTTTTCAGCAGACATCTGATCCAGGATTTCTTAGGTATTCCAAGAGATGATAAGAAACCGGATCTATAAATAAAATCCTATAAAGCCATAGTTGGAGGAAGTAATAGACATGGAAAAAGGAAAAGCAAAACAACTGCTTGATAAGATGCAGGTATTGATCGAGGACGGACAGAATGTTCCATTTGCAGCAGGGAAGGTTCTTGTAAATAAAGAAGAAATGCTGGAAATGATAGAAGATCTGAAAAAGACGATAGATATAGAATTAAAAGCGTATCATGAGATTACGGATAAGCGTGGCAAGATCATAAAGGATGCGAATAAAGAAGCCGAGGACATCATCGTAGAGGCAGAAGAATCCGCAAGCCGGATTCGTATGAGCAAGCCGAATCCACTCTATGTCCAGAGACAGGTAAAGGATCTGAATAAGAAAGATAAGATGGCACTTCGGACAGCAAATGAGATCTATGCGGCATCAATCATTTATACGAATGAGATGCTTATGGAGATCAATGAATCGGTACGACAGGCATATAATATGATCAGTGAGGAAACCGATCGTGTATTGGATTCTCTCAGACAGAAATCTGATGTCATCGAGCAGAATAAGCGTGAGCTGATGGATGGACTGCTGGATATGAAGAAGCAGGAACGTTATGCCGATATCTTAGAGATTAGCCAGCTTCTTGCAAATGAATTGTATTACGAGAAGAACCGGTTTGAGGAAGAAGAACAGAAGAAGCAGGCAGAAGAAAACGAGATGGTTCAGTGGGAATTTGACTTTGAAGATAAGAAGGAAGATCCGATCAAGGTAAAACCATCCAGACAGCCGGTGAAGCTTCATGATGATATTCTACACGATGAGGTTGTGGATTCAGCATTTGAGATTGCAGATGAATTAAAGGAAGAAAAGAAAAAGTCATTATTTGAGGATCGGACACCTGTGCCGTTAGAGGAATCAATTACGGATGCAGGGGTTGCGGGAAAGGCAGCAGAAGGGGCTCCTAAGAAGATTCCGGAGTTCAGGATCGGTGGAAACATCCATAAGAACCTTGACAATGAACTTTAAAACCGCTTAAGAACAGAAGCGTGATACTTTACATTTAATTCATGATCCAGGCGTTGCGAAGCGTACGCCTGTTATGATATTATGGGTTTGTGAGCACGAAAAACAAGAAACCATAAAGTGTAAATATATATAGGAGGTAATTATTTATGGGGATTTTAAAAAGATTCAAAGACATTATGTCAGCAAACATCAACGCTATGCTTGATAAGGCAGAGGATCCGGAGAAGATGATCGACCAGTATCTCAGAGACTTACAGGAAGATCTTAGAAACGTAAAATCAGAGACAGCAACCGTTATGGCAGATGAGACCAGATGCAAACGTGCACTCGATGACTGTGATGCAGATATTGCCAAGATGCAGAGCTATGCAGAGAAGGCACTTCTTGCAGGGAACGAAGCAGATGCCATGAAGTTCTTAGAGAAGAAGAATCAGTTATCGACCAAGAGAACTTCTTTACAGCAGTCTTATGATATGGCAGCAGGAAATGCAGCAAAGATGAAAGAGATGCATGATAAGCTGACAAAGGATATCATGGATCTGAACAACAGAAAGGACGCCATCAAGGCGAAGGTTCAGGTTGCAAAGACGCAGGAGAAGATGAATAAGATGATGGGAAGCGTAACGGATACAGCCGGAACGATCTCAGCATTTGACAGAATGGAAGCAAAGGCTGATGCGATGCTTGACAAGGCAAATGCAATGGCAGAATTAAATGCCAGCGGCAAGGATGAGACAGATGATCTGATGAGTAAATACGATGCAGAACCATCATCAGCAGTTTCAGACGAACTTGCAGCATTAAAGGCAAAGATGGGACTTTCATAGGAGGAAACAGATGGGATTATTTTCAAATCAGTTTGCCAATGTAGTTGAGTGGGAAGAATACAGAGATGACCTGCTCTTCTGGAAATGGACAAATCGAGAGATAAAGAAAGATTCCAGACTTATCATTAAACCGGGACAGGATGCAATCTTCCTGTATAACGGTGCGGTAGAAGGTATCTTCACAGAATCAGGAAGTTATACGATTGATTCGGATATCATTCCATTCCTTTCTACATTAAAGGGATTTAAGTTTGGTTTCAACTCAGGACTTCGTGCAGAGGTGCTGTTCATCAATACGAAAGAGTTTACCTGTAACTGGGGAACCAGTTCACCGATACGTTTACAGGCTCCGGGACTTCCGGGCGGACTTCCGGTACGGTCAAATGGTAAGTTCTCATTCAAGATTGATGATTACAATGTACTAATCGAGAGAATCGCCGGTGTAAAGGCTATCTTTACAGTGGATGATGTCAGAGACCGTATTAAGGGAATCTTAGATGGACTGTTGATCAAATGGATCACAAAGGTCGGCGGTGACGTATTCAATCTGATGGCAAATGCCACGGATATTGCAAAGGGTATTTTAGAAGATCTGGATATGGAACTGATTAAGATTGGTCTGACCATGACAGATTTCAGAATCAGTGAATTTACATATCCTGAGAATATATCAAAACGTGCAGATCAGGCTGCTGAGTATACGATGCTTGGTGATATGGGCCGGTTCCAGCAGGTGAAGATGGTAGATGCACTTGCAAATTCCAACGGAAAAGGCGGAACCAATATGGCAGATGTTGCCAGCGGTATGATGGGAATGCAGATGGGTATGATGATGGCAAATCAGATGACCGGTAATCTGCAGAACAACATGAACGGACAGATGAATCAGCAGGCAGCTCCGACCGGAAACGGTGTGGCTCCTAAGTTCTGCCCGAACTGTGGAACCCCTACAAATGGAGCAAAGTTCTGTGGTAACTGCGGAACAAAGCTGATATAAAGGAGTATAAAAGCGATGGCTGGATTGAATGACATGCAGGATCTGGCATGCAGACATGTCGATGGACCGCTTCTGATACTGGCAGGTGCCGGATCGGGAAAGACCAGAGTAATCACTCACCGGGTAGCGTATCTGATGGATGAGATCGGAGTGAATCCATATAATATCCTTGCGATAACATTTACAAATAAAGCCGCAGCCGAAATGAGAGACAGAGTAAATAACATTGTTGGAGAGGGTGCTGAACGAGTATGGGTCAGCACCTTTCATTCGTTATGTGTACGGATTCTGCGACGGTTTTCAGACAGGCTCGGTTATGCAACAAATTTTAATATCTATGATTCGGATGACCAGAAATCTGCGGTCAAGAATATTCTGAAGGAATTGAAGATCGATCCGAAGAAGTATCCGGAGAAGATGTTCCTGGCGGAGATATCAAATGCAAAGGAACGGTATATTTCACCGGATCAGTATGCGAAGATGAATGCGACAGATTTTGTGAAGACACAGACGGCAACCGTATATTCCGAGTATATGAAGCGACTCCGTAAATTCAATGCATTTGACTTTGATGATCTGATCTATAAGGTGGTTGAGTTGTTTGAACATAACCCGGATGTACTGGAATTATATCAGGACAGATTCCGTTATATCATGGTGGACGAGTATCAGGATACGAACCACATACAGTTTCTGATGGTAAAGCAGCTTGCATCCAAATATAGAAACCTTTGCGTCGTTGGCGATGATGACCAGTCAATCTACAAATTCCGTGGCGCGAATATTACGAACATCCTGAATTTTGAAAAGGAATATCCGGATGCAAAGGTCGTGAAGCTGGAACAGAATTATCGTTCCTGTGGGAATATTCTGGCGGCTGCAAATGCGGTGATCAAGCATAACGAAGGAAGAAAGGATAAAGCCCTCTGGACAGATCAGGGAGATGGCGAGAAGCTTGTATTTAATCAGAGTGAGGATGAATACATGGAGGCTGATCGCGTCGTAAATGAGATCATCCGTCTGACAGCGAACGGTGCACAGTATAAAGACATTGCTTTACTATATCGTACGAATGCACAGTCTCGTATCCTTGGCGAGAAGCTGGTTATGCGAGGAATCCCGCATCGGGTCTACGGTGGTCAGAATTTCTATGAACGAAAAGAAATTAAAGATGTAATGGCATATCTGAAGGTTGTAAATAACTCTACAGACGATACCTATCTTAGACGAATCATCAATGTACCAAAGCGTGGAATCGGTGATGCTACCGTTGATAAGGTGGCAGCATTTGCTGCTGCAAATGATATGACACTGATGGAAGCCATGCAGATCATAGAGCAAATTCCGGGATTACAGCGTTCGGTTGCAAAAATTTCCGGCTTTGTGGAATTGATCGACGGATTCCGGGAGATAATAGAGGAGCAGGAACCACTCAGTACATTATTTGACCGTATTCTGGAGGATACCGGATATGAAGATGAACTGATCGCGGAGCACACGGATGAATCGATGGCGAGACTTGAGAATATCGATGAGTTAAGAAACCGTGTGGTTCAGTTTGAAACCGATTATGAGGAAGCAACACTGGCAGATTTTCTGGAGGATATCGCGCTGGTTTCGGAGACCGATAAAATGTCTGATGATGATAATATGGTCAAATTAATGACGATCCATGGTTCAAAGGGACTGGAGTTTCCATATGTATTCTTATGTGGTATGGAAGAGCGAATCTTCCCAAGTGCGATGGCGATCAATTCGGATGATGAAGATGCGCTGGAAGAAGAACGCAGGCTTTGCTATGTAGGAATTACAAGAGCGATGAAGAAGCTATATCTGTCCTGTGCAAGAAACCGTATGCTGCATGGAAGTAGAAACTGCAATGACATCTCCAGATTTATTAAAGAGATTCCGCCACTGCTGTTCCAGGATTCCGGTGATATTACAAGGCATGTAAAACGGATGGAAGAACGGCAGTTTGCAGACACCGGATATACCGGAAATAGGTATGGCAGCAGCGGGCAGTCTGGATATGGAAAAGGCTCATATCATGGAAAATCGTCGCAGACGGGTTCCGGATATTCTTCATCGAATCCATACAGCAGTTACAGTAAGGCAAAGAAAGAGCCAATCAGTATAACACCATCGACCAAACCATCATTTGGCAAAGAATTTACCGTGAACCGGGAGCTGGTTCTTGACTATGGAGAAGGTGATCGGGTGCGTCATATGAAATTTGGAAATGGTACTGTAACGCAGCTTGTAAAGGGCGGCAGAGATTATGAAGTGACAGTAGACTTTGATCGTGGCGGTACAAGAAAAATGTTTGCTTCCTTTGCAAAATTAAAGCGCCTGGAAGAATAAAGAAATTATAATAATTCCAAGATAATATAGAAATAGAAAAAAGAGTATGCTATAATGACGGCATACAGAAACTAAATGAAAGGGTGGTAGTTTACAATGAAAAATAATGATGTTATTTTAGTAAAAAGTGAACCAACAGAAGAAAAGGCAAAAGGTGTTGTATTTGTAATCCTTGCGATCATCGGTGCTGTAGCAGCGATCGCAGGTATCGCATATGCAGTATATTCATACCTGACACCTGATTTTCTTGATGATTTTGATGATGATTTTGACGATGATTTTGATGATGACTTCTTCGATGATGACGATGACGACGAGGAAGAGACTCCGGCAGAGCAGCCTGCTGAGACAGCAGAAGCACCGGCAGCAGACGCTGAGTAATCAAAAATTTGAACTGAATCAAAATGAGTAAAATAACCGGATTAGTTTTTTGAATTATAAAGAGCTAATTCGGTTATTTTTATCTAAAAAGATATATGAAAAGTTTTCATTTATAGTTAGTGGAAATTTTGTGGAAAAAGGAGAAATAATAGATCAAGATATCAATGTTTAGATCAAAAATGGGAAGTGAGATTTGGCATTGGAGTATATGTGCTTTATGAAGCAAGCCATTTCCGGATATTGGTGTTTGGATAAAAATGGAAGACAGCATTATTATTATGAAGTAAGCCTTTTTAACGCCGGTTCTTAGTGAGTCGCCATAGGCGAGGAGCTTAGCACCGTTGCGTTAAAATAGAGTGCGAACGTCTTACGGAATAATAAGTAATGCTGTCTTTCATTTTATCTACTGACAAGACACCTGTAAAGTGGTGTAAAATACTATATTGTCATGTGCAACAGAACGTGGTATACTAAGGCAACGCTTTTTTATAGAAGAAGAAAAAACAAATAAATACAGTTGGAGAAGCAATATGAAGACAGATATTTTAATTGTTGGAAGTGGATGTGCAGGTTTATATGCAGCATTGAATCTCCCCGGTGATAAACAGATAACGATCATAACAAAGGATATCGTAGAACACAGTGATTCCTTCCTGGCACAGGGTGGCATGTGTATGTTGAAATCAGAAGATGACTATGACAGTTATTTTGAAGATACCATGAAGGCAGGGCATTATGAGAATGATCCAAAGAGTGTAGAGGTGATGATACGTTCGTCAGTTGATATCGTAAATGACCTTGTAAAGTATGGGGCAGACTTTCATCGGGAGCCGGATGGCAGTCTTAGCTATACAAAGGAAGGAGCACACAGCCATCATCGTATCATTTTCCATGAGGATGTAACAGGAAAAGAGATCACGAGTACCCTGCTCCGCAATGTAGAGAAGCTTCCGAATGTGACGATCTACGAGCATGTGACCATGGTGGATATCCTGTGTAAGGATAATTGCTGTTATGGTGTGGTGGCAAGAGATGCGGAGGACAAGATCTTCCCGATCACGGCAAACTATACTATGCTTGCCTGTGGAGGAATCGGTGGTATTTACAGACATTCGACTAATTTCAGGCATCTGACCGGAGATGCCGTTGCGATCGCGTTAAAGCATGGGATCGAGACAGAGCATGTGAACTACGTTCAGATCCATCCAACAACCTTATACAGCAAAGAGCCGGAGGACAGGAGCTTTCTGATCTCGGAGTCAGTTCGTGGCGAGGGCGCGCTGCTCTATAATAAGAATCATGAGCGGTTTGTAAATGAACTTCTTCCGAGAGATCTGCTGACAATTGAGATTCGCAAACAGATGGAGAAGGACGGGACAGATTATGTCTGGGAAGATATGACTGTGATTGATAGAAAAGAATTAGAAGAACATTTCCCGAATATCGTTGAGCATTGCAAAGAAATGGGATATGATGTGTATACAGAATGCATACCGGTTGTGCCGGCACAGCATTATTTCATGGGCGGTATCAAGGTGGATTTGTCCAGTAAGACATCGATGGATCAGTTGTATGCGATCGGAGAGACTGCATGTAACGGAGTTCACGGCAAGAATCGTCTGGCAAGCAATTCGCTTCTTGAGAGCCTGGTATTTGCCAAGCGGGCAGCAAAGGAAATGACTGAGCAGTTCGACCGTACAAAGATGGAAGACATCTCTTACAGGGAAGACGATTATACGGATAAGAAGAAGCTGGCAGCAGAATATAAGGCACTGCTTAAGGCTGAGATCGCAAGGGAAAACGAAGAAGCTCAGAAGCACAGCGCATAGAAACGAAACGTTTACAGAAAAAGCATGACCGACAAATGTCGGATCATTTGCAGAAAAATACGGACGGTAAGTACCGGATAGGAAATACAGAAGAATCATTCAGGAGGATATTATGTACGATCAGATTACTTTAAAATTAAATGTAGACCCTTTTATTCTTGGAGCATTAAAAGAAGATATTACAAGTGAGGATGTATCAACAAATTCCGTTATGCCGGAGACATGCATGGGAAAGGTAGAGTTGATCTGCAAGCAGGATGGAATCATCTGTGGTTTACAGGTGTTTAAGAGAGTGTTTGAACTATTAGATGATACAACCGTGACAGAATTCTATTGCAAGGATGGCGATGAGGTAAAGGCAGGACAGTTGATGGGAGTTGTAACCGGGGATATCCGTGTATTGTTATCGGGAGAACGGACAGCACTGAATTATCTGCAGAGGATGAGCGGTATTGCTACATATACACATAAGGTTGCAGGACTTCTTGCGGGAAGCAGGATCCAGTTGCTTGATACCAGAAAGACGACACCGAATAATCGTATTTTTGAAAAATATGCGGTTCGTGTTGGTGGTGGACATAATCACAGATACAATCTTTCGGATGGAGTCCTTCTGAAGGATAACCATATAGGTGCAGCCGGCGGAGTGAAAGAGGCAATCCGTATGGCAAAGGAATATGCACCGTTTGTCAGAAAGATCGAAGTCGAGGTTGAGAATCTGGATATGGTAAAGGAGGCTGTTGAAGCCGGAGCAGATATTATCATGCTGGATAATATGTCAGATGAAATGTTAAAAGAAGCAATCGGTATCATTGATGGCAAGGCAGAGATCGAGGTATCAGGTAATGTAACAGCAGAAAATATCGAGCGTTTGAAGAACCTTGGTGTTGATTATATATCAAGTGGAGCACTGACACATTCCGCCCCGATCATGGATATTTCTCTGAAAAATCTTCATAGAATCTAACGGAATATTGCAACATAATTTCTGTTGCCTTTGGGCGCAGGGAGAGTTTACATGAGAAATAGAATGGGTTATTGGATGATAAGATTGGGAGGAAGAACATGACAGGAGTTGAAAGACGGGAAAAACTGTTGTCGATGCTTGCGAAGAGTAAAGAGCCGATCGCGGGGGCGGAGATGGCGAAGAGACTCAGTGTGAGCAGGCAGGTGATCGTACAGGATATTGCTCTGCTTCGGGCGGCTGACAATAATATTGTTTCAACAAACCGGGGATATGTGTTATTAAAGCCGGGAAAATGTGAACGAATATTCAAGGTGCGTCATACTGCGGAAGAGATAGAGAAAGAATTACAGATCATTGTAGATAATGGCGGCAGGATTCTGGATGTATTTGTATATCATAAGATTTATGGAGTTGTAAAAGCTCCGATGAACATAAAAACCAGAAAAGATATTTATGAATATGTAAAGACCTTGAGCAGTGGAAAATCATCGCCGCTTCTTAAGATAACCGACAATTACCATTATCACACGGTACAGGCAGATTCAGAAGATATCCTGGATAATATTCAGAAGGATCTGGAGGAATGTGGTTTTCTTGCGAAACTGCTGGATTTCGAACCGGTTGATTTTTGGGAAAAAAGTGAATGACATAGGATGACGAGGGGAAGAAATTAATAAGTCAATATTGTGCAACAAATTTATAAAAATAATGTAAGAAAAACGAATGGAAAGATAATATAATAACATTATCAGGTATAATAAATTATATACCAAATAAAAAGGAAAAGAGGAAATGAGAATGATAAAAAAATACACATATGGTAATCCGTTTTTTACAGAATCGGTTGTTGCGTCATTTGAGGCATCGGAAGGTATGCCTGAAGTTGGAACAGTAAATCTGGATGATGGCTTTTCATTTCTTTATGATATGAAAGCAGAGGATGCAGTATATGGACTTGGTGAAGCAAATCGTGGAATCAACAAAAGAGGATATAAATATATAAGCAATAATACAGATATTCCGAATCATCATGAGGATGTTTATTCTTTATATGCATCTCATAATTTTGTTATTATATCCGGCGAGAGAACATTTGGATTGTATATAGATTATCCATCTTCGCTGGTATTTGATATCGGATATACTAAGATGGATGAACTTCATATTTTCTGCGATAAAGCAGATTTGGATTTCTATGTGATCACAGGCGAAAGTATATATGATATTGTAAAACAATTCAGACAAATGATAGGAAAAAGTTATATTGCCCCAAAGTTTGCTTTCGGTTTTGGACAGAGCCGTTGGGGTTATAAGACACCGGAAGATTTTGCTTATGTTGTGAAGAAATACAGAGAAAATCATATACCGATCGATATGGTATACATGGATATCGATTATATGGATCATTATAAAGACTTTACGATAAATGAAGCATTTGGTGATTTTTCTGAATATGTAGAAGAGTTGAAAAAAGAAAATATACGCTTGATCCCGATTATTGATGCGGGAGTGAAGATTGAAGAAGGATATGATGTGTATGAAGAAGGCGTAGCAAACAATTATTTCTGTAAAAGAGAGGACGGAAGTGATTTTGTTGCAGCTGTATGGCCGGGATACACACATTTTCCGGATGTATTGAATCCGGAAGCAAGAAAATGGTTTGGCGGAAAATATAAGCTTCTTACAGATGCAGGAATTGAAGGCTTCTGGAATGATATGAATGAACCGGCAATTTTTTATACACCGGAAGGCGTTTGTGATGTGAAAGAGGCAATGCGGGAATTTATTGATAAAGATGAATCCGTGGATGATGTCTGGGGAATCCGGGATATGGTAGTAGATCTGGCTAATAATGCCAAAGACTATGCTTCGATGTATCATAATGTGAATGGAAAGATGGTGCGTCATGATCAGGTACATAACCTTTTCGGTTATAATATGACACGGGCAGCAGGTGAAGCACTTCGAGAGATCTGTCCGGAGAAAAGATGCCTGTTGTTTTCCAGATCATCTTATATCGGAATGCATCGTTATGGCGGTATCTGGACCGGAGATAATAAATCCTGGTGGTCCCATATCCTATTGAATCTAAAAATGCTTCCATCATTAAATATGTGTGGTTTCTTATATACAGGGGCAGATCTGGGTGGATTTGGCTGTAATACGACCAGAGATCTTTTGCTCAGATGGCTCGCACTTGGTGTATTTACACCGCTGATGCGTAATCATGCATGCCTTGGCACAAGAGAGCAGGAGTGCTATCAGTTTGAGCAGATTGAAGATTTCAGACATATCATAGGTGTTCGTTATCGGTTGCTTCCATATATTTACAGTGAATATATGAAGGCTGCTTTAAATGATGAAATGATGTTCAAACCGCTTGCATTTGAATATCCGGAAGATCGCATGGCGGTAAATGTAGAAGACCAGCTTATGCTTGGTAATGAGATCATGATCGCACCGGTATATACACAGAATGCAATCGGAAGATATGTTTATCTGCCGGAGGATATGATGCTTGTCCGTTTCAAGGCTGAGGGTGATATTGAACAGACCGAGATGAAAAAAGGACATCATTTTGTAGAAGTACCGTTGAATGAAGTGATTTTATTTATTCGGAAAGGAAAATGCATTCCTCTTGCTGACTTTGCCGAGTGTGTTGCAGATATTGATACGAAGAAGCTGCAGTTACTTGGGTATGCGGGAAGTAGTTATCAGTTGTATGATGATGATGGATTTACAAGAGAATGTAATATGGAGATGTCCTGTGTAATTATGAATAATTAGTAACAGAATATCAGATAAAAGAAAAAGGCAATCGATTATGATTGCCTTTTTTGATGCGGATAACAGGAGTTGAACCTGCACGTCTGTTGACACTAGAACCTAAATCTAGCGCGTCTGCCAATTCCGCCATATCCGCGAACATTTGCTATATTATCATATTCATGAATATGCGTCAATATTGAAACTAAATTCTTTTCTAGTATTATATCTTAAAAAAGAAGAATAATAAAAACTAAAGGGATGCAACAAAATGTTTCAAATTGTTGCATCCCATATTAATTATTA
>ERZ860508.545-NODE-545-length-28924-cov-7.244345_pt1 | contig 28924 bp, 26 predicted proteins | sample MGYA00509976_ERZ860508 | MGnify/ENA primary metagenome ERZ860508 (study PRJEB30046, sample SAMN00715242) | human gut metagenome | study: EMG produced TPA metagenomics assembly of the A metagenome-wide association study of gut microbiota in type 2...
TCTTCCGATTTCGCCGCAGCGGATTTTTTCATATTCTCAATTTCTGTGATTTCGCTTTCATCTATCATAAGCTTATGCAGTGGCATTTTCACTGATTTGATTTTTGTGGTTTCAATTATTTCTTTTTCTGCTGTCAGTAAATCGACTTCATTCTGCAATGTGGATTTTTTATCATTAAGCACATTTAATTCCGCAGATTTATTTTCAATATCCGCAGACAGATTTGTTACCGTACTTTCAAGCTCCGCAACCCGCTTTTCATAACCGCTTATTGTTTCCTTGTATTCTCTGTACTCCTCGCAGCTGTAACTGAAACCCCGTCCTTTATCTTCATCGGCAATGTGTATCTCGTGAATTTCACATATCTTGCGAAGCTCCTCACGCTCCGACTTGCGCCACCTGTTAATGGAATCTTTGCCTTTTCCGAAGCCCATTTCAAACAAAGCCTGGGCAATGCCGTTCTGAACGGAAATACCTCTGTCATAATGCCCGATGGGAATGTAATCAATATGAAGATGCGGAGTAGCTTCGTCCATATGCAGGACTGCATTGAACACATAAAAGTTCGGATTCCGCCTTTGAAAATTATTCATATACTCAATTAAGGCAAATCGTGCTTTTTCACTATCGTAAGTATTGCAGCCAGTATCATCTTTTGTGCCTATCTGAACAACATCTTCGTAGAAGCTTTTCTGTCCGTTTGGCGATTCAAGAACCGTATTGCAGGGAGAGTGATGAAACAAATGCTCAAAATAGCTTCCCTTTATCTTTCTGTCGCTCCGTTTCTGCTTGCTGTTGTATTCGTCAACAGCCTTTCCGAATATTTTTTCGTAGCTGTCGGCAATGTTTTCCTGTATAAAGCAGCTGTTAAAACAACGTCTTTCGGGATTGGTGTTCTTGGGGGTAAATGTGCGGTTGTTATGTGATAAACAACCCTTACCCTGAACGTGTGATAATTTCTTTTCACTCATAATTATGTCACTCCTTTTGTTTACCTGCGATCTTGCACCCTTGCATTCTTTGCAATAATCGGCTAAATAGCGTGATTTTAGCCAATATTGCAAGAATGCAACAATGCGGCTTTCTGTCAATTGTGAAAAACGTAGAACCAATAATCTCCCGACTTGCGGGAAGAAATATGCAGATTTTTCTTGGCGGTATCAAGGACACGCTTGCAAATCCCGTGTTCTTTTGCCTTGCTTTCAACTTCCGTGCTTCGTATTTCCGTTGTTCCGTCAAAAAGCTCTTTGAGAAAAAATTCAGCCTGTTCAACCTTTGATTGAGCCTTATTGTCTGTGCCTGTATCGGAGCATATCCTGTTTATATCAAGATCGGCAAAGCCCTCCCAGGTGAGCCTGTCTCCCACGCTGAAAAGAACAGCACGTCCTTCGGGAGCAAGATTTGATTTTATCGGAATAAGACAGCGCTTCTGCTTATCGTTGTCCCTGCGCCCCACAAAAAGGACACTCCTGGCGGCAGCCGTTATGTCGATAGAGCCAAGACCCTTGTACTGAGCTTTCTTGCCGCTCTTGTTCATATGTCCGATAAGAACAACGGCACAGCTATGCTTCTCAGCAATGGCTTCAAGCCGTGACATAACGGGACGTATCTCGTTGGCACGGTGCATATCAACATCTGCGCCGAGGTATGCCTGTATCGGGTCCATTATCAGCAGCTTTGATCCCGTTGATGCAATGGTTTCTTCAAGCCTGCTGTCACAGAAGTGCAGAGCATCACTGCCCTCGACAATTGTACAGATACGGCTGCAATTCGCATCGGCTGCGGTAAGTCGGGGCTTTATCGTGTCCGCAAGTCCATCCTCGGCTGTCTGATATATAGACGTAATGCTGTCGTATGTGTATGTGTATTCAAGCTCTGTCGGCAGACGTTCACCTCTGCTCAGAATAGCGGCTATATTTAGTGCAAGTGTGGTTTTGCCCTCTCCAGGGTCACCCTGAATAATGGTCACCTTGCCGAAAGGTATGTACGGATACCACAGCCAATCCACAGCAGCCACTTCGATCTCCGAGAAAAATTTTATGTCGGGAGTATTGTGCTTCGGTTCTTCATACGATATAACAGATTCGTAACAATCATACGGAGGCTGTCCCTCGGCTGTGCTGACAGTCGGGATAAGGGCAGCTTCTTCTTTTTTATCCATTTGCCTCTGCCCCCTTAGTGTAATTGCCGGGATCGTTGAGGAAAGAAACAAGCACATCAAAATTGATAAGCGTTCTTTTTCCGATATGCAGGCAGGGGACTTCGTTGTTCTTACACATACGTCTTAAAGTGTTTTCGGGCATAATGCCTGTCTTGGCTGCTTCGTGAATGGTCATAAGGGTTACGGGTTTTGTGTTTTCAATCATTTTTTGACTCCTTTCAAAATTAAATGATGTATATTTTTTGCATTGGATAATTTGAAATAATATTCAAACTGTCTTGATTATAGCGCAGTAAATATTAAAAGTCAAGTGAGTTTTTTGCAGTTTATATAATTATGACATCTTGCATAAAACTATGTGCGTTTTTTGCAACAGTTTTGCTATTGATATTTCGAAAAAAATTTGATATAATGCAAAATGAGCCAATAAAACAGAAAAAATTAAATCAAAGGTGTTGGGAAATGAGGCTGAAATAATGGCTGATTATAATTTTTTTGCGAATATGTGCATAGCTGTATGCATTGACTGCGGTAAGCTTACGGAAAAAATAATATACGGTGATCCGAAAAAGGTGTTCAATTACATCAAAGGCGGATTGTTTGCGGAGAGAAGTGTAAATATTTCCGAAAGAGAGATAGGCTCTCTGCTGTTTGACCTTTCCGCCGACTGTAAAATGCTCAATTATCTTAAAGGCAGCGGCGTTACCGTTCCCGACGATAATGTGACCTGTATTTATCTGAAAAAGATAATTGACAAGGCTATGTCCGACAGTATTGGTGAGAACGAACTTGATTGGCTCTGCAAACAGCTTGAAATAACGCAGACCGCATTGATAAACAGAGATTTTGAATATCATCAGCGTCATATCAGCTTCACTCCGTCAAGAGAGCCGAACACGGATCAGGCTGTTGATTATCTGCTGAACGGATATGTCAGGGACGATATGCCTATGATGATAATTAAGGACAAGAGCGGTGCTGAATACGCTGTTACGGACGTTTCTTTGGTTTCTGTGGTAGAATACTATATCCGTCTGCTTTACAGCAAGAGCCTTTTCCCAAGGTACTGTCTGAACTGCGGCAGACTTTTCATTGCAAAATCAAGCCTGTTTGATGTGCTTTGCTCCGACGCTTGCCGAAAGCAGAGAAATTCCGAAAAGCTGAACAGATACAAGGAAAAGCATAATGATGAATATGAAGCGCAGTATATGAAAGTATATCAGCGTTGGTACACAAGAATAAGGCGTGCAAAGGAGAAAGGTCAGCTGGCAGGGGATAAGCTTCAGCTTTGCAATGACATTTTCTCCAATTTTACATCGGAAAGCTACGAAAAACGAAACGGTGTGAGAAACGGCGATATTACGCCCGAAGCATTTTCTGAATGGATAAATAATTTTGAAATTCAGATGAATATGTTTTGGGCTGATATAAAGTAAGTGCTTTTGGTGCTTACAAATAAAAATCTCCCCGTCTGCGGCAACAGACAGGGAGATGATAGAAGGTATCCACCCTGAAAGGACAGATCCCAACCAAGCTATATTTGATTTGTCCTTTCGCAACTGCGAAAGGAGTAATGTTAATGAACATTACCAAAAGAGAGAACGCTTACCGTATAAGAGTTTTTAACGGTAAGGACGCAAACGGCAAGTTCCTTTATACAAGTATGACCGTCAGATTTGACGATCCCCGATTTGAGGGAATGACCGAAAAGAAGCGGGATAAGGCAGCAGAAGCTATCGGATTTGAGCTTGAACAGCAGATCAACGCTCTTGCCGTTCTTCCGAATGTAACTTTTAAAAGCTTTGCCGAAAGGTGGTTTGTTGATTATGCGGACATTCAGCACGCAACGACCACCCGTGAACGCTGCGAGGACTTCAAGGAAAGGACTTATGAAGCTCTCGGAGATATGAGAATGGATAAGATCAAGACCGTTCACGTTCAGAGCTTTATAAACTCACTCACAAAGCCCGGAGTTAATAAGGTTGACCCCGAAAAAGGACTTTCACGAAAGACTATAAAGCATTATCTTTCATTTGTATCAAGTATTTTTGATTATGCCATACGAATTGAGATGCTTACGAAAAATCCCTGCACAAATGTAAAGCTTCCGCCCGAAGTCCACAGGGAAAAGAAGATATACACGCCTGAACAGGCAGAAGAATTTGTTGATCTTCTTTATTCCGAAGCTCCGCTAAAGCATCAGCTTTTCGCAACGATCGCTATTATCTGCGGTTTAAGACGTTCGGAGATCGTCGGACTCAGATATTGTGATATTGATGTCGAAAACTGTATGCTCAGAATAAGGAGAGCCGCAAACTATTCCCGAAAGAAAAAGGAAATGTATGTAGGCAACACCAAGACCGAAAGCTCTATGCGTGTGATAAGGCTTCCTCAGATCGTCATTGATCTTTTTGAGAAGTACAGGACAGAAGAAATTGCCGCAAAAAAGTATATGGGTATAAGGCACACAGATGATGATTATCTTTTCTGCGATATTACATACACCAAGATAATGTACAACGGTATCCCTTACAATTATCTCAAAAAGATGTGTGCAAAGCACGGAATGGACTTTTACGGCATTCATTCAATGCGCCACTTCGTAGCTTCCGCAATAATCGCAAAGGGGACAGATGCAAAGACCGTATCTGAGATACTCGGTCATTCAACCCCTGCAACAACGCTGAATATTTACACTCACGCATTCAATGAGGTCAAGGCTAGGGCAACGGACGGGATAGTCGATATGCTTCACATAAACGAAAAATACTGCCGTCACGCCTGATTTGACCGGTATTTGACCAAACCGTATATTCGGATATAAGAATAACCTCTCAATCGGCGTATTACAGCCATTTGAGAGGTTATTTAAGTTGGTCGGAGTGACGGGACTTGAACCCACGGCCTCTACCACCCCAAGGTAGCGCTCTAGCCAAACTGAGCTACACCCCGACATATTAAAGGGGATAAACAAGTAAGAAGAATAAAAAGACTTGTTTGCAACATTATATTGAAACAAGTCTTTTTATCTGGTCGGAGTGACGGGACTTGAACCCACGGCCTCTACCACCCCAAGGTAGCGCTCTAGCCAAACTGAGCTACACCCCGACAAAACAGAAGTTACTCTTGTTTTACTTGTTATCGTTTCTGACGACTTTTACATTATATCATAACGGAATACGTTTGTCAAGCTTTTTTTGAAATTTTCCCTTTTAAGGCTTATTTGTCGGAAAATGGTTTAAATGCGTGATTTTTGGCAGCTATGCCTTAGACGTCACACTTTATTTACAAAATTATCCGCAGTATGATAAAGCACACTGCGGATAAAATCTTATGCGTTGTTCTTGATGTTAACGTCCAGCTTGGAGTAGGGGATCTCAATGCCGTTCTTGTCAAAGGCAGTCTTGACGTTCTCAATCATATCATGATAAACTGTCCAGTAATCGGAGGTCTTTGTCCATACTCTCATGGTGATATCCACCGAGCTTGCGCCAAGGTTCGATACTCTTGCGAAAGGTGCAAATGCGCCCGCTTCCTTTACTGTCATGGGGTGAGCGCTGATAACGCCGTTGATGATGTCAATAGCCTTGCGGAAATCCTGCTCGTAGGAAATGCTGAACACCAGATCAACACGGCGTTTGTCCTCACGGCTGAAATTGGTGATAGTACCGCTGGATACCATGCCGTTCGGGATATATACTATTTTATTGTCAAGAGTAACAAGCTTAGTTGAAAGGATCCTGATGTCGTCAACAACGCCTTCTATGCCGTTTGTGATAACGTAGTCACCTTTGCAGAACGGCTTTGTGAAGAGAATGATGAAGCCTCCTGCAATGTTTGAAAGGCTGTTCTGGAGAGCAAGACCGATTGCAACGCCTGCCGCACCTATTACTGTGATGATAGATGTCATGGGTATTCCCAGAACGGAAAGGGCGATTACAATGACAAATGCCGACAGTATGATGTTTGTAAGGGATTTGAGGAAGCCCTGTGCAGTCTCGTCAATGTGAGACCTGCCCATGCACCTGTCAACGAATTTCATAATGAGCTTTGTTATGAATTTTCCCACCAGGAAGATCACTACTGCGATTATAACTGTGGGAAGGTAGGCGATTATTGCCTCGCCGAATTTTTTGAGCATATCGCCTGTAACGCTGCCCTTGGCAACTGCGTCCATAACGACCTCTGCCTCGCTGACTATCTCGGGAGCTGTAGTCTCGGCGACTGTCTCAGCTACCTCACTGATAGCTTCTGTTACTGCTGTTTCTTCCAAAATATCATATCCTTTCGTGAGTTGGTTATTATTATAATTATAATATTATCCGCCTGTCATTTGATGTATTTTGTTTTGCATATAAGTTAATATCTGATTTAATTTGCATAATAATTATCGCAATAAAGTGATATCACAGTATTGCGGAAAAATCTGAAATAAAATTTGTTATAATGTAAAATAATATATTAAATTTGAAAAGATGCTTGAATTTCCTTATAAACTATATTATAATAAGTGTAAATATGATTCCATAACTGGGGTTTATGAAAGGAAGTTCATTTAGTATGAAATTAAAGAAGTTAATATCTGTAGCAGCTGCAGCAGTTCTCTCCGCTGCAATGTTCACAGGCTGCGGAAGCAAGGCTCCCGAAAATACCGTTTTCTCCATTGATGACCTTAACGGCAAGAAGATAGGCGTTCAGCTTGGTACAGTTGGCGATACCTATGCTTCCGATGTTGAGGGCGCTACCGTTGAGCGTTACAACAAGGGCGCTGATGCAGTTCAGGCTCTTAAGCAGGGCAAGATCGATGCAGTTATCATCGACCTCCAGCCCGCTACCGTATTTGTAAGCCAGAACAGCGATTCCCTTACTATTCTTGATGACAAGTATCCCGATGAGAACTACGCTATCGCTATCAAGAAGGATAACGACGAGCTTACCCAGCAGATAAATGATGCTCTTGCACAGCTCGAGTCTAACGGCACTCTTGAGCAGATCAAGTCCAACTGGATCGGCGACGAGGTAGGTCAGCACCCCTACACCTCTCCCGAGGGCATTCAGTATGACGGCACTATCGTAATGGCAACCAACGCCGAGTTCCCTCCTTACGAGAGCATGAGCGGCGAGGACGTTGTAGGCTTTGACGCTGATATGATGAAGGCTGTCTGCGATATTCTCGGCAAGGACCTTAAGATCGACAACATGGAGTTCGATTCCATCATTGCCGCTGTTCAGACAGGCAAGGCTGACGTTGGCGTTGCAGGTATGACCGTTACCGAGGACAGACTTGAAAACGTAAACTTCTCTGATCCCTATACTACAGCAACACAGGTAATTATTGTAAGAAAGTAAACCATTTAAATTTTGCGGCTGTCAGCAGTCTTGCGGGCAGCCGCATTCAGTTTGGAAGTGATGCTATTTATGATTCAGGATATTATAACGATGATTCAGGATTTTATAACGAATTTTGCTGACAAGTTCTATAAGACCTTTATCGTGGACGACCGCTGGAAATACCTTACAAACGGCCTTAAAAACACGATAGTTATTACGCTTTTTGCCGTAATGCTGGGCATCGTTCTGGGATTTCTCATTGCAATAGTCCGTTCCACCCACGACAAGACAGGAAAGCTCAAATTCCTGAATGTTCTGGCAAAGATATACCTTACAGTCATCAGAGGTACGCCTGTTGTAGTTCAGCTGCTTATAATTTACTTTGTTATTTTCGCATCGGTTTCCGTTGATAAGATATTTGCGGCGGTGCTGGCGTTCGGTCTGAACTCTGCTGCATATGTTGCCGAGATAGTCCGTTCGGGCATAATGTCCGTTGATAACGGTCAGTTTGAGGCAGGCTCAAGCCTTGGCCTCAACTATGCTCAGACAATGATGTACATTATTATCCCGCAGGCGTTCAAGAATGTTCTGCCCTCTCTTGCAAACGAGTGCATCGTTTTGCTGAAAGAGACTTCTGTTGCAGGATATATTGCCGTGCAGGATCTTACCAAGGGCGGCGATACTATCCGTTCCGCAACATATGAGCCGTTTATGCCCCTTATTGCCGTAGCAATCATCTATCTTGTGATCGTTATGGTGCTTACTCACTTTGTTACAAAGCTCGAAAGGAGGCTGGCGGCTAATGATAAGCGTTGAAAATCTCTGTAAATCCTTTGGTGATCTGGAAATACTCAAAGGCATCACCGAGAACATCGAAAAGGGCGAGAAGGTCGTTATCATAGGCCCCTCAGGCTCAGGAAAAAGTACATTTCTGCGCTGCCTCAATCTTCTTGAAAAGCCCACTTCCGGCAGTATCATTTTCGAGGGAACGGACATCACCCATTCAAGCGAAAAAGAGCTTAATCTCATGCGCCAGAAGATGGGAATGGTGTTCCAGCACTTCAACCTGTTTGCTAACCTGAGTATAATAAATAACATCACTCTTGCTCCCGTAAAGCTGAAGCTCATGACCAAGGAAGAGGCAGAGGCTAAGGCAGAGGAGCTGCTGAAAAAAGTAGGACTTCTTGATAAGGCTTATAATTATCCCTCGCAGCTTTCTGGCGGTCAGAAGCAGAGAATCGCCATTGCCCGTTCACTGGCAATGAATCCCGATGTAATGCTTTTTGATGAGCCTACATCAGCCCTTGACCCCGAAATGGTTGGCGAAGTCCTGAACATCATGACCGAGCTTGCCGATGACGGCATGACCATGGTCGTGGTAACTCACGAAATGGGCTTTGCCCGTGAGGTTGCATCAAGGGTAATGTTCATGGCTGACGGCGTTATCATGGAGCAGAATCCTCCCAAGGAGTTCTTTGAAAACCCGCATAACCCCAGACTGAAAGAATTTCTCTCAAAGGTGCTTTGATGATGGAAAGCAGGATAGTTATGGGGCTGGAAAATGCTCCCGAAGCAAAGCTTATCCGACAGACTGTGTTTGTTGATGAGCAGGGTTTCAAAAACGAGTTTGATGATACGGACAATAAAGCCTACCACGGCATTCTCACAGATAACGGAGAGCCTGTGTCAACGGGTCGGCTCTTTACCGAAAACGGCGATTATCATATCGGCAGGATAGCCGTTATGAAGCCGTACAGAGGAAAGGGTCTCGGCCGTGAGATAGTTTCTCTTCTCGAAAGCAAGATATCCGAGCTTGGCGGGGGAACGGCAGTTCTCTCAGCTCAGACAAGGGTAAAGGGCTTTTACGAGTCTATGGGCTACACAGCCTACGGCGATGAATATTTCGATGAATATTGTCCCCATATATCAATGAAAAAGATCATAAAATAAAAAAATCAGCTCCGAGCATATGTTCGGAGCTGATTTTTTATTATTCTGCACTAATTATCTTCCACTTGCCGCCTTCAAATTTCAGCGTGAATGTTATATCCCGGGAAATGCTCATGCCCTGCGAGAAGTAATCTGCCTTGGTCATACATTCCCATTGGGTAAAGTCTGCGGCTTTTTTGTGGTACTTTACATCAACATCGGAGCTGATAACATCGGTGTCCTCAAGCTCTTCAAACTGGGGGAGAGATCTGAAATGATCCTTCTGCTGCTGTTTGAAGCTCTTGTCGTCAGTCTGATCGGAATAAATATCCGTCACCTTGTTCATTGATTTAAGGTCGCCTGACGCAAACGCCGCACAGTATTTTTCGATAGCCTTTGTCTGACCGCCGATAAACCATGTTACGGCTATGACACCCAGCAGGAGTATCAGGATTATCAGTGACACTATTTTTCCTATGGTCTTAGATGCGCTGTTTTTACTCATATTACCGCTCCGATTGTGTGATTATTCATTCTTGAGGATAGCACCCTGTGCGCCGGATGTAACAAGGGCAGCATATCTCTTGAGGTAGCCCTTAAGCTCCTTCTTCTTGGGAGTGAAGTTAGCCATACGGCGTGCGATCTCTTCATCGTCAACGTTGAGGCTGAGGGTGTAGTTAGGGATATCAACGGTTATCATATCGCCGTCCTGAACGATACCGATAATGCCGCCAACAGCTGCTTCGGGAGAAACGTGGCCGATAGCCGCACCTCTTGATGCGCCTGAGAAACGACCGTCAGTGATAAGAGCAACATCGCTGCCGAGACCCATGCCCATGATAGCGGAGGTGGGGTTGAGCATCTCTCTCATGCCGGGGCCGCCCTTGGGGCCTTCGTAACGGATAACCACAACATCGCCCTTGACAATCTTTCCGCCGAGGATAGCTGCCTGAGCGTCCTCTTCGCAGTCGAATACCTTTGCGGGGCCTGTGTGCTTGAGCATTTCAGGAGCTACCGCACTGCGCTTAACAACACAGCCGTCCTTAGCAAGGTTTCCTCTGAGGACTGCGATTCCGCCTGTTTCGCTGTAGGGATCGTCAATAGGACGGATAATATCGTGATTTTTGTTTACGCAGCCTGCGATATTTTCGGCAACAGTTTTGCCTGTGCAGGTCATAACGTCGGTGTTGAGCAGATTTTTCTTGTTAAGCTCGTTCATAACTGCGTAAACTCCGCCTGCTTCGTTAAGATCCTCCATATAAGCGTGACCTGCGGGAGCAAGGTGGCAGAGGTTAGGAGTCTTTGCGCTTATCTCATTTGCGATATCGAGATTTATTTCAATTCCGCACTCGTGAGCGATAGCGGGGAGGTGGAGCATACTGTTGGTGGAGCAGCCCAGAGCCATATCAACGGTAAGTGCATTGTGAAATGCCTTTTCGGTCATGATATCAAGTGGTCTGATGTTCTTTCTGTAAAGCTCCATTACCTGCATACCTGCGTGCTTTGCAAGGCGCAGTCTTTCGGAATAAACAGCGGGGATAGTACCGTTGCCCTTGAGGCCCATGCCCAGAACTTCGGTAAGGCAGTTCATGGAGTTTGCGGTGTACATACCCGAGCAGCTTCCGCAGGTGGGACAAGCCTTGTTCTCAAACTCTTCAAACTCTTCCTCGTTTATTCTGCCTGCGGTGTATGCGCCTACAGCCTCGAACATACTGGAAAGTGAAGTCTTGCTGCCCTTAACGTGGCCTGCAAGCATGGGGCCGCCTGATACGAAAATTGTGGGTACGTTTACACGGGCAGCAGCCATAAGCAGACCGGGAACATTCTTGTCGCAGTTGGGTATCATTACCAGAGCGTCAAAGTGATGAGCAAGAGCCATGCACTCGGTGGAATCTGCAATAAGGTCACGGGTAACGAGAGAATACTTCATTCCCTGATGACCCATTGCAATACCGTCGCAAACTGCGATAGCGGGGAATACAACAGGTGTACCGCCTGCCATAGCAACGCCCATCTTTACGGCTTCAACGATCTTGTCGATGTTCATGTGACCGGGAACAATCTCATTGTAGGAAGAAACGATACCTACCAGAGGTCTTTCCATTTCCTCCTTGGTCATTCCGAGAGCGTTGAAAAGTGAACGCTGGGGAGCCTTGTCGGCACCCTCACAGAAAAAGTTACAATCTTTGCAAGACATTTTTTATTACCTCTTTTGTTATAAAATGGTTTCCTTGTATGTAGCTGCCGCTTCATCAACGGCAGCCATGAGCTTTGCCTTGAAGTATATCCTGTCATTTGGCAGGTTTACCTTTGTTATGCTGCTGTCTGCAATGCCTTTTTTATAATTGCAGATGATGCTGTGTATCTCACTTTCGGCAACGTTTGTCATAATGAATACGGGCTGTGAGCTGTCGCCCTCTTCATAATCGGAGTTGCTTTCGGGGGCATATACTGCGCAGTAATCTATCTCAGCTGCACCCGAGCGGCTTTCAACGAAATCGCCGCTGAGCATAAATGAGGATTCAACATCAATATTTGCATTGTTATCATCGCTGTCACAGAATGTAAAAGTTACGTTGCGTGGCGGCTTTGCGGGACTTACCGCAGCTGATGCATGCGGAGCAGCCTGTGTCACTGTCTGTGCAGCGGAACGTGCATACTGAGCTGCGTTTTTTTTGTTCGTCTGAAAGAGTATTGACTGTCTGACCGACCTTTTCGGTGATTTTGTCAAGCTCGCCGCTTTCAACGAATGATCATATTTTGTCCGGAAATCCCATCTCAGCTCTCCAGTCCGAGGAATGCGGCGCCGATGATTCCTGCGTCGTTTCCGAGCTTTGCAATGACTATCTCGGTGTTCTGAGAAAGCATTCTTGTGTAAACTTCCTTCTTGACAAGCTCCTTGACGGGGAGAAGAAGAGGATCGCCCTCGTTGCATACGCCGCCGCCTATGCAGAGAATGTCAGGCTGGAAGATGTTGATGGTGTTGGTGATGCCTGCAGCAAGGTACTTGCAGTACTTTTCAACTACCTCTGTACCTGCCTTGTCGCCATCTCTCATAGCCATGAAAGCGTGACGTGCGGAGAACTTGCCGTCATCTGACAGATACTTGTTGAGCACGGAGGAGCTGTCAGCCTCGGCAGCTTCCTTAGTCATGCGGATAAGACCTGTTGCGGAGGAGAATACCTCGAAGCAGCCCTTTCTTCCACAGGTACACTGAGGGCCATCGACCTCGATGACCATATGGCCAAGCTCTGCGCCTGCAAGGTTGGAGCCTGTGAGGATCTTGCCGTCAACGATGATTCCTGCGCCAACGCCTGTTCCCAGAGTGATGCAGACAGCGTTCTTTGCGCCCTTTGCAGCACCTGCAACAAATTCGCCGTATGCAGCTGCATTGGCATCGTTAGCAACATAAACAGGCTTGTTGATATGAGCCTGAATGTACTTTCTTACGGGTACATCGTGGAAATCAAGGTTGTTGGAATAGGGGATAGTGCCGTTGATATTATCAGCGATACCGGGAGTTCCCACGCCTATCCATTCAACATCGTCAACGGAAATGCCAGCCAGCTTACATGCCTCAATGGACACCTTAGCCATATCATCGCAGATATCCTTTGCGGGACGGGGGCAGAGAGTTTTTGTGGAAGCCTTTGCGATTATCTCAAACTTCTCATTTACAACTCCGGCTTTGATATTTGTTCCGCCCAAGTCAATGCCAATGTAATATTTCATTTGTTTGACCGCCTTTCATATATTAAGACGCAGATACGATATTCCGCAGCCATACGCCTTTTTTTATCAGAATAAAGCCTATTGTTACCTTTAATATATCCACTGCCTGGCAGCAGAAGTATATTTTAAGAATATCAAAATCGGTGAAATTTACCAGAAGAAGTGCCGTTGGTATAGTGACAGCCCATACATATACGCTGTCGAAAAGGAAAGTGATGAACGTTCTTCCGCCCGAACGAAGGGTGAAATATGCGGCGTGCATAAATGAGGTCAGGGGAGTGAACATTCCCGAGATGACTATAAGGCTGCCTGCAAGCGACCTTACACTGTCATCTGTGTTGTAAAGTTCAGGGAATACTTTTGAGAGTGCAGCCATCATGATTCCAGTGAAAATGCCTGCCGCAACGGTGAATGCGATAAGCCTTGTGTCGGTCTCCCGTGCCTTTTTCATATCTCCCGAGCCGAGTATCTGTCCCACGATTATTCCAACGGAATTGCCCAGGGCAATAAAGATGACCGAGAACAGGTTGAAGATAGTGGAGGAGATATTGGTAGCCGCAACCACTTCCAGCCCTCTCATTGAGTAGCATCGGTTCAGCAGAGCCATTCCCGATGACCACAGTCCCTCATTTACAGCCAGAGGCAGACCGTGTATGATTATCTGCTTCACAAGGTCGGAGGGTATCTTGAGACTGCTGTATGCGCCATTGATGAAAGCATTTTTGCCGCTGTTGGCATGAGTCCATATCACAACGATGATGCACTCGGCAAATCGTGCGATAACAGTGGCAAGAGCCGCTCCCTTTACGCCCATTTTGGGCATGCCAAGGTTTCCGAAGATAAGCACCCAGTCAAGCACAAGGTTCATGAGCACGGCGGTAAGGCCTGCAAACATGGGAACAAGCGTCTGATTGGTCTCTCTCAGCGTGGAAGCGTATATCTGTGTTACCGTAAATGGGATAAGACCTACTACCATTACACCCAGGTAGTCAAGTCCCGACTGCAATATCAGCGCCTTGTTGCTTTCCTCGCCGTTTCCCGTAAGATACGAGCTTATAAGTTCGGTGCTGAACAGTGATAGGATCGTTCCGCCTGCCAGCAGCACCAGAAGCCCTGCATAAAGCTTGAAGCGGAAAGTATTGCGCACGCCCTCGCTGCTGCCCTTGCCGAAAAACTGCGCACCGTATATCCCGGGGCCTGCAAGAATTCCGAAAATGCAGAGATTGAATACGAACAGAAGCTGATTTATCACCGCCGTACCCGACATCTGAGCTGTGCCTAGCTGACCTACCATTATGTTGTCCAGAAGAGCAACAAAATTCGTAATGCCGTTTTGTATCATTATGGGAACGGCTATTGTGAAAACCTTTTTGTAAAAGCTCCTGTCACCTATAAATGTACGGATATCCATGCAAAACTCCCTGAAATACTATTATAATATAATATCAATCAATATGGGTCATAACAGCGGAGCACTTGCCTGTAAGCTCAAATTTGCCCAGACCTGCGGGAATGAACACGCTGTCGCCCTTTTTAAGCTCAACTGCATCGTTGCCCTCGGAGGAAAGCACACAGCCGCCGTCAAGAACAAGAATGTTTACGAAAGAGGACTTGTCTGCCTCGAGAGCAGCGGAGGTATCAACATTGATAACGTCAACGGTAAAATATTCGCACTTTGCAAGACGCTTCTTTGTCCAGCCGCCCATGTCAACAGGTTCGGACTGAGGATAAGGCTTTGCGGGGCAGAGGTTTGTAACGTCAACAGCCTTATCGATGTGGAGCTGTCTGGGCTTGCCGTCTGCGCCTACTCTGCCGTAATCGTAGATACGGTAGGTGGTGTTGGAATTCTGCTGTATCTCAGCGATAAGGATACCCTTGCCTATGGCGTGGAGAGTTCCTGCCTCGATGAAGAAAACGTCGCCCTTCTTTACGGGAACGGAGTTTGTAACTTCAAGCAGAGTATTGTTTTCTATTCTCTCACGGAATTCTTCCTTTGTGATATTATGCTTGAAGCCGTAGAGCAGGGAAGCACCCTCGTCGCAGTCAACAACATACCACATCTCGGTCTTGCCGTATTCGCCCTCCACCCTCTGAGCATATTCATTGTTGGGGTGGACCTGAACGGAAAGGTTGTCCTTAGCGTCGATAAGCTTTATAAGAATAGGGAAGTTCTCGAACTTCTCGCAGTTTGTTCCGAGTACGGACTTGCCTTCCTTTTCAATATACTGAGCCAGTGTGAGACCTGCAAATTCGCCGTCAGCCACAACGGAGTTGCCGTCCTTATGGCAGGAAAGCTCCCAGCTTTCGGCTACCTTGTCGAAATCACATTCCTTGCCGAAATCGTCTCTGAGTCTTGTGCCGCCCCAGAGGTAGTCTTTAAAAGCAGGCTTAAGCTTGATTGGATACATAATTTTGTGCTCCTTTTCATGAATGTATGAGCTTATATGCTGATTTCATATCGTTCTATAGGGTGATGTGAAATCAGCATTGCAAAAAAGCTCTGATATTTAAATCATAACACAATAAGACGGATTTGTCAATTACGGAAATGAAGGATTTGGCAGGTAATCGAATACACTATTTAATATGTATTCTGACCTTAAAGCGGATCACTGTTAAAAATCAGTGAGGTATCGGCAGAAAAGAGGCAAAAATTGGCTGTAAAAAGCATAAAAATCAAAAAAACACTTGCAATTTCAAAATGAGTGTGGTATAATAATCAAAGTACACCAATAGTAAAGGACAAAGACTGGAGCAATCCGGTCTTTCTTGTTTGATGGAGGTATTGTTTATGGCAGGAAAAAAAGGGGGCAAGGGCGGCAGCACCGTTTCAAGGGTGTATGATATCGCAAAGCCCATCGCCGATGAGCTTGGTCTTACCATCTGGGACGTGACCTTCGACAAGGAAGGCTCAATGCGCTATCTCAGAGTGCTTATCGAAAAGCCCGACGGCTACGTTGATATGGACGACTGTGAGGCTATGACACGTCCGCTCTCAAAGGCGCTGGACGATGAGGAACCTATAGATGAGCAGTATATGCTTGAGGTCGGTTCCCCCGGACTGGGCAGAGAGCTTAAAAGAGAGGAACATTTCCTTGAGTATCTCGAGTGCCCGCTGCGTATAAGATATATCCGTGAAAAAGACGGTGTCAAGGAATTTATCGCTGTTCTGACTGCGTATAATAAAGACGATGGCAGTATCACGGTGGAGACCGAGAACGGCACAGAAAAGGTTATTATTTCCGAAACTGCGTTCATCAAGCTCTACGATGACGAAGAGCTTCCCGATGAATTCTGTGAAGACGGCAATTAACATTATATTTTCAGGAGGAATTTCAAAAAGATGAACAAGGAATTTTTTGAAGCACTTGAATGTCTCGCACATGAAAACTCTATCCCGCTTGAGGCTCTTGTTGAAAAGATACAGCAGGGCATTATGAAGGCAGTAAGAAAGGAATATCCCGACTGTGACGATTTCCTGGTGGATATTGACCCTGCCAGAAACGTATTTGATGTATGCGTTCTCAGAACTGTCGTTGATGATGAGCCTATCGACCTCAACGAGATAAACATCGAAGAGGCAAAGACTATCGTTCCCGGCTGCGTTTGCGGCGACAGAGTTCCTTACAAGCTTGATACAGCAAAGTTCGGCAGAGTTGCTGCTCAGTATGCAAAGCAGTCTATCCGCCACGATGTAAAGGAATTTGAGAAGGAAAAGCTCATTGCCCAGTACAAGGATAAGGTACATGACATTATCTCCGCAACCGTCCAGAAGGTAGAGCCTGCAACAGGCAACGCTGTTCTGCTGGTTGACAAGAATGAGATCTATCTTTACAAGAACGAGCAGATCCCCGGAGAGGTACTTACAGAGGGCGATATCATCAAGATATATGTTGTGGGCATCGTTAACCCCGACAGAAAGCCTGCCATCAAGATTTCCCGTACACATAAGGATCTGGTAAAGAGACTTTTCGAGCTTGAGATACCAGAGATATACGACGGCGTAGTTGAGATAAAGTCCATCGCAAGAGAAGCGGGCTCCAGAACGAAGATCGCAGTTTGCTCCAAGGACCCCAACGTTGACTGCGTAGGTGCGTGCATCGGCCCCAAGCGTTCAAGGATAAGCAAGATAGTTGAGGAGCTGGGCGGCGAGAAGATCGACATCATCGTTTATGACGAGGATCCTGCAGTATTCATTGCCAAGGCACTTGCTCCCGCTGATGTTATCAGGGTAGATGTGGCTGAGGGCGACGAAAAGGCGTGCACTGTTATCGTTCCCAACAACCAGCTTTCACTGGCTATCGGAAACAAGGGTCAGAATGCCAAGCTTGCAGCCCGTCTGACTGGCTATAAGATCGACATCAAGCCTGAAAATCCTGTGGACTGACCGTCCGCATTTATATAAATGAGGTGATATTGTGGCAGCGGTAAAAAAGATACCCATGCGTATGTGCCTGGGCTGCAATGAAATGAAGCCCAAAAAGGAGCTTATCAGGGTGGTAAGGTCTCCCGAGGGCGAGATATCTCTGGACACAACAGGAAAAAAATCAGGCAGAGGAGCTTATGTGTGCCCCGATGCCGAGTGCCTGAGACTTGCGAGAAAATCCAGAAAACTTGAAAAAAGCTTTTCCTGCCGCATATCAGACGAGGTTTATGATAATATGGAGAGAGAGCTGAATGAGCGTCAGTAAAGAAAAATTATTCGGTCTGCTTACGATCTGCCGAAAAGCGGGAAGAATGACCATGGGTTTCGATTCTGTTAAGGAGTCCATACTCACGGACAAAGCGAAAGCGGTTTTTCTTGCCTCGGATATATCCGCAAAAACAGAAAAAGAAGTCAGATTTTTCGCAGACCAAAAGGCTGTTCCCGTTCACTGCATTGATGCCACTATTGCTGAGATAGAGTTCTCGGTGGGCAGAAAAGCAGGTGTTATCGGAATATGCGACGAAGGATTTGCAAAGAAACTGACAGAGCTTATCGGATAATATCCGAAAGACGTCACGTAATAATAGGAGGGTAATTATAGCCTATGAGTACAAAACAGAACCAGACAAAATCCAAACTCAGCGAGGTTGCCAAGGATCTTAAAATATCAAATCAGGAGCTTAGCGACTTTATTTCCGATAAGTTCGGAACCGTAAAGAAGCCATCTGCAAGTATTACACAGGATGAGCTTAATTATATTCTCGAGTCTTTTTCACAGAATAATCAGGTGGATAGCTTCAATCCTTACTTCGAGTCAAGAAACAATAAGCCCGAGCCTAAGAAGGAAGAAAAGCCTGCCGATAAGAAGCCTGCACCTGCAAAGAAGCAGGAAAAGCCTGCCGCAAAGAAGGATACCGCTCCCAAGGCTCCCCAGAAAGCAGCTGCCGAGGCTGCAAAGCCCGCACAGCCTGTTCAGACTGCAAAGCCTGCTGCTCCCAAGGCTGAACCAAAGGCAGAAAAGCCTGTTGAGAAGAAGCCCGAGGCACACAAGAACAATAATAACAATAACGAAAAGATGCCTCTTCACAAGAGCGAGCAGAAGTCTGCGCTTGAAAGATTCAACAATCAGGTGAAGAAGTCTGATGAAAAGAAGAACAGCGCTGTTAAGCAGGAGCCTAAGAAGCCTGAAAACAAGATTGCTGACAATAACAAGACTGTCAAGACCAAGCTGGGCGGCAATTTCTCTTCCGAGAGCGTAAAGGTAGAGCAGAAGATGCGTACCGTTGATACAAGAGGAAGCTATGTTGATATCGACAAGTACAACGAAAAGTACGAGAATATCGCGCCTCTTTCCGGCGGCGGAAGCGGAAAGCGCAGCAAGGACAATTTATCCAAGAAGCAGAAGCTCACACAGAAGTCTGCTCAGAGAAACAAGCAGCAGTATTCCAGCAAGAAGGAGACCGAGGCTGAGAAGCTCCGCAGACTGGAGCTTGAGCGTGCAAGAAAGCAGCAGCTCAAAGTTCTCATTCCCGATGAGATCGTTGTTTCCGAGCTTGCTTCCAGACTGAAGGTAACAGCTACCGAGGTCATTAAGAAGCTCATGGGTCTGGGCGAGATGTGCACCATCAACCAGGTCATCGACTTTGATACAGCTTCTCTCGTTGCTGAAGAGCTGGGCGCAAAGGTTGAAAAGGAAGTCATCGTTACCATTGAAGAGCGTCTTATCGACGACAGCGACGATGAGGGCGAGGGCGTTGAGCGTGCTCCCGTAGTTGTTGTTATGGGTCACGTTGACCATGGTAAGACTTCACTTCTGGACAGAATAAGAAATTCACACGTTACCGACTCCGAAGCGGGCGGTATCACACAGCACATCGGTGCTTACAGAGTAAATTACAAGGGCAAGGACATCACATTCCTTGATACTCCCGGCCATGAGGCATTTACCTCTATGCGTGCAAGAGGTGCGTCCGTAACGGATATCGCTATCCTCGTTGTTGCCGCTGATGACGGTATCATGCCCCAGACAGTTGAGGCTATCAACCACGCAAAGGCTGCGGGCGTTTCCATTATCGTTGCTATCAACAAGATGGATAAGGAAGGCGCAAACCCTGACAATATCAAGCAGCAGCTCACCGAGCATGACCTTGTTGTAGAGGAATGGGGCGGCGACGTTATCTGCGTTCCTGTATCCGCAAAGACCGGTATGGGCATTGACGAGCTGCTTGAAAACGTACTTCTTCTTGCCGAGGTTGCCGAGCTTAAGGCTAACCCCAACAGACTGGCAAAGGGTACTGTTATCGAAGCACGTCTTGACAAGGGAAGAGGACCTATCGCAACTCTGCTTGTACAGAACGGTACACTGAGAACAGGTGATGTTATCATCGCAGGTACCGCTGTGGGACGTGTCCGTGTTATGACAAATGACAAGGGAAATGTTGTTCATGAAGCAGGTCCCTCTTATCCTGTTGAGATAACAGGCCTTGCAGAGGTTCCCTCTGCAGGCGATGTGTTCAACGCAGTTGAAGATGAGCGTCTCGCAAGAGAGCTTGTTGAACAGCGTAAGCATGAGGCTAAGCAGGAGCAGTTCAATCAGTATCAGAAGGTTACTCTTGACAACCTGTTCAGCCAGATCGAGCAGGGCGAGATCAAGGAGCTTCCTATCATCGTCAAGGCTGACGTTCAGGGCTCCGTTGAGGCAGTCAAGCAGTCTCTTGAAAAGCTCTCCAACGATGAGGTCCGCATAAAGGTCATCCACGGCGCAGTTGGTGCTGTTTCCGAGAGCGACGTTATGCTTGCAAGCGCATCCAATGCTATCATTGTAGGCTTCAATGTTCGTCCCGACCCCGTTGCTACAGAAAACGCAGAGCGTGACGGCGTTGATATCCGTCTCTACCGTATCATTTACGATGCTATCGAGGAGATCGGCACCGCTATGAAGGGTATGCTTGCTCCCAAGTACCGTGAGATCGCTGTGGGACGTATCGAGGTTCGTCAGGTATATAAGATCTCCAACGTTGGTCTTGTTGCGGGTGCATATGTTCTCAGCGGCAAGGTAACAAGAGCGTGCCAGATAAGAGTTGTAAGAGACGGCATAGTTATTGCCGAGGATAAGATGTCCAGCCTTAAGCGTTTCAAGGACGATGCCAAGGAAGTTGCGGAAGGCTACGAGTGCGGTATCACACTTGAAAAGTTCAATGATATCAAGGAAGGCGATATCTTCGAAGCATTTATCATGGAAGAATATCGTCCCGACTGATAATAACAGTGCGGAAAGGACGGCGCAGATATGCCAAACTTTAAGAATGCAAGATTATCCGAAGATATTAAGCGTGAGATCTCAGGACTTATCCGTGAGAGAATAAAGGACCCAAGAGTAAAGGACGGACTTGTTTCTGTTGTCCGTACCGAGCTTTCGGGCGATAATTCACACTGCAAGGTATATATTTCCCACCTTGACGGCATGGAGGCTTCAAAAAATGCCGTAAAGGGTCTGGAAAGCGCAGGGTGGATGATAAGAAAAGAAATTTCCAACAAGCTTCATCTGAAAAAATGCCCCGAGCTGAAATTCATTGCGGACGACTCCATCGAGCATTCCGCAGAGATAGCAAAGATGCTCGAGAACATTGCGGAAGCTGAAAATGAGGAAGAGACACAGTCTGAAGACGAATAATAAAGCCGAGGAAGGCAGACAGCCGTAATGGTGCGGCTGTCAGAAAGGTGGTCATAGGTTTGAACAGTGATAAAAAGGTTGAAAGCATAACAGTTCTTGAAGCTGCAAATTTTCTGCTTAAAAATGACAATTTTTATATCCTTACCCATGTTAATCCTGACGGAGACGCTATGGGCAGCGGATTCGGACTTTGCAGAGCACTGAGAGCTGTGGGCAAAAAGGCGAATGTCCTTTGCTCCGACCCCTTTCCCAAGAGATATTCCTATCTTTACAACGGCTATGAGCCTCAGAAGTTCGTTCCCCAGACTATAGTTTCAGTAGATCTGGCGGATACGAACCTTTTCGGAAAGGCTCTTTCCGTTTATGCGGACTTTGTTGACCTGGCTATTGACCACCACATTTCCAACACGGGCTATGCCGCAAAAACTCTGCTCAACGGCAAGGCTGCGGCTGCCTGCGAGGTGCTTTTCGAGGTGTTCACCGAGGGCAAGTTCCCCATAGACCTCCAGACTGCCGAGTGCCTTTACACCGGCATTTCCACAGATACAGGCTGCTTCCGTTTTGAAAATACCACTCCCAGATGCCATGAGATAGTGGCAAAGCTTATGGGATACGGTATCCCTTACGCAAAGATAAACCGTGAGCTGTTCGAGATAAAGAGCAGGGCACGCCTTACTGTAGAGCAGCACGTTATCAACTCCATGGAAATGTACCTTGATGACAAGTGCGCCGTTATTGCAGTTACCTCCGATATGATAGCGGAAACAGGACTTGCTCCCGAGGAATTTGAGGGACTGGCTTCCATTCCCATGCAGGTGGAGGGCGTTGAGGTAGGCGTTACCATCAAGGAAAAGGAGCCGGGCAAATTCAAGGTCTCCATGAGAAGTGCGGAGAGCGTGAATGTTTCTGAGCTTTGCGCAAAGCTTGGCGGCGGCGGACATATCCGTGCGGCTGGCTGTACTGTGGAGGGCAACCTTTCCCAGGTAAAGCTCAAGATACTTTCTGTTATTGCGCCTGCGCTGGGTTTTGATCTATGGCTGTCATGAGTGAGCTTAACGGTATCATCTGCGTTTATAAGCCTGTGGGCTTCACTTCCTTTGATGTTATTGCCAAAATGCGTGGTATCCTCAAAATGAAAAAGCTTGGTCATGCAGGTACTCTTGACCCTATGGCGGAGGGCGTTCTGCCTGTGTTTGCAGGCTGCGCCACAAAAGCGTGCGATATGCTTCCCGACCATGACAAGGTTTACCGTGCAGGCTTCCGTCTTGGCGTTACTACCGATACTCAGGACAGCAGCGGAACGGTCATTTCAGAAAATGACACACCTGTTTACAAAGACGGGCTTATATCTGCGGCAGAATGCTTCAGGGGAGATATAATGCAGCTTCCTCCCATGTATTCGGCAGTTTCGGTCAATGGAAAAAGGCTTTATGAGCTGGCAAGACAGGGCAAGACCGTTGAAAGAGAGCCGAGACCTATAACCGTTTATTCCCTTGATATAAAGGAATATGATGAGCAGACACGCAGCGGAGTTATGGAGATATCCTGCTCAAAGGGTACATATATCCGCACCCTTATAAATGATATAGGGGACAAGCTGGGCTGCGGCGGAATAATGACATCGCTTGTGCGCACGGCTGCCTGCGGCTTTACTCTCGATGACTGCGTGACTATTGAGCAGCTCCAGCAGACTGCCGACGGTGACAGGGACTTCGGTAAATATCTTCTCCCCGTAGAAGCTGTTTTTGACTATCTGCCAAAGGTAAGACTGTGCGAGGCTCAGGAAAGAATGTACAGAAACGGGATACGCCTTGACGTTTCCCGACTTGATATTGATGATACGGCTTCGGAAAGATACGCAGTATTCGGCAGCAGCGGCGGATTTATCGGCACTGCCGTTATAATGCGTGACGAAGATCTTCTGAAAGTCGAAAAGAATTTTCTCTGATTTTTGAGGTGATTGCTTTGATCCTTCTGTCCGATGAGGAGCAGATAAACGGAAAATACACATCTGTTGCCCTTGGCGTTTTTGACGGAGTTCACAGGGGGCATAAAGCGGTCATTGACGCAGCTGCGGAAAATGCCGCAGCGAATGATCTCAGCGCCGCCGTATGCACTTTCAGGACTGCAACGGTGGATACCAAGGGCACAGGCTTTCGTCCCATTTACAGCGACGAGACCAAATGCCTGCTCCTTGAACACGAAGGGGCAGAGTATGTTTATATGCCCGATTTTTCCCGCATAAAGAATAATTCTGCCGAGGATTTTGTGAGAGATATCCTACGCAAAAAAATGAATGCCAAGACTGTGGTATGCGGCAGGGATTTCAGACTGGGCAGGGGAGCTTCCTGCACTGCTGAGGGACTGTCCGTGCTGTGCAGAGAAAACGGCATGGAGCTTATCGTAGTCGATGATATCACCGATAACGGCGTAAGGATATGCTCTTCCGATATAAGAAAGGACATTGCCGAGGGGGATATCGTTTCCGCAAACCGTCTGCTGGGGCATGATTATGCCATAACCGGCGAGGTGGTCAACGGCAATCATTTTGGTCGGCAGATGAATTTTCCCACCGCCAATCAGCGTATGGACAGCGGCTGTGTTCTGCCGAAATTCGGCGTGTATGCTTCCTATGCCATGATAGACGGAAAATTTTATAAGGGCGTTACCAATATCGGCGTGAAGCCTACAGTTGAGGTAGGTGATGCCCCTCATGCGGAGACATATTTTATCTCCTTTGACGGCGACCTTTACGGTAGGAACATAGTTCTGCGGCTGGTGGATTTTCTCCGCCCCGAAAAGCGGTTCCCGAGCATTGAAGCTCTCAGGGAGCAGATAGCAAGGGACACCGAGACCGTCAGAAACAGAGAATACAATATATAAAAGTATATCTGATATTTTCAGAAAGGACTGTTTATAAATGGATACATCTAAGAAAATACGCACCAGATTTGCACCCAGCCCCACGGGCTTTATGCACATCGGCAACCTGCGTACAGCTATCTACACCTATATCATCGCCAAGAAGTACGGCGGAGATTTTATCCTCAGGATCGAGGATACCGACCAGGAAAGATACGTTGAGGGCGCAGTTGAAAAGATATATGATACCCTTAGAGTCTGCGGACTTAACTGGGACGAAGGCCCCGATATCGGCGGACCCGTTGGCCCTTACATTCAGTCCGAGAGAATGGGTATCTACAAGGAATATGCCTTAAAGCTCATTGAGTCGGGTCATGCGTATTACTGCTTCTGCACCAAGGAGAGAATTGACGCTCTTCACAAGGCTCAGCAGGAAGCTAAGGTATCCAATATGATGTACGACCGCCACTGCCGCAATCTTCCCAAGGAAGAGGTTGACAGGCTCCTTGCGGAGGGTACACCCTATGTTATCCGCCAGAAGATGCCTCTTGAGGGCAGCACTACATTCCACGATGTTCTTTACGGCGATATTACCGTTGAAAACGCTATCCTTGATGACCAGATACTTATCAAGGCTGACGGTATGCCTACCTATAACTTTGCAAACGTTATTGATGACCACCTTATGGGCATCACCCACGTTGTAAGAGGAAACGAGTATCTTTCCTCCGCACCCAAGTACAACCTCCTTTATGAGGCATTCGGCTGGGATATCCCCGAGTATATCCATGTTGAGCATATCATGCGTGACGCACAGCACAAGCTTTCAAAGCGTGACGGCGACGCATATTTCGGCGATTTTGTTGACAAGGGCTTCTATGTTCCCGCTATCATCAACTATATCGCACTTCTGGGCTGGGCGCCCAAGGGAGAGAACGAGATATTCTCTCTTGACGAGCTGGTACAGGAGTTCGATATCTCGGGACTTTCCAAGTCTCCCGCAGTTTTTGATATCGTGAAGATGAAGGCTATCAACGCCGAGCATCTCAGACGTCTTTCCCACGACGAGTTCAAGGCTCTGGCACTTCCCTATATCCGTCAGACCTGCAAGCGTGAGGATATTGACATTGATGTTCTCGTAAAGACACTCCAGCCCAGAACCGAGCTTTTCACCGATATCCCCGAAAAGGTGGATTTCATTGACGAAATGCCCGAGTACAGCGATGAGCTTTACTTCAACAAGAAGATGAAGACAAACGCCGAAACAGGTCTTTCCGCACTGAAAATGCTTCTTCCCGTGCTCAAGAGCGTTGAGGACTGGAACGAGGAGAATATCCACTCCGCAATTTTTGCTGAGATAGAGAAACAGGGCGTAAAGAACGGATTTATGCTCTGGCCTCTCAGAGTTGCACTTTCAGGCAAGGCCCTTACCCCCGGCGGCGGAATCGAGCTTGCCGCAATTCTCGGCAAGAACGAGACCATCAGGCGTACAGAAGCTGCAATTACCAAGCTTGGCGGCTGAAAATACTCTGTTTTATCACTGCAGAAAGCATAAATTTGAAGATTTTTTCTGCATTAACGTGTACTTTTCACATAACTGACACATTGAAACGCTAAAATATCATTAACGAATTTGTGCAGTGATGCAGTAAAGTCATAGTGCGACTTTCGGAATTACAATTCTCACGGAGAGGAATGACTATAATGATCGAGGTTAAAAACCTTACCAAGCATTACGGCAGCAAAAAAGCTCTGGACGATATCTCGTTTACCGTAAATGACGGCGAGATACTGGGCTTTCTCGGCCCCAACGGCGCAGGTAAATCCACAACCATGAATATCCTCACAGGCTACATTTCCGCCACCGACGGAGAGGTGCTCATCAACGGGATAGACATTCTGGACGACCCCACAGCCGCAAAGAAGGAGATAGGCTATCTCCCCGAGCTGCCACCCCTTTACCTTGATATGACCGTCAAGGAGTATCTCAGCTTTGTTTATGACCTTAAAAAGTGCAAGATACCCAAGCAGGCGCATCTTGAAGAGATCTGCAAGCTTGTAAAGATATCAGATGTCTATAACCGTGTCATCAAGCATCTTTCAAAGGGCTACAAGCAGCGTGTGGGCATGGCTCAGGCGCTTATCGGAAACCCCAAGATACTTATTCTTGACGAGCCTACAGTAGGTCTTGACCCAAAGCAGATACTTGATATAAGAAACCTTATCAAGAGGCTGGGAAAGAAGCATACCGTTATCCTTTCTTCCCATATCCTGTCCGAGATACAGGCAGTCTGCGACAGAATAGTTATCATCAATCAGGGCGTTATCGCAGCAGATGATACTACCGAAAACCTTACAAAAACCGTTTCCGACGATCTGCGCTACACCGCAAGGATCGACGGCCCCCGTGAAGAGATACTCAAGGTCATCGGCACAATTCCCGGCGTTAGGGAAGTTACTGCCGAGATGGAGAGAGAGCCGGGCGCTTACGACTATGAGATAGAGGTTGAAGAGGATTCCGATATCAGACGTGAGCTTTTCAAGCGCATTGCAGGCAGAAACTGGTATATGCTGGGTCTCAAGTCCAACGAAATGACCCTTGAAGATATCTTCCTTAAGATAACAATGGGCTCCGATGTCAAGATAAAGTCCAAGCCCGTTGACGAGGATACTCACAGAAAGCTGATGGAGCAGGTTGACGGTGCAGTTGCAGTGGCAAATGCAGTCGATATCGCAAACGCTGCTCAGTCTGCTCCCGATATCAATGAGTCCGACGGGGAAGAAGAGGAAAAAGCAGACGGAGGTGAAATGTAATGGGCGCAATTTTCAAAAGAGAAATGAAAGCATACTTTACATCACCCATTGCTTATATTTTTCTCGCAGTATTTTATCTTATCACAGCCTTTTACTTCGTTAATATGAATCTGGCAAACGGTTCTACCGATATGTCCTATGTGTTTGCGGGAGTATTCGTTATTATGATGATACTTCTCCCTCTGCTGACCATGAGGCTTTTTGCAGATGAAAAGAAGCTCAAAACAGATCAGGGACTGCTCACCGCTCCCGTAAATCTCTTTGAGATAGTAATGGGCAAGTTTTTTGCAGCAACAGTCGTTTTCCTTGTGGGCATGGCAATATACATTCCCTATATCATTGTGATACTGAAGCTTGCGGGAACGATCGCATGGGCTTCCGTTATCGGAAATCTTCTTGGACTGCTGCTTCTCGGCTGCTCATTCATTTCCATCGGAATATTCGTTTCCTCCCTTACAGAGCTTCAGATAGTAGCTGCCATCGTAAGCATCATCATCAACCTTGTGCTTTATATGATTGATGTTATCGCATCTACCGTAAGCATCGACATTCTTAAAAAGGTAATGGTCGCTATCGGCTTCTACAACAGATACACTGAATTTACTCAGGGTATCCTTAATATCACAAGCGTTGTGTTCTTTATCAGCACAATATTTATTTTCAACTTCCTTACCGTCAGGGTACTGGAAAAGCGCCGCTGGAGTTGATGCCTGACGGCTGACCGAATTGATGTTTACATCTGATGAAAGGAATGAAATAAATGGCTAAGGAAAAGAAAAATGCCGAGAATACAAAAAATACAGCCGTTTCCGCTGATGAGACCACCGAAAAGACTGTAAAGAATAAAAAGGCATTCAATAAAAGAAAATTCAAGTACGGCTCCATTGCAACAGCCATTACAGTAGTGGTAATTGCAGTTGTCGTTCTTGTGAATGTTGTTGTGAACATGGCATCTGACAAGGTGAATATGTCCATCGACCTTACCACCAACGGAAACTTCGAGATATCCCAGCAGACCATTGACTACCTCAATACTGTTACCGAGCCTGTTTCCATTGTATGTATGTCCGATGAGCTTACTTTCCAGACCTCCAACTACATTTATTATAAGCAGGCTTACGAGGTACTTAAAAAGTACTCAATCTACAATGACAATATAACACTCAAGTTCGTTGATATGGTCAAGGACCCTACCTATGCTGACCGCTACAAGGACAAGTACAAGGGCGAGATAAGCGCATACAGCATCGTAGTTGAAAGCGACAAGAGAATCAAGGTGCTGACTATACAGGATCTTTACAACACCGAAACACAGTTCGATTACTCTTCCTTTACTTCCTATGATGTTCCCGTTTCTTCCAAGGCGGAGCAGGAGATAACCTCTGCTATCATGTATGTTACCGACCCCGATCCTATGGAAGCAGTTCTTTTCAAGAGCGAGACATCGGGTACTTCCTACGACAATATCAATTCTCTTCTGGCTGCAAACGGCTATGAGGTAACTGAGATAGATCCTCTGGTGGATACTATCCCCGAGGACGCAGATATCGTTGTTATTGATGCGCCTCTTAACGATTACGATACCAACGTGATTGATATGCTCTATGATTTCCTCGACAACGGCGGAAATCTTGGCAAGAACCTTATCTATCTTGCAGACTACACCCAGAAATCTACCGCAAACATTGACGTATTCCTTGCTGAATGGGGCATAAAGGTAGAGGACGGCGTAGTAGGCGACCAGGACACCAACAATCTCCAGGGTCAGAGCTACTATGTTGTAAGAAACTACATTACTGACAATGATTATTCGGGAAATGTTGCACAGACAGCTCTTCCCGTTATTGATTACCAGTCCAGACCCATTACTCTCCTGTTCGACTCCAAGGATACCAGAAGCACAGTTGCGCTTCTCCAGACCAAGGACACAGGCTTTGTGATGACCGAGGATATGCAGGCTGATATCCAGAACGGCAACACTCCCAATATCGTAAAC
>ERZ860508.546-NODE-546-length-28873-cov-42.903428_pt1 | contig 28873 bp, 27 predicted proteins | sample MGYA00509976_ERZ860508 | MGnify/ENA primary metagenome ERZ860508 (study PRJEB30046, sample SAMN00715242) | human gut metagenome | study: EMG produced TPA metagenomics assembly of the A metagenome-wide association study of gut microbiota in type 2...
ACAAACTTTTAAATCAAGAATCAGAAGATGTTTTCAACTGCTGATTCGCATTAATCAGTTTCGAATATTCCTCCGTGTGTTTCAGCATGTGCGGTCGGGGACCTACCACGCTCATGTCGCCCAGCAGCACATTGATAAACTGCGGCAGTTCGTCGATGCTCGTTTTTCGCATGATGTTTCCCCAGCGTGTCTTGCGCGGGTCATCCTTGGTAGCCTGCAGCGAGTCGGCCTGTGTGTTCACCCTCATGCTCCGGAACTTATAGCAGTAGAACTCCTTGTCGTTCAGCCCGTTTCGTTTTTGTTTGAAGAACACCGGTCCCGGCATGGTCAGCTTGGTGATAATGGTCACTATAAGCAGGATAATCGGGAAGAGCGTACACAGAAACAGCAGCGAGAACACAATGTCGAACGCCCGTTTCATCATCTTGTTGCCCGTCCGGCTCAGCGGGTCCGGTCGCAGGCTCAGGAAAGGCACGTTGCCCACCATGTTAAAGTATACACGGTTCTGCAGGTAGTTGTAAATGTTTGGCACACTGTAGAAATGCACCAGGTGGTTCTCGCAGTAATTAATCAGCGAACGGATAATGACATGTTCCTTCGAAGGCAGACAGCAGAACAGGTAATGCGTATTCCCGTTCTTTTCCAGGTATTCTTTCACGTCCTGGGGCTTTCCCAGGTACGGACATTCCTGTGGAAACTTCGGGTTCGGCTCAAAGTCGAAATACCCCTTTACCCTGAATCCGGTCCAGTCCTGAGTCGTCAGTTCATAATATAGCTCGCGGTTGTTTTCTGAACTACCCACCAGCACTACATAGCGCAGGTTACCACCTTTCGAACGGTATCTTTTCAACCCCCATCGCATGAGGATACGGAATACAGACAGCGAAATAAACAGCAGCCCTAAAAAAGTCAGGTAGAAATACGACCAGGCATCCATGAATCGTCCCAGTTCCAGCACTACCCCCGACAATACTCCGAAGCAGATTGTACTTTTCAATACCTTACCCAGAATCTGGTAGGCATATACCTTACGCCGGTAAAGCACCACGCCAGCCTGCATGGCCGATACGAAGTAGCAAAGCATCACCGTCAGGATGACCTGCAGGTGCGGCGCCTGCAGAATCTTGTGCCATGGCGTATCTTCTGTAGTGAGAAACAACAGATAGAACAATCCACCCGTAATAAGCGTTTCACAAGTAACGATAAAAAAGCTTACCCAACTGTTATAGGCGTCATATTTTGTTTTCATGCGCTATGTTTTTATTAGTGTTTCAACCCCCTGATTTGCTAGTTACATTTCTCTAAAGACGTTCCAGATAAACAACGTGTTTCCGATAATGTATCGGCGCCACATCCGTTTCGGTTCTTTCAGCAGTCTGTACAACCATTCCAGACTATGTTCCTGCCACCACAGAGGAGCCCGTTCCATGGTGCCGGCAAAAAAGTCGAACACCGCACCGATGGTGCCGCAATGACAGTGAATGTCCAGTTCATTCCAATGGCGGTATGCCCACTTCTCCTGTTTGGGAGCCGTCATGCCAATCCACAACAAGTCCGGATTAGCCCGGTTGATGGCTTCGATGATTGCCCGGTTCTCTTCCTCCGAGAATTCCGTTTTGTAGGGTGGGGAGTACGTTTCGATCCGGATGTTGGGGTAGACCGTTTTCGCTTTCTCCCGAATCAGATTCAGCACCTTTTCGCTGCTTCCCATGAAGAAGCAGGTACCTCCCTTCTGGTTCAGCCGTTCCATCTCCATGGTAAACAAGTCCCATCCGGCAATACGTTCTGTCGGCTGGCTTTTTGCTTTCAGTTTCCGGCAAGCCATCACGATACTTGCTCCGTCGGGAATCAGTGCATCCCCTTTCATCAGCGCTTCGGCAAAGAACGTATCCTTCAGAGCCGTATTATAGGAGTGCGCATTGATGGTATTGATTAACAGTTTCCCTTCCGGAAGAGCCTCCAGCTCTTTCTTCGATTCAACGATTTTTATATCTTTTAGTTTCAGCATACGTTTGTGTGCGTTTATATGGATAATCCGTTGCCTGTGTACGATAATGTGACAAAACCATTACGATAGTTTTCTGTATCTTGCTGCGAATCCCCAGATTTCCATAAAGCAAATCAGCGGTACGATAAATCCCACTGCCATGGAAATATGGTCGGCTATAAGCCCCATTAACAAGGGAGCCACTGCCCCTCCTACAATCGACATAATCAGATAAGAAGAAGCCTGTTTGGTTTGTGTGCCAACGTGGCGCAAAGATAAGGAAAAAATAGTAGGAAACATAATTGATTCACATAAAAAGCACAGTAACAGGAAATACCATCCCGCTCCGCCCGGCATCAGAATGACTGCCGCCATGCATACACAAGCACCAGCCGCACAAACGGCCAGCACTTTTTCCCCCTTCACGAAGCGCATCAGCCAGCTTCCGCCCATGCGTCCGGCCATGAACAGTCCCATGCCGCCGAACGACAGCCATACCGAAGCCTCCTGTGCCGAAACGCCTGCATTTTCGGTGGCGTAGTTGATGAAAAAGCTGTTGATGCCCGTCTGTGCAGCCACGTAAAGGAAAAGCGACAGCAGTCCCACCGTGAACGAGGTCGTTCTCCATAGCGATTTCCCGCTCACTTCAGCCTGTCCGCTTTCAGCTTCCCGGCCTATTTCCGGCAGTTTCACCCGCGAAAAGAGGATGGCGATGCACAGCACCACCGTACCCAGCACCGCGTAAGGAGTAGTCACGTCACCTCCTCCGGCAAAGAGGAAGAAACCTCCCGCCAGCGGACCGCAAATCCAGCCCAGCCCGTTGAACGATTGCGCCAGGTTGATGCGCCGCTCACTGCCTTCCGGTTCACCCAGCACCGTGACATACGGGTTCGAAGCCGTTTCCAGGCAGGTCAGTCCGCAACCGATGACGAACAGTGCCAGCAGGAAAAACTCAAACGACTGAATCCGTCCTCCCGGAATGAACAGCAACGCCCCGATGCCATACAGCACCAGGCCCGTCAGCACCCCCGTGCGGTAGCCGAAGCGGCGGATAATCCGTCCCGCCGGCAGCGCCATGATAAAATACCCTCCGTATACCACCGCCTGAATCAAGGCCGAGCGCGTGCGGGTAATCTCCAGTGTATCTTGAAAATGTTTGTTCAGCACATCCAGAATACTGTGTGCCACTCCCCACAGAAAAAAGAGGGAAGTAATCAAAATAAAAGGAACCAGGAAACTCTTTCCGTCCCTGGTTCTTACTAATCCAATCTTTTCCATCTCAGCTTCTACTGATTTCCAGTCCCTTGTTCGATAAACTCATCTCCACGAAGCGCGCCCGTTCGTTCGGACGTTCCTCTGTCAGAATCCGGCGGATACGCACCGCCGCATCCGGATCCTTGGCCACCATGTACAGGTAACCGCCGCCCCCGGCCCCCGGCAACTTATATCCCAGGCAGAGGTCGTCAATCCGTTCCGTCAAGGCCTGCACTGTCGCCGGGTTCGTACCCTCATCCAGCAGCTGGTTCTGCTTCCACGTCTTCCGTACCAGCCGTCCTGTTTCCTCGAAATCATTCCGCAGGATGGCGTCGTACATATCCATGGCGTGACTCTTCATCTGTTCCAGCAGGTGCAGGTGACGGTTCGAGTTCAGGAACATGCCCTTCACAATCTCCGCCAGGATACCCTTGGCCGTACGCGTAATGCCCGTGTAATACAGCAGATGGCACTTGCGGTACTCGTCGCTTGTGAACAGGTAATCCGGCAGCCAGCGCACCTTCGGTTCCTGATGCCATCCCGGTTGCGTCTGCAGCAGCTTCACCCCGTGCAGCACACCTCCGTACTGATCCTGCCAGCCGCCTCCCGTGGTGAGCAACTGTTCTAATACCAGTGTACGGCTTCCGATGCCCTGCTTGTCCCAGTTCAGGCCGCAGAAATCATTCAGCGCCCCTAATACCGTAGCTGCCAGGATAGAGCTGGTACCCAGTCCTGAACCCGCCGGAATGGCCGACAGCAAGGTTACTTCAATACCCGTGCCGAACGCCTTCAGCTGTGCTTCCAGCGAAGCAAACCGTTCCATGGAGAAATCCGGATGGAACCCTGCCAGTACCAGTGCCGCCTTGGGAATAGAGAAAGGCGAACCCACCTTGTTGAAATGCTGCAGCTCCTCGTAGGTAGACACCACCTCCATGGCACCCAGATCAATCGAGCGCAACGTAATGCGGTACTCCTTCGACGGTTTCACGTACACCTGCAGCGGCGGCTGTCCGTTCAGCTCAATGGCCAGGTTCACCACATTTCCGCCCTCCATCAGGCTGTAGGGTGGGGTATCCGTCCATCCCCCTGCAATGTCGATACGCACCGGGCTGCGTCCCCACACAATCTGGTCCGCATACACCGACAACTTCGGCTGCTGACGATAGTCCATCGTGCTGGTCAGTCCCTGACGCATCAGGCCGAACGCCCGTGCCTCCAGCTCCTTCGCTTCCGGATTCCCCTCCAGCTCGCGCACCTTCGCACGGAACATCGCGTCGCTGATACGCTTCAGCAGAGAAGTCCCCTCCGGCAGTTCCTCCGGCAGGGCGATGCCCCCTTTGGCAAACGCTTCCGCTGCTTCCTGCAAGTCCACCTGATAGAACACGCTCCGTTCCTGGTTCTTGGCCAGCAGGCTCCAGTTCTCCTTGCGGAACACCTCCCGCTGGGCGAACAGCCGTCGCAGGTTCGCATACGCCGAAATCTCGTCGGCCGATACCTTCCGTGCTTTCTGCCAGATAGCCCGTCCGGCTTCACCCTGTCCGCCGTCCGTCATCCATTGCAGCACCGTACCCAAATCCTCTATCGAATCCGTCACCGGGAAAATCGCAGCCGACTGCAAGTCCTCACAGCCCCGGATCTCGCCCGCTGTCAGACCTCTTTCCGCCAGCCATTCCGTCACCGGACGGCCCAGATATGTCGTAGAAGCCTCTTTCAGGCTCCCCTTGAATTTATCGTTAAAACCGTACGGACGTGCGGCAAACTCCCGTTCGCCCATCGGCACCACGTCGATACACACCCCTTCCGGCACGTTCAGCGCCCAGTCGTTGCGCGGTACCCCCGTGATGATGTTCCGGCTGTGCAGCGTCCAGTTCTTGCCCACGTGGCTGTTTTCCACCCACACCTCCGCGTTGTCTGCCGTCAGCGGGAACTCCATCTCCGCATTCTGCACGAACACCGCCGGATGCGGTTTCACCTTGTGGTGCATAATCGCCCGCTGGTCCGTCACACGGTTCTGCACCGCCAGTGTCGACGAAATCATCTCCCGGCTCGTACCGTAGTGGTGGAACTCACCGCCCGGCAGCGGCAGGATAGCCACCTTCAGGCTGTTCAGCTCCTCATCCACGATGCGCGGATGCGCTCCCAGTGCCAGTCCGAACTCCGAGTACATATCGTAGAACTTCACGCCCCCGTCCTTGTCGGTAGAGTGTTTCACCATCAGCTCGATGGCGCGGTCGCTCAGCAGCCAGATGCCGATGTCCATCAGGAACAGGTAATCCTGCATCAGCTGGCCCATTTCCTCCACGCTCGGCTTCTGCAGCATGAAGTCCAGCTTCTCCGGTTCCTTCCGCGACGATACGAACACCCCGTGGTTCTTCGCCAGTTCCGGGTCCACCCACAAGCCGTAGCACACCACATCCACATCCGGAATCTCCTGCAGCGGCTCCGTGGCACGGATGTACACATCGCCGCTCGCAATCAGCGTACGCAGTCCCTCCGGAGCCCGCTCCATGATTTCCTCATACAGCGGCAGCTGCAGCGACAGCAAGTCCTGTGTGATGCGCTGTCCGCGTGCCCAGCGGAACACCGGTATCGGCGTTAATACCTTGCCCGACGGTGCATAGCCCGGCAGACGGCGGCTCTGTCCCCCTGCATGCAGCAGGATACGCTTCTCCCGTGCCAGCCAGTCGCCCAGTGCGGCATCCTTATCCTCTTCCTCCCGGCAAGCATTCAGCAGCCAGGCCGTACCACCTCCCGAACCCAGTTTCTTTCCCACCGGGTCCGATGTGCAGAACCACTCCTTGTGGTCCGCGTGCATAATATCGTGAAAACATTCCACCAGATTTGGTGGCAATGACAATAACTTTTTCATGAGCATATATTTTTAGACATAAGAACAGAAGAACATATAGAGTTAAAAGTTAATAGTTAAAAAGTAAAAGCGGTAAAAGCATCCCGTTTTCACTTTATTATTAAATCTTTTGTCTTTCTGTTCTTTTGTCAAAAGAGAAAACATCCACTTGTTTTTAACTTTTAACTTTTAATTTTTCACTCTTTCACTCTTTACAGCTTAAATATCCGCGTCATCAGCTTCCATTTCTCCTGCGAGGTCGCTCCCGGAGCAGCTTTCTGGAACTTCGCCATGTGCGCTTCCCATTCCGCCTGACGGGGCAGGGTAGCCAGCCGTGCATAATCCCGTTCCATGTCAAACTCATCCGTGGTATCCATAATCATGAACAGGCGGTTTCCGTCAATGTAAATCTGCATGTCCGTGATACCCACCTCGCGGATACCCGCTTTCACCTCTTCCCACACGTGTGCATGTTCTGCCACGTAGGCTTCAATCAGCTCCTTATCGTCATAAAGCTCCAGTGTCTGGCAATATCTTTTCATAATGAAGAATTTATTTCAAGAAATGTTATTACAGAGAAAATCCTTTAAAGGTTGTAATTCAGGAGCGTTGAGATTCCAATATTGGGCATCGTTGAACAGCCATTGTCCGCTCCCCAATTTGTTTCGTTGTGTGTTACTCAGGGTCTTTTGCGCACTGATGTAAGTAAACAATTTACCCTTTAGATTAGGAGTCAGATAATGATTCCCCAAACAAGTTTCATAGTCAGAATAGCAATGTAGCCATTGTTCATGAGTCTTTTTTTGCATCAGTTTTTCCAGTAAATTTTCAAAAATGCCATCGTCTGCATTGTTTGGGAAAAGAAAGATTCCGTCAGCCTGCATTCCATTGCTTTGCAATTCCTGGTTGATGCGTTGCAGGGTAGCCGAAAATCCATACCCCGTAGCAGGTGTGTCCGCATCAAAAATAATCAGATTTTTTCCACCTTCAATGGTATTCTCCTTGAATTTATTGGCTGCTTTTATCAAGTTGCTATTTCCGCCGACACAGATTATCTTATATTGTGCTTCGGAAAATCCAAGCTCCTTTATGATTGTATTTAAAAATACATACTCAGATGTTTTTTCATACCGTGCTTCAATGAAAATCTGTGTCATCCTATCTTACCTCCATTTCCTGTTTGATAGCATACGACAGTTCTTCTGCGCTATAACGTAGAGCCACAAGTTCGTCGTCAGCTTTTCTTATCAGCTTATAGGATGCTATCTGTGGCATTTGTGCTGATTTGCCAATAGCCTTGACCAGCGATTTAACTAAATCCATACTGTGTGTGGAAGCAAAAATCTGTGTATGATGTTTCTGGCACATATAAAGGATGACTTCCCATAATTGCGGCATGACCGAAAAATGCAAGCCATTATCCAGTTCATCTATGATAAGCACCCCATTTCTGCATGTGTAAATGGAAAGAATAACAGCCAGTACTTTGCGTACTCCGTCTCCCAACACATTGATTGGAAGTCGGGTCGGCAGTCCTACATCTACCATTACCCTTTTACCTACCAGTTGTACGTCAGTGATACGAGGTTCTACAATCTGGAGAGCTTCCACAATTTCCTTTTCTTGTTTGTTCTGAATAATCTCAGTCATTTTCTCCACGATGTCGATTTGTATGTGGTTAGAAGGAATGTATTCCGCGTAAAGAGCCTCCTTGTATCTTTTGTCAGAGGTAATGTTTCCGCTTTTTTCTTCTGTAACCACCAGTTCAGAATGATATTTGCTTTCTTTCTCTGCTTCTGTGGAGAAGTTGATTTTCAGTCCATACCGTTTACCGGCACTTTCCGATGAGTTCTTTTGCAAGTCCTCCAGTGAAATGTTTTGTGAGTGCGATTCTATCATTTGGATAGAAACCTGTCGGCTTTGTTCTCCCAGACTGTTTAATTGTATAATGTGTTCTGGATTTGCTTGATAGAACTCAATTTTTAAATCCGTTTCTTCCAATGAATCCAGTGCTCTGCTCTTGTTTGCTAAAATGGGTAATGTGGGGTTGTCAGGGCCTGACAATATAAATAATGATTCCAGCAAAGAAGACTTGCCACAGTTGTTTTTTCCGAAGAAGAGGTTTATCAATTCTAACTTTTCCAATTTACATTGGCGAATCCCTCTATAGTTTTTTACTGAGAAGTCTGTATAAATCATATTTGTTGCTATTTTCCTATCAATCGACAGGACAAATGTAACAAAAATAAACAGGTTTCATATTAAAATTGTTGCTGAAATTCAAAAAACCACCGTTTTTGGAGGGTTTGTTTCCTTCACGGTGGTTTTTTCATACGTTTCTCGTTTCAGGTCTATTTTTTATCGTCCCTTATACATCGAGTCATAATACTTCTGGTAGTCACCGCTCGTTACGTTGTCCATCCATTCCTGGTTGTCCAGATACCAGCGCACCGTCTTCTCGATACCCTCTTCAAACTGCAGGCTCGGTTCCCAGCCCAGTTCCTTCTGCAGCTTCGTAGAGTCGATGGCATAACGCATGTCGTGGCCCAGACGGTCGGTCACGTAGGTAATCAGGTCCATGTCTTCACCCTCCTTGCGGCCCAGCAGACGGTCTACCGTGTTGATTACCACCTTGATGATGTCAATGTTCTTCCACTCATTGAAACCGCCGATGTTATAGGTTTCTGCCGTCTTACCGTTGTGGAAAATCACGTCGATAGCCCGCGCATGGTCCACCACATACAGCCAGTCGCGCACATTTTCCCCCTTGCCGTATACCGGCAGCGGCTTGCGGTGACGAATGTTGTTGATGAACAGCGGAATCAGCTTCTCCGGGAACTGATACGGCCCGTAGTTGTTCGAACAGTTCGTCACGATGGTCGGCATGCCGTACGTATCGTGGAATGCCCGCACAAAGTGGTCGCTGCTCGCCTTGCTGGCAGAGTAGGGGCTGTGCGGATTATACTTCGTATCCTCGTAGAAGAAATCCTTCCCGTACGCCAGGTGATGTTCCGACGACGAAGCCGTGGTAGTGAACGGCGGCTCGATACCTTCCGGATGTGTCATCTCCAGCGCCCCGTACACCTCGTCGGTAGAGATGTGATAGAAACGCTTGCCCTCATACTTCTCCGGCAGACTTTCCCAGTACACCTTGGCCGCCTGCAGCAGCGACAGCGTACCCATCACGTTGGTGCGTGCAAAGGTAAACGGATCCTTGATACTGCGGTCCACATGGCTCTCCGCAGCCAGGTGAATGATACCGTCCACGTGATACAGCTCCATCAGCTCCTGCATCTTCTCGTAGTCGCAGATGTCCGCTTTTATGAACACATAGTTCGGCTGGTTCTCAATGTCCTTCAGGTTCGCCAGGTTACCCGCATACGTCAGCTTGTCCAGGTTGATGATACGGTATTCCGGATACTTGTTTACGAACAGGCGCACCACGTGGCTGCCAATAAATCCGGCACCGCCGGTAATCAGTATGTTACGTTTGAAAGTCTCCATAATGAAAAATGAATAATGAAAAAAATGAATAATGAAGAATGAAGAACGGTGCACGTACCTGTTTTTCATTATTCATTGTTAATTATTAACTGTAACTAGTCTCTTCTGAAAATATCACGTGTATAAACTTTTTCCTTTACGTCATCCAGACACGCATCGTAGCGGTTGGCAATGATGGCGTTGCTCTGCTTCTTGAAATCCTCCAGGTTGTTCACCACCTTTGAGCCGAAGAACGTAGTGCCGTCTTCCAAAGTCGGTTCATAGATGATGACCGTGGCACCCTTCGCCTTGATACGCTTCATTACTCCCTGGATGCTGCTCTGGCGGAAATTGTCGCTGTTCGACTTCATGGTCAGGCGATATACCCCGATGACACATTCCTTCTCCGCTTCCGGACTGTAATCCCCGCGGTTGTAATAATCATAGTATCCCGCTTTTTTCAGCACCTGGTCGGCTATGAAATCCTTACGCGTGCGGTTACTCTCCACAATGGCCTGAATCAGGTTCTCCGGCACATCCTGGTAGTTGGCCAGCAGCTGCTTGGTATCCTTCGGCAGGCAGTAGCCCCCGTAGCCAAAAGAAGGATTGTTATAATGCGAACCGATGCGAGGGTCCAGACAGATACCCTGAATGATGGCCTGTGTGTCCAGTCCCTTCACTTCTGCATACGTATCCAGCTCGTTAAAGTAGCTTACGCGCAGCGCCAAGTAGGTATTCGCAAACAGCTTCACCGCTTCCGCCTCTTTCAGTCCCATGAACAGTGTATCGATGTCCGGTTTCAAGGCACCCTCCTGTAACAGCGCTGCAAATTCGTGCGCCTTTTCCTCCAGGTGTTCTCCGGCAATCGCCTGAATCGCCGCGTTCTCCTCGTCGCGTCCGTTAATCAGTTTCGGAAAGCCCACGATGATACGGCTGGGGTAGAGGTTGTCATACAGCGCCTTGCTCTCGCGCAAGAACTCCGGCGAAAACAGCAGGTTGAATTTCTTTCCGGCAAGGGCAGGAGTGGAGCGGAATTTCTCCGCATACTTCACGTACAGGCTGCGGCAGTAGCCCACCGGAATGGTACTCTTGATTACCATTACCGCATCCGGGTTTACTTTCAGTACCAAATCAATCACTTCTTCTACATGTGAAGTATCAAAATAATTCTTCACCGGGTCGTAGTTGGTAGGAGCGGCTATCACTACGAAGTCCGCATTTCGATAAGCTGATGATCCATCCAGCGTAGCGGTCAGGTTCAGTTCCTTCTCTGCTAAATACTTTTCGATGTACTCATCCTGAATCGGGCTGATACGATGGTTGATTTTCTCCACCTTTTCAGGAATCACGTCAACAGCTGTTACTTGATGATGCTGGGCCAACAAAGTGGCTATGGATAAACCTACATAGCCTGTGCCGGCTACAGCAATATTTAAGTTACTCATACTATTAGGCAATAATGATAAGCAAAGAAAAAGAATAATCTGTAGAAAACCAAATTCATTATTCTTTCAGCAAACAAATTTCCAGGCATCGTTTAATGTTCTCTTCAAAACGAGGCAAAGTATATTCTCTTTCAAATTTAGCTCTTCCAGCCTTTCCAAGTTGTTTTCGTAAAGTTTCATCCTTCAATAAAAGTCCGATACGTTCAGCTAAAGGCTGCACCTTTCTGCAAGGGACTAGGAAACCTGTTTTCCCCTCATCCACAATTTCAGGTGTTCCACCTATTGCACTCGAAATACATGGTAAACTTTGTTCCATTGCTTCTAATAACACAAGAGGAAAGCACTCATTGAATGTAGGTAAAACAAAAATGTCAGCTTGTTGGAAAAATGTCAATTTTTCTTCTCCATATTTCCTGCCATGATAAGTAACACAGTCTGTTATTCCACGTTGCTCACATTCTCGTTTGAAACATTCCGCATTCATATCCGCTGTTTCTCCACCCACAAAATCACACTGAAATACATATCCCTGTTCCTTTAACTGCTTGCAAGCATCCAATAATGTAAGTACTCCTTTGTCAATTAACAAGTTTGATAAAAAGAAAATATGAGGCAGGCTTCCTTTTTGGGGGGCTTTGTTAGTAGGAGAAGATTCTGGAATGCCATTGGGACAAAACAATACTTGTTCTCGTTTCACGAATCGCTGCATATCCGCATAAAGCGGTTCAGCCAGTAAAATTATTTGAATTCCTTTAAAGAATTGACGATACAGCCATTTATCCGGTTTATGATTCTGCCGGGTAGCTACTCCTTTATTATGATAGTGAGCCACTACTTTGCATCCCATTGCTTTCAATAATTGTACTACCACAAAATCCTTGTAGAAAGCTCCTCCGCAAGCATTGGGTGTCACGTATACTAATTGTGGTTTTAGTTTTTTTACTTCTTTTCGAATTCGGCTTAATAATTGTACAAACTGGATTACTTTTCGTAGCCCTACCTTCCCTATATCTGCCAAATTCTTTGCTGTGGTAAGGTTTATATAATGGCAGTCAAATGTCTCGTTCACTACCTGGCTGTCATGAATATATTTCCCCATCATGGAAGCTCCATGCACAGGAGGTGGCATGTGGAGAATAAATAAAATTGTAGGTTTCATAACAATCTCTATTTAGTTCCAATTAAAATCTGGCTTAAGGGCTTTGATAAAGATAATAGTTTTGTGATTCCAAGTGAACCATATACAATTAACAGAGTTAGGAATGAGGCTACTATGGTAAGTATTCCCCATTGTGTATGCATATCAATATTAATCCCTACTTCAGGTAGTTTTAAGCCTAAAAAGAAGAAATAATGAATTAAATAAATTGGTAGTGTATTACGTCCGATGATACACAATTGTCTTCCTACTTTTGTTTTTTCTGAAAAAACATCTTGATATAAGAAGACAAGCCGATAAAGTAAAAATATACCAACAACTCCCATTAGAGTCCCAAAATAGAAACCTCCATTCTGTTTTAAAAGCCCTGCTGAAAAAACAATTATCATTAACGCAACTACGTATTCATTATTTATTATTTTATGGAAAAAGGATTCCCATTTCTTACAGCATATACCCAATACATAAAAAGGGAAATACATGGCTACAAGTCGTAAACTGAACCATCTGGCAAGCAAAGCTTCATTATGATTCCAATCCCAATCTTTCAGTAGTACAAGTAAAACTGTTATACAGATTAAAGATGCTATATAAATTTTATCAGATATTTTATTGAAGCAATTTATTGTCCATGATGTTCCCCAATGTAAGAGGTTCATTAAAAATAGGGCAAATGTAAACCAATATCCAAACTTATATTCTCCAGAAATGCAATGACTTAAATTGTCCATATTTCCCCAATAGAAGAAAACGTATATTAAGAACATGAGAATTGTCGGTACGAACATGGTTCTAAGACGTTTAATAATTACCCCCCCCCTGTGTGTTATAAGTAGTTGTAAACCATCCACTTATAAAGAAAAATCCTGGAAGCATAACAATGGAGAAAATACGATTAAGCCAAAAAAAATCCTTACAATTCAAACAAAATTCTCCACAAGTATGACTAAATACTACCATCAACATTACTATGCCACGCAGGCAATCTAAATATTCTGAACGTTTATTCATAATTTAATTTCAATTCAAACTTCGATGATATTCTCGATATTTCAAAAACTTTGCAAGCATCCACCAGGTAAGTGGTATATACTTTGCTAGATTCATTAGTTTTCCGATAGGATCTTTTATGAAATATTTTCCATAACGTAATGCTTCATGGCGACTTAATGTCAATCTGTCTGAAAGTAGTTGACAATATGTTAGGTTACGGCTTACCCGTCCACGTGCTTTCTGATAAGAAATTGTTAATTCTGGTAATTGTGCTATTATACGTTGCTCCCATTCAGCGATACTGGGTGCATTCTTCCAGCGGCGTTCCATCTTGCTTAACCAACCCTGTGATTGTGTTACATCCCCTCCGTCACTTACATAAAGTACTTCAGGAATTAACCCCCATTTGCCAAACGTAGATAAATACAGCCAAAATTCATAATCTTCAGTTACACGTAAGTCTATTCGCATACCTCCTGATTGTCGAACTTGTTCAGTTCGCATAGTCGTTGAACACGTTCCTACATGACAATAAGCAGCCCAATATGACATAAAATCTTCCAAAACAAAGGGGGTTTTCTTTTTCGAATCATCCATCCATGAAGGGTTATAAGAAGCTGATTTTGCAAATGAAGCAATATTTTTACAAGTTACAGAGACTGCTACACATTCATTATGTGTATTTAAAAAATCTACTGTTTTCTGAATATATCCTTGATTCCAATAATCATCTGCATCTATAAAAGCTACGTATTTCCCTCTGGCCAGTTCTATTCCTTTATTGCGGGCTACTGCAGGACCGGCATTTTGCTGTTGATACAGCACAATATTAGGCTCTTTTCGTGCTTTTATCAATTCTACTGAGTTATCTGTACTTCCGTCATCTACTAAGATTACTTCATACGAATATTGCGTTTTTTGATTAAAAATGCTATCTAAGCAACGGTTTAATAATAATGCTCCGTTGTATACAGGAATGATTATAGATAAATCCATTTTTTCAATTGTTATTGATAAATTTTCTTTTTCGTTTCATCCATGCTTCTGTCATCCAATGCGGCATATGATTTTTAAATGGTTGAACCCATCCATAACGTAAATATGTCCATGTTAGTGCTAAAGGGTAATACCATTTTTTTGTAATCTGGTGGACACGTAGACCTTCCAATCTAAGCGTAAGTGGGTGAGTCGCAGAAAGACCATATTGCCCGTTATATCTTGCTACTATAATCGGGATATATTGGAAAATGATATTAGCCTTACGTAATCGATAAAATAAATCATGATCAGCGATGATACGATAAGACATATCAAATAGGAATTGTTGCATTAATTTTGTTTTAACAAAACAAGATTGATGACAAAAAGGCATTATAGTATTATCTTTCTTGTAATCATCTTCTCTTGCAATGCCACTTCCAAAATCAAAAATTTGGAATGTATCGCCGTATAGTACCCCGGTACTTTCTGGCCATGAGGAAGAAAAAAAATCTTGTAATGTAGAATTCGCATAAAAGCTATCCCCCGCATTCATATAATTAATCCATTCTCCATTCGCTAAACTTGCTCCTTTATTCATGGCATCGTAAGTACCTTTATCGGCTTCAGACACATAGCGAAATATTTTACCAGCTTTAGCAAATAATAGTTTATAAGTTTCAAGTAGATCAAGTGTATTATCTTTACTTCCTCCGTCTATAACTAAATATTCAAAATCAATAAAAGTTTGTGTCAAAACAGAATCAAGTGTTTTCTTCAAATCCTTTGCTGCATTAAAACATACGGTTATTACTGTTAACTTCATATTATTTTTAACTTAATGACTTATTTAATGCCTCATAAACTCTACGTGCGCAGTTCTCTGTATTAAACTGTTTTTCTAGTTCAATTGATTTTTCCCCCATTGCTTTCAAATCCTGATGATGGAAATAATCTAATGCACTAATTAATGTTTCTTCTTTATATGGATCAAATGTAATACCATTTTCATCCTTATGTACCAATTCTGGGTGGCATCCATTATAGATAGAGGTTGCTATAGGTAAGCCACATGCCATAGCTTCAGGTACGACTAAACTCCAGTTATCTTCTATGGTGGGAAGGATAAAAATGTCAGCAATAGCATAGAATTTATAAACTATTTCATATTCTACTCTTCCTAATAAGTAAATTGATGATTCATTAGCATATTTTGAGCGGAATTCATCTAGTTGATTACCACTTCCAACTAACAATATTTTGTCTTCAGGGTGATTTTTATGGTGTTTCCTCCATGCTTGTAATAATAATCCTACTCCTTTTCGTTCTACTATCTGTCCTACAAATAGAAAAATAAGTCCAGTCTCATTTTTTTGATATTTAGTTTTAAACAATTTTTTTTCTTCTATGGTCATTGAAGTAATAGCATTACGCAAGAAATTTGCATCGGCACTCATTCCTCCGATATGTATTTTTGAAGTAGAAACACCTAAGGACTCTAAATACTTCTTTGTTTCTTGTCCATTAACCAAAAAACCAGAAAAAAATAGATTAAATAATTTTCGTTGCCATATCTTTAATCTATTGGTATTACGTTCTGTATGTAATGTTCGTTCATATCCCATGTAAATAGGAATTCTATAGATTAAACTATATAGCAAAACTAATGGAGTCCATTGGAAATAACCTTCTGTAATCAAAACATCCGGTTTAATTTTATGGATTGTCCGCAATAAACCAAAAGTAAGTGGAATACGTTTCCCTTTTTCTATATCTTTCATTTTAAAAGACATGGAATAGGTATCGAATATATAATCTCTGTAAAAAGGGATTGCATTATCTTTCAACTTTTCTTTTATTTGCTTGCAAAATTTACTTTTTCCGCAAATGTCATAGCGATTCACTGAATATATTACATAGAATTGTCCTTTAAATAGTCGCACTAATTCTTCATAAAATGGTAATCGATATTCAAAAAAAATGGGATTGCAATATAGAACTTTCATATGTGTAGTTTTTGTTAGCCTCTTCCTCCTGTGACAAATAAAAATGATTTTGCAGCATATTTATGCCAGTTTTTACCTAAAAAAATTGTGATAAATATTACAATAATGGGTAGTATAAAATAAGAAATTATAGCTATGGCCTCATTCCCATAAAAATATTTGGCAATTGAGACTTTTAGCCCTTTTATTAAATATAAATGAGTTACATAAATGAAGAAAGAATATGGGGCTAGTTTTAATAACCATTTTTTCCATGACTCTTTTAGATAATTTAATGAGTTCCAAAGAATGAATAGCCCGAGTAGTGTGTTATATTTATGGATAGCCCACAAATGGGGATAAATAAAACATGAAATCAACCATAAAATTAATAGTAAGAATATTTTCTTTTGAGAGCATTTATAATATAGTATTGTATTATGTTTTTGAATGATTCCACCTAGGAAAAAGAATAATAAGCCTTCAGAAGAAGGCCATGATGTAGAAACAGGAATCCAATAATAAAATAGTATAATTACTGTTATAGCATATATCCATTGCTTATTGATAACAAAAATCCAACCATATACTGGTATAAATAACATATAGGTCATTAAGTCTCTAACATACCATAATGCACCATTCCAATCACTATTAAATAAAGTAAATATATACTGAAATATATTACTTTCAATGATAAATTTATGATTTATAAGTAGGGGAATGATTCCAACTAAGTTCCAAAAAAGGAAAGGAATAAGCAGTGTTCGACTTTTTTTTACTATCATTTGAGTGTATTCTGCTTGTTTATAATACGTATTTCTAAAAAAGAAAAAGCCAGAAAGTAAGAAAAAAAAGGGAACTGCTATTTCTGTTAATTTAGAAATACCTGTTTCTATAGTTGTACTGATAAGTTTATATTCACCTTCTCCATAAAAAGCTTGTAAATTTAACGAGTGTCGGTATACGACCATAATAGCACATAGTAAACTTGCTATTTTAAATTTGTTGCTTAGTTGTTTGCTAATCATACTTTTTTAACTTTTGAATATGTAAATGTTAATACAACCATTGAGAAATAAATTACAGTAATGGAGCAGGCCTTTCCTGATAAATATCCATAGCTATATCCATTAATGGTTGCGCAACATAAGCCACATAATAATCCTGTATACCCAATTTTCATTCTTTTTGTAAAGGCTGTCCATAGTGAGTATATTTGGTGAATTATCAGAAATAATAATCCTATCCATCCTAATCCACCATAAACTCCTAAATAATTATTATGGGAGTCACTAAGAGTCCAATTTAAATAATTACTAGCAACTCTCTCGCCACACGCATATCCCCAACCAATTAATGGTCTTTGAGCAGTTACGGCTAAGATTCCATTCCATATAGTTTCTCGGCCATTTCCAGATTCAATTATGGCTTCCGTTTTGCCTGGCATGACTAATAGCATTAGATGCATAATTAAATCTTGATTTAAGTATAGAATAACTCCCATAAAAAATATTAAACATAACCATATAATATTCCCAGAAAATAAGAGCGCAATGCAGCAGCCCAAAATAGCTGCAATGTTTGCACCGCTACTTGTGCTTGTTATAAGTATAATAATTGAGAGTATAAGTGTATTCTTTAGAATTTTCTTCCGATCTGAATCTATCTTCTTGCTTGCCATCAATTCACCAAAGCAATAAGAAATACATATTGCTGATGCTGAACCTCCTGGTAGAAAATGAATAAACACGGCTGGATTATTAATGATTCGTTCAGCAATGACTTCGAAAATCGTTGTAGTAATGGCAAAATATAAAAAGCTTTTTTCTACTGTTTTAAAGCTTTTCATAAGGCTAAATAGCCATATTAAGGTAAATAATAGGACTAGATTCTGTAAAGAAAGAATGCGAATGTTGGTAGGAAAGCCCATATTGTACTTAGTACAGCAAATGTATAAAACCATATAATTGACTTTATTGGAAGGTTTGTACAAGTATACGATAAACTGATAATGTGCTGATTACGTTTATACACACAATATAGAAGACCTATAATTGTAATTACTTGTAGACCTTTTGCAAATCCTCCACCATCTGCTGGTATAAAATCTACTCTGTATAGCCAAAGAATAAAAAGTATAGCTAACCACTTGTTGGAACCTTTTAAAATCTTGTAAAGATATGTATAAAGTTCTATTAAATAAGTAATCATATAAGCTACTAATTTTACAAAATGCTACGTTTATGTCCTTTTAATTTTAGTAATTTAAAGGCATGGGCATAAATGCGACTATAAGCCATAAATAAGGGTTTACTTTTTATAAATCTGAGGAATCTTTTGTCTATATAAGTTTGAATTTCTTGTAAATTATTTGCTTCGTCTATAAACGTTCTAATTTTCTTGTATTCATCTGAATTCCATAGAACTTCAGGTATGAAGATGGAACGGATGTGTGAGGCGATTCTGTCTAATTCAATAATTTGGGATATTTCTTTTGATGAATTTGATGTAATTTGTTTCATTAAATCTCCTATTTTATTTATATATTGATGTGACAAAACTGTACTTTGCATCATTGATTTGGGGTTTATAAAATAAGCATAGACTACATCTGAAATTGCAATGTATTTATTTACCTTTTCCCAAATAGCTTGATTGGTAATCCAATCTTCACAAACTGATATTTCACTCATGAAGCAATAAGTACAATCCTCAAAAAGTTCTCTTTTGTAAATCCCCCCCAAATGTATGGTTTAATTTCATGACGGATTAGGGACTTTAGATAATTTTCTGGACCTATAATTTCAGTATTGTATAATTTAGGCTTTTCAATTTCGTTTGAATTTTCATTGGTAAAACGATAGTTACATCCTTTGACAATATCATAATTACCTTTAACTGCTTTTTGATATAATATTGTTAAGGCATTTGGAAGTAAATAATCGTCAGAGTCTAGGTGAATAATATAACGTCCTTTTGAAAGCATAAATCCACTTTTTCTTGCTGCTGGAAGTCCTTCGTTCCTTTTATGTATGACTTTAATGCGATAATCCATTTTTGCATTTCGATCACAAATTTGAGGACAATTATCTGGGCTCCCATCGTCTACGAGTATCATTTCCCAATTTTTGAAATCTTGTGATAACACGGAATTTATACAACGTTGCAAAAATGCTTCTACTTTGTATACTGGTATGATGATAGATATAGCAGGATTTTCCATATAAAAGTTTTTATTGGGAGTAGTTATTTGACTATTTCTTCATTGTGTTCTCTTATCAGATATGGAGGCCTTTGTTTAGTCTCGTTAAAAATCCGACCAATATATTCACCTAATATTCCGATACATAAAAGTTGAATTCCACCAAGAAATAAAACGACTACAATCAATGTCGTAAATCCTCGAACAGATTCACCAAAGATTATAGTTTTAAAGAAGTAAAATAATGCAGCAATAAAAGCTGTAAATGCTATAATGGAACCTATAATACTAGCAAAACGTAATGGAGCTGTTGTGAAAGAAGTAATGCCTTCAATGGCAAGATTGAATAAACTTCTAAAGTTCCAATTGCTTACTCCTGCGATGCGATCTCCACGGTTGAATATAATTTCTTTTTTATTATATCCTATCCAGCAGAACATTCCTTTAGTATAGCGTTCACTTTCACGAATTTGTTTTAATGCATCTATACAGCAACGATCAAGGAGTCTGAAATCACCAACGTTTTGTAGAACTTCAAAGCGAGTTGTCGTTTCTAGAATTTTATAGAAAAGTAATGAGAATTGTTTTCGTATCCATGATTCTTTCCCTCTATTTGCTCTTTTAGCATACACATCATCATAGCCTTGCTCCCAATATTTTAACATTTGTGGAATTAGTGATGGTGGATCTTGTAAATCTGCGTCCATGATTACCATACAGTCTCCTGTAACATAATCGAATCCTGCTAGCATCGCTATTTCTTTGCCAAAATTTCTAGATAAACTGATAAAATTTATACGTTTGTCTGCAGCTCGTAATGCTTTTATCATGTTTAAACAATTGTCCTGGCTACCATCATTTACAAACAAGATTTCCCATTCATAGTTCTTTTCATAATCCATTAGTTTTTTTAATTCTGGGTATAAAAGCGGAAGCGTTTTTTCTTCATTATATGCCGGAATAAGAATTGATACTTTTTTCATATGAGTTATTTTTTTACTACGAGTCTAATCAATATAAATGTGCTTAAAACAGAAAGCATTAAGGTTGGAACGTATGCTATATTTTCAGAAAGGTTACATTTCTGTATGAAAAGCCACATAAGCCCCATTCTTATGATGAATAAATTAGATAGGTGAATTCCTAAAATCCCAATGAGATTTTTTGTTGATGGCTTTACTTTGAAGGTCCAATATGTTGTTAATATATAATTTATTAATAAACTGGTGATATATGCTATGATTAATGCTAGTTGATAATTCAATGTTGGTTTGGTAATATAATATAGCAGAGCATCGATACCGGTGCACAGAATACCAACTATGCAGAAACGTACAAATTCCATTATTCGTACATTATGTAGTATCTTATTTAATATTTTTTTCATTATTAGTATATCCAGTATTTCGTTTTAATATAATGTCCAGTGGTTGTACTTTAAATTGGTCGTTATGTGATTTTACTTGGTGTTTGGTATATAGTCTATTGCCTTGGTAATCTGCTATTAGGTTATATCCCATTTTTAGAACAGATTTTTCGTAGTGTCTTATGAGATCTTTCCCACTTAAACAAATAAAGTCAGCTTTTGCCTCATAAAGAGAGTGTTCCTGCTCTGTTAACATTTCTTTTGTGCGTCCCATTTGGGTAATCCAATAACGGCAATATGGAAGAGTATATCCCATCCCAAAACCTCTATCTTGCCCCATGTTAATTAAGGTTGGTTTTTTTATTTGAGAAATCATATAATTAATATTCTCAAATTCGGTTACAGATTGAGCTTTAGTAAAAAAGTTAGTAGAATAATGTATTTTCCCATATATGATATAAATTATTCCCAACATTAAAAGTACACAATAATATTGTATTTTGATTTTATGTTTCTGTATATATGTCAAGATAGATATGATAGCAAAGATGGCAAAAGGACCAACGACCGAGATATAGTGTCCAAATAAATCATGTCTAATACTTAATGCAAGAAAGAATAATGCAGATAAAAATGGTAAAGATGTTATGAACCAGTTTTTTTTATTCCATAGTAAAAGTAAAGGAAGGATATAGATAACATATATAACTCGTTTTGTTGTGAATAATTTAATCCATTCGTCAATATAAGATTGAATAGTTTCCTTGAGCGGAAGACTTACGGAATTTAATGTATTAATAAAATATTCTTGAATCATAGCTTGCCAACTTTGTGTTATAGTGAAGTATATAATAAAAGGGATTGAGGCAAATATAATACCTATTAGTAGATTTAACATATAACTCTTTAAAATATGTACTTTAGAGGAATAAATTCCAATGCTGATAAGTAAACTAAGCATCATGATTGCAATGCTCCATTTTATCATAAGAACACAAACTAATCCTATTCCAATGAGTAAGAAGTGTTTGTTGATTAATTGATATTTATGTTTTTGCTTGACCATCAAAAATAATTGATATAGAGTATATGTTATGAATGGAATACAAAAATATTCAGCTTTTGTTTCTGTATAGAAATTCCAATACCACAGGGGAATTGCCATTGTTAATGAGGCTAATATGGAATATGATTGAGATAACCATAAACGGGCTATTTTATAATCTAGCCAGAAAGTTATCCAATAAAATAGACATAGTAACCAATAAACTCCTATATATGAATAATGATCAATAAGGTAAGCAATGCCATAAATAAACCATAGTAGTAAACCTTTTGAATCTGCAAACTCTTCGTAGGGGATATATCCATTAATTAGAGCTTTACCACACATGAAAAATATAGCAGAATCATAATGATTGTTGTTAGCATATAAATAGGAATCTATAGATAAAAATAATTGTAGTGTTATAACATATCCTAAAAGAAAAACTGGAATAAAATATTTTTTCTGGGTAAGTTGCGTTATCATATAAAATTTAATAGCATAGTTTATGACTATAAATTATCTATTAGTTTAATCCATTGTGGAATAATCGTATTTATGCTGAATCTTTTAGAGGATTCGTATGCATTTCTTCCCATACGTATTCTTTCATCTTTGTTTTTAATCATATAGATTATTTTTTCTGCTAAATCGTTTATATCTTCTGGCCTTGCTAATAAGCCATTTTCGTTATTTATTATAATTTCATTTGGGCCTACAGGACAGTCAAATGAAACACAAGGTATGCTCATTGTCATAGCTTCAGTAAGAACAAGCCCAAAGCCTTCAAATCTAGAAGACAACACAAAGATTGAGGATTCTTCAAATTTTTCTTTTACATTATTGGTAGGAGGGGAACATATTATATCTTTTATCCCCATAGAATGAGCTTCCTCTTCAAGAGCCTGATAGTCTCCATAACCGCACACAATCTCTAACTGCCAATCACTAATCTCTCTTTCCACAATTTTCCATGCTTGAAGTAATAAATCGAACCCTTTTTGATATGAAATTCGTCCAATAGCTAAAACTCGCTTTTTATTACGTTCTTGGTAAGATTCTGATTCAAAAGATAGTGGATTATAAATTTGAATTATTTTATTCTCTGGTATATTTGTTTGCTCTATGTAGGTTTGTTTATCAGCTTTTGATAATAATACAAGTTTACTAGCATACATCTCAATAAGTTGTAATGCTTGTATCCTTTCATAACTTTTAGTACAATATGTAAAATTAAAGTGATCCCAAGAAATCCATTTGATTTTTGTATTTTTTATGGCTCTATAAGTCCATAGAGCATGTATCGTATCTACATCTATTACTAAATCCACTTTGTTTGTAAGTAGAAATCTTTTAAGTTTCCATGCGGCATACCATTTAAATCGTCTTGTTCTCCGTTCTAAAATATTAGTAAGCATATTCCCAATTTTAATCCTTGGATCAAAATAAAAAAAAGGGGCTTTTTTTGCATCATAGCTAATAATGGATATATGATATCCTCTATTGCATAATGCATTTGCTATAGTGGCACAAACTCGTTCAGTTCCTCCACCACATTGTATATTATGTATTACAAAACAAATATTCTTCATGTTGCTTAAAATATTCCGTATTTGATTCCTTTATTTAAAGGAACCTCAAAGTCATAATCTTTTCTTATTCCAATATAGTTTAACCAGTATCTGAAATTGTAATAGAAAGCAGATCGATTATAGACTTTCTTGCAAGAAGTATATTTATAATTCTTCCATGGAGTCATTCTTAGGTACTTATCGTATAAACCTTTATATGGATGTTTACACTCTTTAAACCAAGGTTTCACTGGGTCGCAGAAATGAATGATTGCCGGTCTCTTTCTTACATCCTCTATTTGATTATAGTATTTAGGAAATACTCTGATAAGTCTTTGAAAACAAAATGTGGTGGCATTCCATTTAATATCATTTATATATTTAATTTGCCCTTTAAAATATAATGCTATGGCATCTTGGTCGTTATTTATGATATCCATATTATTTCTGAGGAATTCCTCTATTGGATATTCTTTATCTAATTCTCTCCATTTGGCTAAATTAATCATCATCACGCCTGAATTTATATAGTGGTCGGTTGGATAAAGATGTAAATTCTGTTTAATACCCATAGAATTAATATTGTCCTCACAACCGGCAATACAACAGTCATCTAAATTAATATCATATAATTCATTTAAAGGTGAATTTATAATTATATCTACATCGAGGAAAAGACATTTATTCATATCCTTCGGTAATATTCTATGTATAAATAGTTTTAGATACATTATAGCATGCCAAGAAGCTGTTTTGAGATTTTGTACCTTATTAAAGGTATCTGTGTCAGGCTGCTTTATAAAAAGCTGATTCTTGTATTTTTTTACTAGGGAATGTAATTTAAATTTATTGTTTTCATCGATATTTGTTGTGAATAAATAGATATTGCAACTTGTTTTTGGATTACTCTCAAATAAAGAGGTCAACATAACAGCGGTATGTTGAGAATAAAGATTATCCGATATGCAAACAATATTAAATTCAGTTCTGTTCATGTTGTGTTATATCTATGATTATTTGTTTATTATAAAGTATGTCATTACAAGTTGTAACATTATTTCCATTGGTTACTTCATTGGTAAATTTGCCTTTAATTGCTGTTTTTGATTTTGCACCTTGTAGAAACCATTCATATTCTATATCTAAATGTCCTATGTCAATGGCCCAATACCCTAACTTGGCAAGATCAAAAGCTAAAACAGTGGCGGTCATGCCATATGATAGAAGAATTAAATTCTCTTTAGGGACACTTCTTATTATGGCGTTAAGCATTTCGTCATATTTATCAATAGCATTTCTTGCAGGACCTAAAATTCTTTTTATGGATTTTGCATTATTGAATAAGTCATTGCCGACTCCCGAACGTGTTTCTGTTCCTTCTACAATTACAATGTCTTTATTATCCCATATTTCTTTTAATAATTTAAGTTGTAATTTACAAAGGGATTTATCTTTATAGTCAATATAAAACCGACTTAGTTGGGTATTTAAATACATTTTGTTTTTATTGATGTATTTTCTTAGTATCCAAAAATTCCTTGCTGTAAAATTACTCCAAAAAAATAAAGGAAAATCGTCTAGATTAGATAAATCTTTTAACGGTAAGGGTAAACCTATTACGTGGTTCGTGATATTGGAATTTAATACATTAATAAGTAAATGTTTTAATTTGTCATTAGGCTCCTGAAAGCCATTACCTTTACCCATTATAACGAAAAATTCTCCATCTCCAAATCTACTTACCGAACATTTGTGTGTAAGAATATATTTTATTGAGTCTATTGAACTTAGAATAGTCAATCTGCTTGTAATCTTGTAAGTTATTGGAATTAAGAAATAGTTGAAAAAAAGTTTTCGTATATATGTATATATTTTTGTCTTATAATATTTCATTTTAGAATATTTGATTAAGGTATTGTATATCTTGCTTCTTTAGTTTTTCTAGTATCATATTTATATTTTTCCAATTAAATTCTTGATAGCCTTTTTGTATATCATTACTAGATTGTATTAACGTGTTTTCTATGTTAAATAATGATAGTAATGATTTAAATCGACTTAGCCCTCTTTCTTCGTTACCATATACTACAAAGTTTTTATTGAAAATAATAGAAAACACACATCCATGGAAGGAATCTGTGAAAATATATTTTGCTTTGTTAAAAGCTTGTAGCCAAATTTCTATTGGCGGGACAACTTGTTTTTCTACATCATCAAACCAATTATCACTAATACTTTTTACAGTAAAAGGTTTGTAGTCTAAATCTTTTGATATTTGCTCCAAAACCTTCTTCTTATCTTCTGTCATATCAAGAATGTAATAAAATAATTCTCCATCTAGTATGTCTTTATAATCTGAAGATAAGCTAATATACTCTTCTTGGCTGAGTAGCATTGTTGGATCTAATGTCTGTATAGGGTCATGTTTGCATTTCCATCTATATTTATTATTTATCAAATCAAGGGCACTCTTTTCTCTTACCGATACACTCTCAAAATTATTTATGAGTTTGCCACATTCTTTTATTTGGTTCTCAGAAAATTCTATTTCATCTGTTCCAAAAGATGCAGAGTAAGCTATTTTTTTGATATTCTTATTTTTTATGAAATCAAGAAAGTATGTTTGTATGTTTGGGTAGGCATATGGTATTCTCCATACTTGATCAGAACCAACTATAATAGAATCAAATCCCATGTGGTTTATTCTTTGTAAATCTTTTTTGAGATAAAAAGGTTCTGTTAGATGGATTTTATTATTAATGAATCTATTTAGATATTTTTTTATGACTAGTTCATCTTTGTTTCTTTTCCTTTCTAAAAAAATAATACCATCTTTACGTCCTAGTATTTTTTTTATTAATCTTTTGGATATAATTAATGGAGCCTTAGCTAAATTTATTTTAGCTTTTGGCTTATTTAGATTGATTGTATAAACTTCATGTCCCATTTTTTCTAAGACAGTTTGTAGGGCATAATTCTGAATGATGCCACCATAATTGGAATGAAGTGGGAGAGTGAGAATAGCTATCTTCATTTGATTAGTTTTTTGATGATTTGGACTCCGTTTTCTCCTACGACTTTGTGTAGTCCATCTTTTACTTTCTGTTTGATAAGTGCGTTTTTATCAATAACAGCGTTTAGCGTTAATTGCAAGGCATTGCTTTCATCGTCTTTTTCAGTAAAGACCTCAAATAGGATAGGTTTGTCATTCATTTCTGGCGATAAAAACTTATCTAAAGTGGTGATGAAATCGGTTTTATTAGTAGCCGATAGATATTCATATCCCAAATCTGTTGCATAATGTTTTATCAGGATAGGGGATTTGTTTCCATAATGGCCTGCTGCTGCTACATACTGGTCGGCTTCATCACCTAAGAAATAGCAGGGATGTCCATAATTTCGGAATTCGTTGCCTCGTCCGTTATTGATTAACAATATTCTGACGTTATTTCCTATGTGCCGATTTCCAATTACATTGAGGTCATAGAAAAATGCTAGATCTCCAAATACGCCGATGAACAATTTCTGCGGATGTACGAGGGAAGCCCCCATCATAGTAGATACGCCCCCATCTATACCAAAACCTCCTACATTGGATTTTGCTTGAATACCCTCAGGTAATTTGAAAAAGTCCCAAGAACGTAAACTATGGTAAATTCCTAAATGGAGTTCACAACCTTGTGGCAGTTTATGAAACATCTGTTGAGCCATCCAAATATTACTGAAAGGTAATTCTGGTATGTTTTGCTTAACATATTCAATTTCCGTGTTTAAGGCATCGTAGTATTCATGCTTATCTTCATTGTCTTTTGAATAGCTATTAAAGAAGGTTTCTTCTTCCATCATGAATACTCTGCGGAGAGTGCCGAAACTGTCTCTTAATGCGCCATCAGGACTGACTCTCCATACATGTGCAGGGCTGATTTTATAAGGGTCGCCCGTTACTTCTCCCATATGAATACATAAATTTACTTTTCTATGTGGAGAATACCATTGATGTTGCCCACATACCAACTGATAATGTACTTCATATTTACCTCTATAGCCACTTGTATGATCACAGAATACCACGGCATCGTATGTTGAACAGAATTTATCAACCGCTTCAGTCAATTCTTTGGTAAAATTGGCATGTGAACCGATATAGATTGCTACGCTCCCTTCAGGTATTGGGGGGAGATGATTGTCATTAATGGTGTGACGATAGATGGTATTAACGGGAGGGATGGTTATTGTATTGAAATTGTGACTATATTGGGTATATAGATTGATATGGGCAGGGCCTCCACCATTTAATTTTAATGCAAGTATTGCTTTGCTGGCTTCTATTTCACAAAAGTGCTCGTCTTCTTTGTCTTTTACCATCGGAAGAGTTACACTTTCCATAGCGATATCATTGGGAAGATTTCTTCTATCAATTTGTTGGTCGATGAGATGACCTATTTTGTGGTTTCCTCTGGTGGAGGTGATGGCTAATACAGGTAGTTTTCTATAATATGCTTCAGTCAGTCCGGGCATATAGTTGCGGGATGCAGTAGCACCCGTACAACTGATAACGACCGGCTCGCCTGTTTCGGCAGCCATACCACAAGCGAGATAGGCAGCACTACGTTCGTCTACCGATGACCAGATTTGAAACCAAGGGTCATTTTCGATACTTACAACAAATGTCATATTGGTAGTGCCGGGAGAGGCTATTACCCGATGTATTCCGTGAGCTTTCAATAAAGCGATGACTATTTGAACATTACGTTCATCAGTATATTTAAATTTTGATTCCATCAGTTAAAACTTTCCTATTTTTAATATTATACTTTTCTAGACTTCAAATCAGAATTGTAAAAACTTTAAAAAGAAGCCTAAATCGAATTGAATAATCTATTTAGATTATAGTATTAAAAATGATAATCCATGTCTTCATAAGAAACAAGTGCAGAACCACCTGTCATATATACAATATCTCCCAAGATAGTATTACCCAAACCGCTTACTAGAATAACTGCCATATTTGCAATTTCTTCAGGTAAAGCATAGCGACCAAGTATAGTATTGTTTGCTAAGCCTCTCGACGTGTCTTTTAATAACATAGGTGTAGCAGTTTGTCCTGGAGCGATGCCATTTACGGTAATTCCATAAGGAGCAAAAGCTCTTGCTAGTCCTAACGTAAGTCCTCTAATACCCCATTTGGATAATGTATATGCTGAAACTGCAGGTCTGAGGCTTGATGAAGAAGCTATATTTAATATATTACCTTCAATATGATTTTCTTTCATATATTTACCGAATAACTGTGATAAGAAGAAAACACCTCGAAGATTTGTATTCATGACATTATCATATTCTGTTACAGATGCTGTACGTATATGTCCACCTAATACACCTGCGTTATTTACAAGGATATCAATATTACGCCCCCCTACTAATGAAATCGCACTGTGAAAAACTTGTTCGAACATATTTACTTTGGTATTGTCCAAGACGATACCAAATATTTTATCTTTGAAGTGATTTAAACTTTTCTTTTCCTTGCACATTTTCTCAATAGCATAACGGA